>ENA-UOTZ01001107-UOTZ01001107.1-compost-metagenome-genome-assembly--contig:-NODE-1107-length-20059-cov-5.211040_pt1 | contig 20059 bp, 11 predicted proteins | sample MGYA00238144_ERZ746983 | MGnify/ENA primary metagenome ERZ746983 (study PRJEB28759, sample SAMN06268863) | compost metagenome | isolation source: single cell | place: USA: California, Emeryville, Joint... | reverse complement strand
ATGACCAGCAACGTTAATCCCGGCTTCAGCATGAAATAAAAACCCTAAGGAAAAAGCAAATAAACCCATTTTAATTGAGGTTCTTTTTATAAGAGGGCTAGTATTGCTAGTTCGAAGAACTAGGCATTTATGTCTTGGGAGATAATGAGAGACAATGTTCGAAGAAAATCAATCATACTCTAACTATTGCGTTAGAGTTTCAAGAGAGATTAAGCCATAAATCTCTCATTACGAAATAAAATCGTAAATCTCACATCGATATTCGACAACATCCCTTGACGAATCATTTTTTACATTGAAAAATTAAGGTTTTTCATATTTTCTAATCTGATATCATAAAAATTACAACTAATAAAAACTTAGCACTCCGGAAAACCTTTGTAGCTCGCTTGGCATTTCACCACTAGCTCAGGACTTTCTTCGATATCCGAGAAATTCTCTGAGCTCAAACTGGAAGGCGGCTCTTCCAGTCCTTTCAGCTGATAATTCTGAATATACATTGAAAATCCTCCTCCTTCGCTCTCTGTCTTCTCCTCTACTGATATTTTTTGGTGAGTACTCTCTTTTCTACTCGAACAGTTCGATTGCATTCGCTTAATCAGCGTAAGCCGATGCAATGGAGACATCGCACACGACGATGTCGAACGCTTTCCATTTCCTCCCACTAAATTAAGGGTGAAGTTGGAAATTTGATTCGTTGGACTATGATCATTCATCACATTTGTTGACAAAGCGACGCGAGTCTTTGTGCCTGTTTTTCCCAAAGAACAATTTCCGTCTTCTGCCTCATCCACTATGGTGTTTATTTGCCCCTTCATCAATGGTGAAGCGCAGGCGTAAAATGTCCCCACAGATTGTAAGCTAAATTTGTAAAAGCCTCCTGAGACGTCGACCTTCTCCTTCAGGTTCCTCAGGTTAAACATATGCATCGCATCATACGAAAGCAATCTCTTCTCAAGGTTAATTATGTTCTCTGCGAGCTCATAAGCGGGTAGCATAAGAAACTCGTGTTCAAGGGCTTCTTTGACTGAGATACGCTTCGCCGGGTCCTTTTCCAGCATTCTTGCAAGCAAATGCTTCGCTGAGGGAGAGACATGGCTCAACACGAAAGAGTCATAATTTATTTTGCACTCTCTGTTCAGTCGAATCACGTCCTTTGCTGAGGTCCCAAAGAAAGGAGAGTTTCCTGAGAGGAGCTTATGGAAAATGCAACCGAGGGAAAAAACATCGATTTTATCCCAGTGGTCCGTGAATTTATTCTCTAGCACTTCCGGCGCGACGTACCCAGGCGTTCCGCACCGTAAATTGAGCATTTTTGCGTCTGTTTTATAGCAAGATAGACCAAAATCCGCGATTACTATCGAAGAAATATCATTTTTATCATGCAGCAAGAGGTTCTCTGGCTTGAGATCACGGTGAATGATCTCTTTTTCTTGCAAGTATTCTAACGCATGCAGCAGCTTTTTTAAAATTCTTGCGCAGTCGGCTTCGGAGTAATGACCCTTCGCCTTCATCTGTTTCATCAGTTCGCCTCCTTCGATGATATTCATGACGAAGCAAATCACTTGTGGAAGATCGTGTATCTCGTAGAGTTTAATCACGCTGTCATGGTCCAGCGCCCTCAGTATTTTCGTTTCATTCAACATTAGGGGCTTCGTCCGGCCTTTCAACCGCTCTTTTTCAAGCACTTTCACAGCATATTTCGCCTCAATCGGTTTTAGCATAGAATCGGCCTCTTTCTTTTGGATGTCCGAAAACTCCCTCGCTAAGAAGACTTTCCCATAGCTGCCCTTCCCAATCATTTTCTCCGTTTTAAATTTCTTCGAGTAGTCGTCTAATATGACCCGAGGCCTGAGATACCGTTGCCAGTCTTCAAAAACTGTCTCATCCTCGGTAAAGAGCTCAATTTTCGCCTTGTTTCTTTGGAAGACAATGCTAAACCGCTTTTTCAGAGTTCTCAAACGGAAAGAGCATTTCACATGATCGAGGTTCACGATACCTTTCACATCTTGATTCTTTCCTTGCTTGCAATAAAGAAGTGAGTTCCCGCATAAATAATACTTCCGAGTGACGAACATTTTCAAATGCTTGCCTTTCTTATGCAAAATTGAGCTGTAAAGTGGCTCGCCGTACCAGTCGATTTTCCTTTGGATTGGAATTGACCAAAACTGGTGTGTAGGGCATTTTTGCTCTGATTCTGAAGCGAAGAAGAACTCTTCTTCTTCTCCAAGAGGTGCGATTGCCATATTCATTGCTGATATATCGTCTTTGAGCTGTGTATTTGATCCTCTTTTCTACTTCTTTCTTCGCTGAGAGCAGAAATTTATGCAGCAATTTTATGCCTGTATTAAATTTTAGCTTTTGTTAGGGGTTGTTAGTTAAATTTGTATTAGTTATGAAAAATAGTTCTCGATCTACTCAGAAGAAAAAGAAGTTTTAATGCGAATATCCCAATTTCAGTCGTTCAAATAAGTTAATTAGAAATTAAAATTATGATTTGCGTAATTACCCTGCAGGGGTTTTACTCGAATTTTATTTATTACTGAAAAATTTGTTGTCAAATACTGTAGATCAGATCCTGACTCAAAATTGCAATACTGGACATTCGCAAGCTTGCGTCGAAGCGTGATGAACTGTTATTATAGTGAGAGAAAAAGTGAAGACAAGCACATCTACTGTATTAGGTAGCGAAGAAATTTTAATTCGGGTAGTCTACTGTTGATTATTTCGAATAAAAACTTTTGATTAGCAAAAATTAACTTACCGTAAATAGGATGAGAAAATATTTATTACAAGGAGGCTAATTCCTAAGAGTGGTGCTTGTGTTAGTCGTATTGTCATGGTGCGAATAGGCAAGCTGCCGTAAGAAGCAATTGGGTAATTTGTTCAGGTGTCTTCAGCAAAGAAAAGAATCTGAAAAGGTAATTTTCATAACTTTTCATGAAAGGGTTTGAAAATTCCTTCAGAGCGAGGTTTTTCAAGAATACTAACTGATTTAGTCAAAAAAGTGATTAATTGAGTTTCTGGAACCGAAAAGTACGTGCAAGCAGCCGACTGCCAGCTTTTGAGTTACCGTGGTGAGTTAAATTACTTATCCTTAGGCAATACTTCTGTAGAAAGAAGTGCGTAGATCTGAATAATCGAATGACCTGCAATGCTGTCTTTAAAAGAGCCTTTTGAACACATTAAACTTTCTTTACAAGAAAATAAGATTCTCACATGAAAACATTTAATGGTTGCAACAAAGGAATTTTCTCATTAGTGAAAAAAAAAACTAGCCTGGGGTCTTACGCTGCTGTGAGATTCGCATCAAAAGATGCTGCTGATATTGTTGAAAAAACTCTGTTTAATGTATCGGGAGGTTATTTTTGGATTTGTAAAAATATTTCAGTATAGTTGCCTCAGGTTTAGAATGCTAATTTTGCAAGTAATTTAAACAGAAAAATATTAATGAAAAATTTTGAACCTCTAAGTGAATTAATACTGCGTTCTGAACAAAAAGGCTCTTTTGTTAATTTCGAAATTCAAGTGCGATTGTGAGATGAAGAAGGATCATAGTTGTCCTGAGGATGATGTGCTCCAATTATTTCAAGCTCAGGATCCGAACACTATCCGCGACTCTTAAGAGTATGAGGCAGTTAACACATGAAATAGTGCAGAAAGCCCTTTCAGCAGCCTTTGCCAAGAGCACCTAACATGAATTAACTGGGTGTACTCCTCCTGATTCCGGACCTATTAGACTAGACTCATTCTCTTATTTAAACAAAAAAACATCATGTTTCCGAGCAGATCCTTATAATATCCAATTTTCTACTCGTTTCCCAGTATCATGCCCAATCAGCTAACTTCTTCACTGTCAGCTACTCGTTGAACAATATGTATCATTACGTAGCCTCTATAAATTCAGATCCTTCTCATATAGCGATTGGATTTTCCAAATTCTTTAAAATTCAACTATTTCTCATGAACTCCAAAGCAATTTCTTTCAAATCATACTTAACATATAACTAGTACATAATAGTCAGATAGATTGCATATATCGTAACACATGCACAACAGATGGAGTAATATCCTAGCAAGTATTTTGAATATCCTTTGCGGAAGTTGAATCTACAAAATGCGTTTTTTAGAAAAATACTGCGAATTTTTTAGGCTTACCCTGTGAAAATTGAATACGTAAGCGTAACGATCAGGTTTAAAAACGCAAGCAGCAGAACTGCCATTGCAATCAAACTGCCTTGATGCAATTCTGTCTCGCTAAAATCGAAAATCTTGAATTCAAGAACTCGATTTGGCCTATTCAGAGTTAGATCAAACTCACATAATACAGTTTTACTGTGCCAATGTCGCTCTGAGTATCGTAACTCCGAAACCAAGCTGCAAATTGAACAACGAACCAGCAAAGCAGCCCGACAGTGCCATAATACCCAGTCCCATTTTTGCAAGGGAAGTGTTCGCAAAGAAATCTATAAAACCGCTTCTTAATGCTGATCACAATCACATGCGTTACCTCCGGCTGAATTGCCCCATGCCAGTAACGTCATTCCTAGGAAAGTCGGATTCAAGCCACTGAGAAGTCCTAACAGCTGATAAAATGTTGAGTCAACAGGCATCAACGATGGCGGTTACCTCTAAGAAATCAATCAAATACTCTGCCATGAATGAGATCCAGAGCATAGCGACCAAGAATGACGGTACACTATAAAACATCTCGACTTTGGACATCTCAATCCGATCGCTGTACCGCCAAATCGCAAACGAAAGCGCCGCTTGGAACGGAAGCAAAAAATATGCCAGGTAGATTCCACCGATGGTCATGAACAGGACGTCAAACATCCACATCGCAAACCAGACCGTGAGAAAAGGATGCAGCATTGAAAGCTTCAAATCCCAGTTTTCTTCATCCGAAGCAGGGACAGTCAACGCACGAACGGCATCAAACCCGTATTTATACAAATCAAAAACTTTTTCAAGGACTGACATCTCTCTCCATTCTTCGTAATTGTGAAAATATGTGAGCTTCAATTTATGCTTCATTTTATTAGTCGCATAATCCAGGTTTCCTTTTGCCACTTTCCCACTAGAAATTTAAGAAGAAGTCGCTGGGAAAATGAAACCTGCTCGACTCGCTTTCTGTCAAATTGATAGACACTGGTAGATCTGCAGGTTTGTCCTGCGATTTGGACCCCTCAGTATCACCTTGTCTAACGTAGTCTCCTGCATTTGGACTAACATTACGATCAGAACAAAGACTGAATATAAAGAATATACCCGGTTTGGGCAACGATGATAGAACTTGTCGCTGAAGTGTCTGAAGTGACATGATAAAGAATAAATAGAGCCTCAAGGGTAATTAATTTGAATGCTTACTTTTGTCGCCCTCTAAATCTGTGCTTAGTTCCGTCTCTGATAGCGAAGGACGAGGAAGACCTTCTAAACTGATTGTCCGCATCAGCGGTTCTTTTGGACCTGAAAATTATGAGTAAGTTTATACTGAAAAAGGAAGCGCCTTTACCAAGCCTCTGACGCGAAAATTTCCTTTCCAACAAGAGAACGGTGAACACAAAGCTTCAATGTCGTCATATAATGCTCGTTTTAGAAGAATGGGTACCTCACATAGATTCCAAGGAACCCGAATGCCGACATGACGGTTATTTCACCGACCCATCCCAAAAATACGATGTAGGCAGTTGCAATCAGATAGAATCCAATATCTCTCAACAAAGCAAGCTTGTTTGCCTTTGAATTTGAAGGATCAAATAAATTTGCTGAAAGATAAGGCGTAAAACCTGAATTTCGCCAGAAAAAGCGAGTACTTGCCCAACCACGACCGTCGTGACGAATAATCCTGCGCCGAATATCGATCCGATGATTAACGGAATACCTTCGACTCTTTCTCCAGCGGTATATGTGGCAATAACATCAGGAGCTCCATTTGCAAAAGCGAGAAGCGTGACACCGGCCAAAGTCTGAGACATGTTGAGTTTCTTTGAGATATTTGAGAGAGCAGCCGAGAGATATTCTTCTGCGGTGGAAGCAAGGAAATAGAAGGCTGTAAATATGAAAATTGCCTTTGAAAAATGGATTAATTTCTCATCGATGAGCTGATATTACTCCAAATGGCAATAGCAGGAGGTAGCTTGCGCCTAAGTGGCAAAAATGGAATACATAGAACTGGTTTTCGTTGCAGAAATCTTGGACGTACCCACAGACGTCTTCCTGTGAGAGTATTATCGAGCGATCGCACTTGATATCTGCATCCATCTCTTGGATAAATTTTTAAACTTGATGTATTAATTAGAGTGATATCATTTTCTTCAAAGTTTTACGCCGTAAAAGAAATAGATTAGTCCATTCGAAGAACGGAGCTATTTTACCTTTCTAACCGTTGTTGTTTATAATAGATTTTGAAAACGGTGATGCATGGATCCTATAGACTAGAAGAATCAGCTTTTCAACGAGAATGTTGAAACTTTTTGGGGGTATCAATTTTCGACTTTTCACAAATTTATTCAATGAAGAGTTATCCCAAGGTCTTGTGAGGTAGCTGAATATAGCTCAAGCTCTCGGCATAGGAATTGAACAAAAGTGTTGATATAGGTATTGGCAATTATGTCTCATTTCAATAAATTTCTCAAGAAAGTCTTTCGGAACATCATTTCTTCAGAAGGCTTGGCTGAATCTCCATTTATGTACTCCTTGGCTTTATTATGAAAGTAACTTAGCTACTTTATTGTCATGATATAAATGTAAATTTAATGAACTGTGAATCTTTGAAAATGTTGTCGCAGAATCAAGTCTTGGAAAGCCTAAATCGACAGGCGTCACTTTCATGCCTTTGAGGTATTCACAACGATCCAATCATGAAAACTAATCCGAAGAGCCTCTCCCAATCAAAAGCTGTTATTCACTAACCTCACGCTTAATTGCATCCTAACCTCTAATTCATATTAATAGTTAACTGAATATTGTGAAATGAGGGAAAACATTAGGAAAACTCTGGGTTAATGTAACATCCATTAAATATCACTTAAATAAATTTAAAGAAACTTTTCAAAATTAATCTGCTGCGAACTTTTTTTCGTTTATTTGAGCTCCTTATTGTGAAACAATAGGAAATCTTCCGATTTGTTGTGAGTTGTTCATTGATTCCGAGCCTTGGCCTTATGCCATCATCAAAGGATTTGAGATTTGCTTCGAACAACAGATATAATAGTGCCTGAGTAGCAAAGTAGCACTGAGTCCGATTTGCGATTCAGTTCTGACCGCTTTCTAAGGGCTGATACACCCAACCGCTGTGGGTATACCAGGAGATAACTGTAAAATATTCAACCTTCAATACCCAACGACCGCTTTTGCTGGTGTTGTTCGAAATGTTCAATTAGTTAAACTCCTAAAAATTAATCGATTCATTTAACTTTCCAGTTTTAGATGAGTGGCTAATTAACTTTTAAATCGAGATTCGAACAAAAGCTCATCGATTCTAAAAATCGAATCAACTCACGGTCTCTTGAATATTAAAAAAAATAATTTTCAAAATCAAGACAAAGTGAAAATAAGCAATAAGCAGCCGCAAGCTTCCTTTGTCAGAACTCTATGATTGATCAATGCAACCCCACACCACGGTAAACGCCCTTTTGTTGCTATTTTTTTAAAAAAACGCCTTAGTTTTCTCAAAAATTCAATTACCATCCCAAGCTTGGAAAACCTCTCAGACACCCGCAGCACTTTTATTCAGATTGAGCCTAACAGTGTGTTGGAAGACACATCAAAGGATAAATTGAATGAAGTAATTAAGCTGTGTTTCCGCATGTCTTAAGGGGACTTAGAAATCAAAAAAAGGAAATTTAGTCATTTTTTTTGAGGAAGTCCTCGTTACTATAGAGGCATGTGGATCAGAAGATGTAAACTAAGCGCGATTTGAAAGTTACACAACGTCGTAGGTTGAAGATGATGAAGAGCCTCTCATAATCAAACGGTTGGGCTTCAAACATTTATTTGAGATCCTGTCGGCTAAATATGACATCATTATTTATACGTATTTGTCGGCTCAGGTGAGAAAATGAATGAGTTTTGGTCTAAGTGCTTTCGATAGTTTTTAATGAAATATTTGCATGATGAAGGGGTCTTGGGGTACGTTTTTGCAATTTATTCAGTGGGGAAATTGAATAATGAGGAGTCTCTTGCTGCAGAAGATAATTTTTGGAGCAGACTTGATTTTTCACTAGGAAGCACTATCGTCATCACGGTATATTTTTTTGGTGTTTTTTTAAACGTTTATAATTCGTCATAGACTCAAAAGAGTAAATTATTCGCTTTTAAGCCGTCAAACTTGATCTCGCTGGATTTCACGAAAACCAATGAATACGACCAAAGTCTTTGCCATTTAGTGTCTTTCTTAGATGCTTCCTATACCCCTTCAGAAGTAATTTTGAAGCAAACCAGTATTTCTCAATAACAATTTTGTTTAGAAAGACAAAAGGTCGATCCAAGAAATTTTCCTCGGATATTTAGCCACAACAAAAACTTTTGCAGAAGATACCCCTCGTTTTATCCCCTTGAATCTTTCAAAAAGTACCACAAGTGAATTCGTATCGATCTCAGAGCCAGCGACTGTTATTAAGGTGCCAACACTCGATTCCCCTTTCCGGTCGAAGCCCCAGTCAATGAGACTCTCTGGAAGCCTTAGTCCGAAGAAAGTAGGCCGATGGGAGAGCACAGCATCAATCAATGAGCTCTTAGATGGTAGTTTAAGTCCTGATGGAGGAACCCCCAAACGCCGAATTTTACCTTCGCTAGAGAAACTTCGCGACCGCAGCTCTCCAACACCTAAGCCATATGACTCTACTGCTCAGTTTTGAACATAATCTACCCTTTTTATTATTTTCTAATAACCAATAATTCATAATATGAGATTTTATGCTAGTGACAAACTTCTTTTTGGCTGTGAATCCATAGCAATAGATAGCTCGGTTAGTTTATTTATAAAAACTTTCATGCTCGCTCAATTTCATGGTATGAATGGTAAGAAGAGTTACTACCACTAACCTTACAGAGAGAGAGTATGTTATTCTGTTTGATAATGCGATATTCCTAGCTTTCTTGCTATATATTTATAATCAATTTCATCATTTATCAGGCGAAAAAAAACGCCATAGGTTTACTAAAAAGCAATTCAATGAAGAGGGAAAAAGAGTCAAAGAATAAAGACAGACTATGAATTTGTATTTTAATATAACGGTTTTTCCTTCATAAGGACTTTCGTCTTAATATCTCGGCTCATATGCGGATTTTTTCAATCTCTCGTTTTCAGCTACCAATGAGGCGACTCTCGTCTGCAAATCATCCACCAGTTTCAGCTTGGCCCTTCCAATTTCTGCCGAAGACCTTTCAGTTAAGAATTTATTCCTCCATTCTTCAGATTCTTTGATTTTTTGACTCAGCATCTCCGTCAGTCTTTCATTATCCGACGCGACTCTATTCATCTGACTTTCGAGCTCCCTCAAATTCTTCCCTTCCACCTCGGCCGCGACGCTCTTTCTCATCAAAGCACGGATCTCATCCTCTCTTGCCGCCTGAGCGCTGGAAAGTCTCGTAAGTTCGATTCCTTGCAAGGTCAACTTATTTTCGTATTCATGCAATTTTGCCCTTAAGTCCTCCACCTCAAGCGTCTTATCTCTCAGAAGATCATGAAGCTTTTCATTCTCTGCTATCAATAGCGCGACCTTTCCTTCAAGCGTTTGAGTAGCCTGCTCTGTGGTCTGCAAATGCATCATCTTCAGGCGGTACTCACTCAACTCGCGGTTCAAATCATCGAGTTTGGCGTTCAATCGCTGGTTTTCGTTCTCCAGAGCAGCGGCGCGATTCTCCGCTTCTCTGATCCTATACACCTCGTCCTTTGAATCGAGGTCACTGAGTCTTTTGGATTTTTCTTGTAACTCCGCAGCTAATCGCTCATTCTCAGCAGAAAGCGCGCTCAAACGTCTCTTAAGTTCATCGTTTTCGGTGTCTCGATGCGTCAACTGCAACGCCTTCATGCGGTATTCTTCGAGTTCACGGGTTCGGTCTGTCACCAATCGGTGCAAATTATCTTGTTCTTGCAACATTTTCGCGTTTTCTCTTTTATAATTCTCTGCTGATTCCAAGTTTCTTTCGAGTTCTCTGATCTTTCGTTTCAGTTCATCGATTTCAACGTTTCTCTCTCTGACGATATTCAGTAAATTCTCAGTTTCCGATGATCCTACCTTCACCTTTTTCTCGAGGTCCTGGATAACATTTCTCGACTTATCTGATTGTAAAAGCTTAGTCTGCAACGATTCTGCCTCACGGATTTTCTCGTGTAAAAGTGTACCAATGCGGTCGTTTTCAGACTGCAACAGCGTGATCCTGTTCTGCAAATCACTCATAATGATGGTTCCTCTCTCAAGGCCAACCACTCGATCTTTGTAGGCATCGAGCTCGCGCTGGCGCTCCATTAGCAGCGTGTTTAATCTATCAATGTCTTTCGTGAGCAATCCCACTCTGTTCTGCAGTTCGTTGACCACGAGCTCATTCTTTTCGAGGTCCATGCATTTCATCTTCCAGACCTTCACATCCTTGCCTCTTTCATCAAGTAGCCGCTCTAGTCGCTCGTTATCGTCCTTCAGCACCGCGATGCGCTGCTCCAAAGCTTGAGTATCACCGACTCTATTCTCAAGTTCCGTGATCAGTTTCCTCAAGCCTTCAATTTCAACGAGTCTTTCTTTAAGTAACTGATTAAAGGTAGAGTTCTCACGTTGGGTTCCCATCAGATTTCTTTCCAATTCTTCAGCAGCCGCCTCAATAGTCGCGGTTTTCTTCTTCCAAGCCTCAATTTCCTCAAGCTTTCCAACAATATGTTCATTTAAGTTCGAATTTTCTGTAGCAACCAGAGCAAGTTTATTTTCCAGTTCTTCCTTGTTTGCGAGCTCTGCCTCGCATTCCCGCAGTATTTTCTTAAGGTCCTCGGTTTCTGTGAGCTTCGCGGTGAGCAGCTGGTTCAACGTCTCGATTTCTCTCTGAGCTCCGAGGAGACTCTCCCTCAAAGGAGGGATTTCCTGCAGTTTGATTTCTTGCTCTAGAATCACGCGTTGCTGCTGATTTGACTGCTGGTGGCGTTCATTGAGCAATTCGCTGACTTTTTCATTCTCAAACACAAGGTCATTAATCCTCTTCTCGAGTATAGGTATCGTGTCCACCTTCGCTTGTAAATCAGCGTTGTGCGCCTTCAAATCCTGTACCTCTTGGCCTCGGTGTCCGAGAAGCGACTCAAGTCTCTCGCTATCTCTCTTAGCTAACTCATTTTCTCTTCTCACGGTTTCCAAATTCCTCTGGAGATCAGACTTCTCCAGCTCGAGCTCCCTGATAGTTCTTAGTCTGTCTTCGAGAGTTCGCTCCTTCTCGGATAAGACATTCATAAGGTACTCAATTTCCTGGGTCTTTGATTCTAACGAGCGGTTCAGTTTCTCGTTTTCTATAATAACAAGCTCAAGTTTTTCCTGCATTTGCAGCACAGTGATTCTTTCCTCCTCGAGATCACGCACTCTGCCCTTCCAAGAGTCAAGCTCTTGCTCTTTCCTCGACAACACGTCTCCCAATCGATCTGTCTCATTGGCGATGATCGAAATTTTGCCCTGTAGCTCAGGAATTTGCCTCAACTCGTTCTCAAGCTCAGCTTGTCTATTTGCTCTCCATTCGAGGTCCTTGGTGAGCCCATCAATAATCGCGTTCAACTTCTGGCTCTCGCCTTGAGCGTTCTTTATCGTAGCGCGTGCCTCAACCAATTCCCGTTTGCAATTATCCAACTCCTTCGCCTGGCCTTTCCACATGTCAATCTCTTTGCGAAGCGTTTCAGCCAAGCCGTTCAGCCTTTCGTTTTCGATCGCGATCATCGCTAACTTCTCCTCCAGATCTCTTGCATTTGCTCGTGTCTCGTCAAGGTCTCTCAGTCTATCAGCTAAGACCCTACCCAGCTGGTCGTTCTCATGGATCAGCATCTCGATCCTGGACTCGTACTGCTTTTTCTCCAGCACTTCTCGCTCGAGCTCGTTTCTCTTGACTCTGGCCTCATCCAATTCTCTGAGTTTTTCCCTGATGATATTATCCAATCTATCATTATCATCGATGATCTTCCCGATCTTATCTTCCAAATCCGCATTCTTTGCCTTCTCTCGGTCCAATTCTCTCGTCTGCTCCCTCAAGAGATCGTTCTCTTTCAGCTTATCTTGCAGAACGTCGTTCAATCGTTCGATCTCACGTCCAAGCATCTCGTTTTTCCTCAAGAGCTCAGAGGCTTGACTGGCTTTTCCTTCCTGCTCAAAGTAAAACCCTTTCCATTCTTCAATTTCCTTCGCGCGGTCTTCCAATGTCCTCTGATAGCGATCGAGATCAGCCTCTAGCTTCCGGACCTTAGACTCCAATTCACTGTTCGTCAGCTGCATTTTATCCGCCGACAATCCGCGATCTTTCCAGTAATTTATTTCATCTTTCTGGTCGTTTAATAGGTTGTTCAATCTTTGATTTTCGTGGACGAGCAAGGGGATTTTCGACTCGATCTCGGCGTATTTTTCCTGCCATTCTTCAACGTCTCTGTTCCTGTCGACGACAATCCCGTTGAGTCTTTCAACCTCATTCGCTACGACTGAAAGGCGGTTTTGAGCCTCCTGGAGGTGACTAATTTCCCTCTCAGCTTCGTAGCAGCGGTTGCGGTAGTTTTCGAGCTCTTTGTTTTTGGCTTCGAATTGCTTGTTGAGCAGCTCGAGCTCGTGAGCGAGTTGAGCATTTTGTTTTTGGAGATCAGCGGTCGTATATTTCCCTTTCTCAGCTTCGTACAACCGAGAGCGCCAGACTTCATTGTCTTTTGTGGCTTGGTTAAGTAAATCAGCTTGCCTTTGGTTGTCTTCTGAGAGCTGCTTGATGTAGCGTTCGAGTTCGAATATATGTGCGTCTTTGGATTGTGCGAGGTTCCTGTCTCGAACTGTGCTATCGAGAAGCTCCTGGAGGTTTCGTTTCTCTTCCTCTAAGATTTTGACGCGCATTTCCAGGAGAGATTCGCGCTCAGAGTCACCGACGTAGTTGCGAAGTCGGTCTAATTCGTCCTGGAGTTCGAAGTTGACGGCGTTGAGTCTCTCTATCTCAACAAAAAGCATTACAGTCCTGATTGCGTGGGATGTCGCGTCTGTGGAATTGATATTCATGGGTCAATAAAGTATGATGATTTGGTATCTTGAAACGATAGAGTGACTTAACGAAAAAGATTAATATTGAATTTTCTGACTGTTAAATTCTTTAAATAAATCTCAGTTTTCAGTTATAATTACTTAAAGACAGAACTGAGTAAATAATTCAGCATCAGGTCTGAGATAACCCATAAGCATGCATTTGATAATAGTAGTAGGAAAAGGTCCCAAATGGCTCGACTTTGATTTATCGCTTTCTCTACCAATAATTGTAGAGCAGAGCATAATATATCAACACTACTCACAGATGTTTATTTTCAATGACGATTGATAAGTACAGATCTCATGAAGTTAACTTTGGAATTGTTGTTATTTTGAGTAATGTTTACCTCCTACCTAACACAAGTCAGCCCAACTTTAAGCATTGTGGATCACAAAGTTGGATACTCTTATTCCATTGAAGTCAGATCGACGACGACAAAAACGTATGAGTGCAATATTTAGGCAGTTCGCGCTTAATGGCAGATTCTCAAAATTACTATTCAATGACGGATTGCAGAACAAGTAGCAAACAGAAGCTTAATAGAATTATGGAGTCGTGACCATACACAATCATAGGTATCTGCCAAACAAATAACAAAGATTCTCAAAAAAGCTGAAACCAAACGTCCTCTACCATTGAGACAGATACAAACATTTTTTTCGTCGGTATTTGAAGCAGAGGATTCTTTGTGTGTTAAATAGGTAGAAACTTACTAAAAGGAATAATGAATTCTTCAGCATTTGATGTCAACTAAAACTCTTGCGGTCAGTTCGATTTTGTCATTTTCTTTCTTATTCTCACAAAACTAAACAAAATTCTCTCTTCTAAGACTGTAAATTCTAATCCATTATCACTATCATTCTTTCAACTTTTAGCCCGAAATAGACACTCAAATATTCACCCGCTCACCTTAATTGATTTGTTCCCTTTTTCGTTCCCAGTAGCTTTGTATGTGAGTCATATAGCTCACTCGAAAACGATTTGTCGGAATTATAGCATCTAATATTCCCTTAGATCTCTATTTATACACAATCTACCCACTTTAGCAGGTATGAAAAATAATTTTGGCAAAATCCGTGCAATTTCCATTTTAATTAAACAAAGTACTCGAACAGTTTAGTATGGCCAATAATTGCCATTTCAACGACTGAAATAATTTGGTTCTTCGAAATTATCAATCAAGACCTCCGTTTAAAGACAGTTCAAATAATTCAGTGCAGTACTGATGTGTTCTTATAAGCGAAATTATTTTTATTAAAAACCATAAATAAAATGGCGGACATAAAGCCTCAAGACCTCCCTCGAGAAAGAGCGCTGATGAAAATACGAATATATCTCTCGACACTTATCTTGTATACTCTGCTCTGGTGGAGGAGCTATTTCTCAAACTTGCTCTATTTGTTTACGATTGTTGTGACCTCGACTCATGTGCTAATTTTATGCCTGGTGATCAAGCAATCGAAGTTGGTTCAGCCAATAAATGCATTATTTATTGGCCTAATTCCAACATCCATGGCGTTTTTGATGCCAAATAATCTCTTGTTTGCGATTACTGTGCAGTTTATGTCTCTCAATTACGGGCTCAACGAGCTCGGTTGGCAGCACATGCCGATTCTCTTTGGAGGAAACGCCCTTACTTGGATAGCATGCTATCTATATTACACATCGCAGGGGTCAAGCGAGCCGGAGATTTTGGCCGTGAAGAACTTTTTGGAAGACAGGAGCCAGGTTGGTCAGATTCTCCTCGGTTTCCTGATGTATTATTTCAATCTAATGCTGCTCTCAGCTGACAAACACATGAATCTGCAAACCCAAAAGCAATACGAATCGAGACTCCTCAAGTTAAACACAGACCTCGAAGCTGCCAATAGCAAGCTCCAGAGATCTAACGAAGAGCTCCAAGAGGCCCTCGAAGAAAAAGAGAATTTCATTCTGAGATTTTCTCATGAGATACGCAACCCACTTAACAGTCTTCTCGGGAATATCGAGCTTTGCTATGAGCAAACAACTGATGAAGAGCTCGAACAAATGCTGAAAGACGCCAAAGTAAGCGGAGAAATCCTTCTCCAGCTGCTGAATAACGTCCTGGATACGGCGAAAGTGGCCAAAGGAAGGCTTGAAGTTTCATTGAGCACCCAAAAAATCCGGCAGTTTCTTGAAAGAGCATGGGTAATCTGCTCTGAGATTATTCGTAAGAGGAAGCTGTACGGTTGCTTGTCTGTGAATATGAACGTTCCAGAGGTGCTCGAATTTGATCATCATAGACTGATGCAAATTTTGATAAATACTGTCTCTAACGCCGCGAAATTCACAGATCAAGGCCACGTGAAGGTGTTTGTCGATTTTATTGTCGGATCTGAGATTAGTAAGGAAGACATGCTTCCTAAATACGGAATCCTACCACAATCACAGGATAGGAAATTCAAAAAGAGTTTAAATGGAGATGATACCGAAGAGAAATCCATGAGCTTCTTTGAAGAGAAACCCGGTATCTATTTTGAGAGTTTGACTTTAAGAGGACGCAAGCAATTCCAAGTAAATCCGGATGCCTTCCTTCAAACTCAAGCTTCGCCCCTGAAAATTCCACTATTTACTGGCAACTTCATGGGAAAGTGTGAAAATCAACAAATTAACACAAGAAAGACCGACAACTCTTTAAAGAAGCCGATGGGATGTCACCGCACTCCTAAAGAAGGCTATATCAGATTCGAGATCACTGACACTGGATGTGGAATCTCCAAACAATATCTTGAAAACGTGTTTAAGAAATTCCACCAGGCCAATAATAGTAGCTCATCCAAACGACAAATTGGGACCGGCCTGGGACTCTGGATCACTAAAGAGATCATTGAGAAAATGGAAGGAAGCATTGAGGTGTTCTCCCAACAGAATAAAGGCACTACCATAGTAATCATGGTCAAGTCAAAGTCGGCTCCTTTGCCTCCTCTTCATCTCAGTGTTAGTTTACCAACCTTCTCCATTCAACACATTCCATACAACTCTCCAAGGAGTGGGAGAGTGCTAATAGTTGAAGATATCATTTATAACCAAGAACTGAACAAAAAATTCTTCATAAAGTGCGGAGTTGAGAAAACTGGTATCACGATAGCAAACAACGGCAAAGAAGCCGTGGATCTCTTCCTCAGTAAAGAGCCACAGCATTTCGATTTGATTCTAATGGATATTGATATGCCCATTATGGACGGGAAGAAAGCCGTTCAAATCATTCGGCAAGAAGAGAAAAAGAGAGGCTGGAGGCCTGTAAACATCGTTTTCTTAACAGGATTCGCTGAAGCAAGGACTCAGAAGGAGCTAATTGATGAAAGAGGCGAATATCGAGCAAATGGATTCTATTCAAAGCCAGCATCGGTAGACACGTTCAAACGAATAGTGAAGAATTTTATGTCTTCAAGCAATGAAGCTCATACCATCGAAGATGAATTCTTTGATTTTCCACATACAGAGGGTTCCCCTCGACGCTTTCCAAAAAATCAAATAAATGACAGACTAGTGCTTGTTGTTGATGATGATTCGTTCAATTTAGAAATGATCACCAAAATGCTTAAACTGTGTAAAATTAACACTATAGAAGCTCGCAATGGAGAAGAGGCGATTCGGGTGTATGAAGAGAATTGGAAACGAATCAGCTGTATCTTGATGGATTGCGAGATGCCTGTGTTAGATGGCCTCGAAGCGACTCAGCGAATACTGGCAAAGCATGCTCAACGGGCGGCTTTGCTAGGAAAGAGGATGAATATATATGGGCTGACTGGGCATGTGGGGAAAGAATACCGACAAAAGTGCTTAGACGTTGGAATGAAGAACGTTCTTGAGAAGCCTATCAATATAGAGGTACTTAGCACACTCTTGAAGGATAATATTCCAAAATAACCCTAAAATATAATGACGCAGGTCATTACATTGTACCTTTTAAGTATGTGTTTATGGTAAGATATTTTGATGAAATATGTGGAAGTAATTATGTAAAAAAAAATATCAGACAGTATAACTCTTTCAATAACACTTAGTAATTTCTTTCTTCTTTATTTTAACAGAACGTTCTTTTACAGTAAAATTTCTGCTAAGTCGGATTTGACTGTTATTTCTTGATAGCAAATTTGTGAAAAAACTTTTCTCAGATTTGTGCAACGAGTAAACAAGTTTTCAATGTCATATCTTCAAAAGAAGTATGATTCCACGAAGAGATCTTAACAAATCTAGAGAGAGACATTGTTTTCTTTCTCTGGAAATTTTTGAGGTACTAATATTTACATTCAATCTCACTTACTGGACTTTGCTACGATCCCAAGTAGCGCGTTGCTGGAGTCTATGAAGTGAAAAGAAATGAAAATAGGCAGATTAAAACACCTTTTTGTCGTGTTCCATCATCGAAATTCGAAAATGTCAGCTAACACTCATTACAATTTCACCAATCCAAATATTCACGTGTTGCAGTGTGAAATCATAGATCTCAGAATTGCAACGCATAATTTATTTTAAGTCATTTTAACAAAATTTAATTAGATCTTAAGGTTTGACACAGACTCTGTGTCAAAGATAAACACATCAGAGCTATTATTCTCTCGAAAATACGCGAAACGATTACATTGGTTGTATGCTTTCATCTTGTAATGAATCCAACCTATCTATGAGATATTAGTCTCTTACAAAAGCAAATGTTGTATTTTCAGCATTATAGCAGAAAACCTCCAATTTTCAGTGACGGGTAAGATGAAAAAGGAGTGTTTCGAAATAATTTTTCAGTTTAAAGTTATGGGAGGGATGCAAGTCCGCTTAGAAATCAGTCATGCAGAGAGGTATATGGAAAGAAACTACGCATTTTTATAGGAAAACTGTATGATGGTTGAAACATCCCTCAGCGACGACAGCATCTTCGTAGCTCGATAACGTAATCGGTAAGATTTCACGTGTAGAATAATTTTTCTTTCTCTCTCTTCACTCTTACTATTGCAATGCCGAATATCCTCTTAGAAACACCCAAAATTAAATCTTGAATCTACAATGAAGTGCTACCGACATACTTTGATTTGGCGATCTATAGAACTGAAAATACCTAATAAATGACATTTTTACCACCAAAATCTTTCTTTCTTTTCACCAAATATTTAATATGTATATTTCTTCTCTAATCTCCTAATCTCCTAAGCCGATGATAACTAATGAAGTCATATTAGAGAATCCGGTGAGTTATTTTTGCTATGATTTAGTGGGCATTGCCTCTCATATTTAATCGTATAGCTGCCTGCTATTCTCTGACCCTATTCCAAGTCCAATCCTCGAAAGCTATATTGAGAACCTCACTATCTTGTTGAGTTTGTTGATTTTATTGAAAAGAATTCAATGGTTTTTCCAACTTAAAATCAAATAGTGTATTTCTTTATTTGGAATTTATCTTGTAAAATATAAAAGAATTCAACGGTGAGTCAATTACTGCTGAAACTTGAATTTAATTATAACTATGAACCCACGGAATTAGCTAAATCAGAAATAAATTTTTACTAAGTTGAAAGACTTGAACTTAAGCGAACAAAACACCCTCCCGAAATACATAGCTCTGAAGTTAGCAAAAGAAGAGAAGCACAAGGCACGAATATTGATACATCAGGTGAATTTGGTATTTCAATTAATCGTTTATCGTGAAGGTGGGTAGCGAAAGGTCCGATGTCATATACATTTTAAGGCCAAAGCTCAACATATGGGCATTTTCAATGTTTTGCGAATATGCATTTAATTTAATGACGTTTTCTCAATAATTAAGTTTTATCAAAATATATTCCATGACGGACATAAAAGATCAACTCACTCGAGAGAAGGCCTTGCTTAAACTAAAAACGTACGCTGGCATGGTCATCGTATACGCATTACTCAGATGGACCAACTTTTTCTCTCATCAGGTCTATTTATATTTTACAGGCCTAGTAGTGATTCATGTCCTCCTTCTATACCTGGAAATAAAGCAATCGAGGCTTGTTCGACCAATAAACGGCATATTTCTTGGGTTAATTCCCTCATCTATCGCCTATCTCATGCCTAATAATCTCTTACTTTCTTTTTCTTTGCAATATATGGCGCTAAATTTCGGACTCAATGAACTCAAATGGAATTATCTACCATTCCTCTTTGGAAGTAATCTTCTGTCTTGGGTCGGTTGCTATTTTTATTACGAGCTCATCGTCTCAAATGATTCTGATATCTTGTCGGTGAAGAATTTTTTAGGAGACAGCAGCCAAGTCAACCAAATTTCCATGAGTTTTGCGCTTTATTGTATCAACTTGACGTTCCAAGGCCTGCACAAATATATGAGTATGACTGCCCAAGAAAAATACGAATCGAAACTCCTTCAGTTAAATACTGACCTCGAAATCGCCAATACTAAGCTGCAAAATTCTAATAAAGACCTCCAAGATGCGCTAGACGAAAAAGAAAATTTCATCCTGAGATTTTCTCATGAGATACGTAACCCACTAAACTGTCTGTTGGGAAATATCGAGCTATGTTATGAGCAAGCAACTGATAAAGAGCTCGAACAAATGCTAAAAGATGCCAAAGTCAGTGGCGAAATCCTCCTACAGCTCCTGAATAATGTATTGGATACCGCAAAGGTGGTGACAGGAAGACTTGAAGTGTCATTGAGCACTTATAATATTAGACATTTTCTTGAAAGAGCTTGGGTGATCTGCTCTGAGATTATTCGTAAGAAGAGACTGTATGGCTGCTTGTCGGTGAATATGAATGTACCTGAGGTAGTGGAATTTGATCATCATAGACTGATGCAAATTCTGATAAATACGGTCTCCAA
>ENA-UOTZ01001106-UOTZ01001106.1-compost-metagenome-genome-assembly--contig:-NODE-1106-length-20072-cov-19.485471_pt1 | contig 20072 bp, 14 predicted proteins | sample MGYA00238144_ERZ746983 | MGnify/ENA primary metagenome ERZ746983 (study PRJEB28759, sample SAMN06268863) | compost metagenome | isolation source: single cell | place: USA: California, Emeryville, Joint... | reverse complement strand
GGATCTCTCGCTAAACATATAGGGCGGAGAAAATCAATGATGATAATGGATATTGTCGCAATATTTGCTATTTTACTTACAATTTTCCCGAATTACCCACTCATGTTGACTGGAAGAACTATCGCTGGCTTCTATATGGGCGTTAATTCAGCGGTTGTCTCTGTTTATGTGAGAGAGCTTGCTCCGACTCAAGTGAAAGGACTTGCAGGAGCATTTATCCATGGCATGATTTGCCTTGGTAACATGACATGTTGGGTCTTAGGGCTGGGAGTGCCAAATTCTGCCGAAATCGCAGCAGGAGAACGAAACTCATGGTGGAGATTCATACTAGGATTTCCCATGATACTCGCCTTTATCCGATTTGTCTTTCTTTGGGAAGTCTGTCCCTTTGAGCCTCCACAATATCTTATCATGACCAACCAAGACGAAGCAGCGAAACTGGCATTAGAACGCATATATCAAGGAGAATCCATCACACTTGAATATGAATTCCTGAAGATAGTACGCGAAAAAACTTCTCAAGGCCACAAGGTCACATATAGAGATCTCTTGGGCCCAGAGTACCGAGCGAGGTTCTTCGTGGGGTTATTTATTGCGATATCTCAACAATATGTTGGTGTGAATCCATTGATTTTCTATTCGACCGCCGTTTTTGAATTGATTCTGGGAACTGAGAACGCAAGCAAGGCTCCTACTCTGACGGTTATCCTTGGATTCTGTGGCTTATTCTCAGCATTAATATCTGGACCGCTAGCAATCAATCGGTTTGGTAGAAAAACTGTACTAATATTTGGACTTGTTGCGCTTTCAATTACGCAAGCAGTAATAGCTGTCTTTGGATACATGGATAACTCTGTAGCAATGATCGTGAGCATATACGTCCTTGCGATACTTTTTGGGTTGTCCTGGGGGCCTGTCGTGTGGGTAATTCTAGCTGAAATTCTCCCTGACATTGGAGTGGGTATTAGCGCGTTAATGAATTTGGTAGGACTATTCATCCTAGCTCAGTTTTATCAGCAATACTATGGAGCCATAGGACTACCAAGCACATTTATGACCTTTGCAGTTTTCTCGCTCTGTGCGATTTTCGTGGTCCATTATTGCGTAAAAGAATCCAAGGATTTGGCGCCTCAAGAGATAACAAGAGTATACAATCCCAAATTCTATCCGAAAAACGAAGAAAATGCCGACTCTGAGGAGAAAACTGCCCTCAAAGAGAATCCAGTGGAATAGCTTCCTACTCGAGTTTATATTTGTTACAATTGGGGCTGGCTCTGCATTTCTTTTGAATGTGAAAACGATATGTGACATAGAGTTTTAATGAATAGTAGTATTGTTATTATCTATTTAATTAGAGCTCATCACCACTGTTATGAATATTGCCTTGGCCTAAGAAACAGCTCCCCCCAGTAGTCATCATTAATGTAGAGAGAAAATGCCATTAAAATCTTTTCATTTTAAAGCTACGATCAACAAGCACTGAGTCCAATTAATATACTATCTAAAACGCGAAAATTTAGAGGATACTTTTTCAGTAGGTGTCCAGTTCTTGTTTAACTTCTCAAAATCATTGATCAGTGCTTTCAAACGATCTCTCTAGTGCTTACCCTTTGACTTGTCTTAATAGCCGCTTTTAACAAGTATTTAATATGAAATTTCGTTATTAACGCATACGATACTTTGGAATGAGTGTTCCGTTATCAAACTAATTAAATCATAGATTTACACTAACAAGATGACCGTACAAAATGAAAGCAATCTTGCACCAAGAGATTATAATAAATGGGTCGTATGGCTTGCACTTTTCAATTCTCTGCTAGGAATGGCAGCTTTCGGTTATAGCTTAGCTGCTATTAACATCATACAAGATTATCTGACATACGTTATTTTTGGTTGGAGCGATGACGCTGCAACAACTTATATCAGCTGGCTAAATTCAGTTGTCACGATCGGAGCTTGCGTTGGTTCTGTCTCAGGCGGATCTCTCGCGAAACACCTCGGCCGAAGACGATCTATGATGATGATGGACATTGTTGGGACCTTCGCTATCATGCTTACCCTTTTCCCTAGTTATCCACTGATGCTGTTAGGAAGATCAATCGCTGGTATCTATGTGGGCTTCAACACAGTGGTTGTTTCTGTTTACGTGAGAGAACTTGCTCCTGCTCAAGTGAAAGGACTCGCAGGAGCTTTGATCCAAGGGATGGTGTGCGGTGGAAGCATGCTCTGCTCGGGCTTTGGGTTAGGTGTACCAAATTCTGTTGAACGCGCAGCAGGAGAACGAAACTCATGGTGGAGATTCATACTAGGATTTCCCATGATACTCACCTTCATCCGATTTGTCGTTCTTTGGGAAGTCTGCCCCTTTGAGCCTCCACAATACCTTATCATGACTAACCAAGACGAAGCAGCGAAACTGGCATTAGAACGCATATATCAAGGAGAATCCATCACACTTGAATATGAATTCCTGAAGAGAGTACGCGAAAAAACGTCTCAAGGCAACAAGATCACATATCGGGATTTATTAGGACCTGAATACAGAACGAGATTTTTTGTAGGGTTATTTATTGCGATATCTCAACAATATGTTGGTGTGAATTCATTGGTGTTCTATTCAACTGCTGTTTTTGAATTGATTCTGGGGACTGAGAACGCTAGCAAGGCTCCTACTCTCACAGTTATCTTTGGATTTTGCAGTTTGTTCACGGCGTTGATTTCGGGATCACTAACAATCAATCGATTTGGCAGAAAAACTATTTTGACCTATGGACTTGTCGGCCTAGCAGTAATGCAGACGGGAATAGCTTATTGCGGATATACTGATCATCCTATGGTGATGATAGCTGGGATATTCACGATTGCGCTGCTTTTCGGTTTGACATGGGGACCTATCTTATGGGTTATTTTGCCAGAAATACTTCCTGATATTGGAGTGGGTATCAGCTCATTAGTAAACTTAATAGGGCTGTTTATCCTTGCTCAGTTTTACCAGAAATATTACCGAGCTATTGGACTGCCAAGCGCATTTATGAGTTTTGCAGCTCTTTCTTTCTGTGCCATTTTTGTGGTTATTTGCTGCGTAAAAGAGACGAAGGATCTGACCCCTCAAGAGATAACAAAGGCATACAACCCGAAATTCTATGCAAAAAGTGAAGAAGCGGCTGACTCGGAAGAGAGAACTGGTTTCTTAGAAAGTAAGGCTGAGTCACCTGAGATTTAGTTTAGTCCTTTCAAATTATTTGTCCTCAATTCATATCACTCCTTTCGACTGCGAGTGTATGCGTTTTGTTTTTTTTTTTGTCATACCAAAGAGGCAAAAAAATTAATGATACATGAGATACGTGATTGTGTGTATATTAATGAGTTATCATGCCTGGCATAGTGGCTAGAAATTTAGCTTTTATCCTCTCATTTTTCTCTGGTAATGGTTATGAAAGGAGTATCAAGTACAAAGAGAATCCTAACCAGAAAGCTCTGATAAAGCTAAAATGAAAACAAGTTAGCTCGATTTTGGCAATAATTCGTTGAAAAAATGATAGTAGCAAATCTCACTAATGAAAAAAATAATAATAATGTAATCACTCTTCTGCAATTTGTGTCAGCAACCACTAAACCGATTCAATAAATAGACTACTTGCACCTCAATCTAACAATGCATTCCGAATAAACTTTACATATAGCGATAATGCACATGTACCAAAGTTATTTGAAATAATTAGTCACTGTCTCCTACAATTTGGTTTCAGTAACATTAAATTAAAACCAACAGAAAGTACGCGCAACCTTTCGAATTTGAATTCCATGAGGAGGGAATCTTCAAATACAATTTCTGATAATAATCCAAAAAACATTATTTCTCACTTTCGATGATCCCCAACAAAAACCTAGAGTTTACTGAGGTAACCTTCTATCATCGCACCATCTTCCTTACCGAACTTTAGGAAGAGCTACACATTATCGATGATATGCTTGAAAATGAATGCTCCAGAGGCAGACCTGAACTACAAAGCGTGTCAAAGAAGAAGATCTCATCGAGAAAGAAGTTTCATCAATTAATTTCGGAAGAGTCTTCTCCATTGATCGAAACAAATAAAGCTCAAACCGAGAAACAAAAGGAAAATTTGAAACCGCAATTTTGGAACCCAATTAATCCCAGTACTTTAACGATAAACCAGCGATCTCAGCAACCTGCTTCCTTAACCACTCAAAGCTGCCTCAAGAATTCAAATTCTCAGAAAATATCAAATAAATCTCCTCTAGCTCAACGTTCTAAACCGATCCCTCTGCAAGAAAAAGAAATAGACCCTAACCACTATATTACAGACGCCGGAAAAAATGAAGGATTGCTTCCTCTCGTACCGATAGACACTTCAGCTGCCCGATACTGGGTAATTTTACCCCAAAAAATCGTACTTATCTTTCAGTATTATCTAAGGAGCAAGTCATTTCGTCTCTATCAATTCAAGGCCGTGGAGACATGCTTGTTCTATAACACCTTCGTCAGTCTACCCACAGGTCTAGGAAAAACTTTCATTGCTGTCAATGTGATATTAAACTACTACAAATGGTTTCCGACAGGAAAAATGTTTTTCCTTGCACCGACAAGACCGCTGGTTTTTCAACAGAAAGAAGCCCTTGAGTGCATTACAAGTATAAGAATCGAAGACATATGTCAATTAAATGGGCAAATCGGAGCAAAAAAGCGACAGAAATTTTATCAGGAAAAGAGAATTTTCTTTCTCACGCCACAGACGATGAACAATGATCTGAATGATAAGCTGATAGATCCGAAAGAAATCGCGCTTATAATTGTTGGTAACCCTTCTCAAATGGGCTTTTGATGATTGTTCTCTTAGATGAAGCTCATAAAAGCATCGGAAAATTCGCTTATACTAATATCATCAAGCATTTTGAAAACTCCAAGGCAGGTATAAGGATAATCGCTCTTTCGGCAACACCTGGAAACAATCCGCTCAAAATCCAAGAGGTGTTAACGAATCTTTGTATAGCAAGACTGGAAGCTAAAGATGAAGACGACCTTGATGTCAAGCCTTATATTCACTCGAAGGAAATTAGAGAAGTCATCGTCAAGCAAACGAATGGCATATCAAGCGTATCAGAAAAATTCAACGAGTTGATTTCCACGGCAACGAAGACGCTCAATGACTTTAAACTTTTTCCTGCAAAAAGCAAGCTGTACATTCGTAAGCCTTGGGAGGTTCATCGATTAAAGGTTGTTGAGATCCTGCAGGAATTTAATAGAAATCAAAATGAATACACAGCAAAAATTGGAGCAGGTAATGCTATCTGCTAAGGAAATCGCACATCTATCAATCATTAGAAAATAGTGTTTTGTTCTACGAAGTCATAAGCACGTTGACCTCGTTGTGCTACATGAAGAAAATTCTTTCCGATCAAGGACTTCAGAGCTTCCATGAGGCTCTGATTAGCTTTAAAAACAATTATCGAGTACACTCCTCTTCTTTTTTTTGAAAATTGTTCATTGTACCTCTTTGACAAGAATAAGAAGGGAAACGTTATCGGATTTAAGAAGAAGATGATCGATTCAGAGCAATTCAAAAGTTTCCTGAAGGCCGTTGAGGACATGTGTGGTTCAGGGGAAGACCATCCAAAACTTAAAAAGCTTTACGAGATACTTTCTGATTACTTCAGCAATGCTGAGAACATCCAAAATAAGTCACGCGCGATGATATTCACGCAGAATAGGGCAAGTGCGATGGAAATTCATCAGAGTTTGAAGAAAAATACCTTGATAAAATCAAGCATCTTCGTTGGCCACTCAAAATGTAAAAGAAATAATGACTTGAATGTGCAAATAATGAAACAGCTGGGTGATTGGAACCAAAAAAAGCAGCTGTCCACTCTCGACAGGTTTAAGAATTATGAACTCAACACGTTAATTGCTACATGTATTGGAGAGGAGGGTCTGGACATCGGAGAGGTCGATCTCATTGTTTGCTATGATTCGGGCTTCTCGCCGATTAGGATTGTGCAAAGGATGGGTCGGACAGGACGACAGCGCAAGGGTAAGGTGATTGTGCTGTTGATGGAAGGAAAGGAGTTTTTTATCTTTAGAGCCAGTATGAAAAAACACAGGATGCTCAAAGAGAGCCTTAAAGGGAACAAGGCTCAGGCAAATGAATTGACTGTTTCTCAGACCTCTGGAAAGAAGCAATATGCTGCGAACTACACGTTCTATTCTTCCAACTCAAGGATGATTCCGGATGAGATTACGCCAAAACTGAAGTTTATTGATGAAATTGACGAGGGGAAAATTATAGAGAAGCTTATGCATCGAAGAGAAGAGGGTAAAGCTGTTGAAGACGAAAGTTTTGAAGAAATCCTTAATTCAGCAAACGTTGAGGACAATTGTATGATGTCCAACCTCAAGCCTGAGGGAACTTCCAAAGTCTCTGCCAAGTTTTTGGAGTTTTATATGAAGAGCAATGAAAGTGGGAAGAAAACTGCAAGCATCAAGCCAGAAACCCAAAAGAAGAGGGAAGTGATCGTGATTGAGGAGGAAGAGGACGAGATAATTGTTAAACCGCGGAATTGCACGTTTATGGAAGAGGAGGAGGCCTGCGGAGAGGAGGAAGCAGACAGCGATAAGATCAGTGGTATTGACGGTATTGATGATGACGCTGCAAGCTTTTTCAGTTACGAAGAATATGAAGAGAGTTATGAATCCAGTGAATTAGAAGACGATTATGATAATGATGATGATTCAGACGTGATGGAGATTGATAGAAGCGATTTTGAAGCTAAGGCACATGACAAAAAGAGATCGAATCCTTACTATGAGAGCATTTTCACGGAGAATAAGAAAACCAAAAGTAGCTTAGATCATTAGAAATGTTGTGGAAAGGATTAGGATAAAGTTTGAAAATAAGTAATGCGTGTTGCTATATAATTAAGCCATTGATTTGATATTCCGAAACTTGCTAGCTACCATTTGATAACAAGAAAACTCCACCTATCTCAATTTTCAATGCTAAGAGCTTCTAAAAAGCTTTTGAGAGCTCTCTGCTGTATCAGAATTCAAGTGATTTGCTAATTTCTCTGTAAAAATGATATATAAAATAAAGCTGTATATCTCGTATGTATCTCAGGTATTTAAAAGAATCTCGAGACAGCCATATAGCGCCATATTGAGAATTAATTATTTATATTTTTTTAGGAGAGCTACCAAGTCATCCTTAATTAGAGGTTTTTGCATCATATCATCCATGCCAGACTGATCGAATTTCTCTTGATTCCGCTGCTTACTTTCTCCTGTCAACCCGACCAATGGGATGTCACCGACTCCTTCTTCCTGAAGCAAATCTTTAATCTTTCGAGAGGCAGTCCATCCATCCATTCCATCCATAACACAGTCCATGAGTATCAAATTAATCGTTTCAGAGTCCTTTATAACCTTAGATTTCACAATCTCTAGAGCCTGCTCTCCAGAACTTGCATGCAGAGGATTGCCTCCCTCGTTTTTGATCAGCTGCACCAAGAATTCGAGGTTAAATAGATCATCATCGACACACAAAATGGTTGGCTTCCGTGTTGCAATTTCAGGATTAGTGAGTTTTCCTTGAGTCGCTATTGAGGAAATAAACCCTTCTAACATGGAGGATGTCACGGGCTTAGGCATATAAAACCAAGCATTTAATGGAGCTCTTAAGCAGCAGTCCTTATCCTTATGATTCGGCTGGCCCGTGATGAATCCAACCTTGACTATTTTATTGCGATTTTGTGCATGTTCAAACTCTCGAATCACCCTCAGCGCTTCAATTCCATCGACGATTGGTAGATTGACTTCTGTTATTATCACTTCAAAGTGCCCTTCGGGCTTCGACTTGAACGTATCAATCAATTTTTGACCATCCATCACAGTCACGATATTAGAAAATCCCATCCCTCTCAAGAGCTGTGAATGCAATTCTCTGTTATACTGATCATCATCAGCAATCAAGATTTTCTGAGACACAACATTTCGAGATTCCTGATTACTAAAACTGCTTACTTTAGGTAAGTTCATCGTAGCTGGTAGTGACACAGCTTGAATTATAACAACAAAGCACGTACCTGCTCCTAGCTTGCTATACACTCTGACATCGCCTCCCATCAGTTCACAGAGCGTTTTCGAAATCCATAGTCCAAGCCCCGTGCCGATTTGCCTCGAAGCTCCGTCAGCATGAGTTTGCGAAAATTTCTTGAATAGTTTGCTGATATCTTCAACCTTGATCCCACAGCCTGTGTCATTAATCTCTAGTTTCAGAAAACCCGGTGTTTCTCTCTCTAAGATCGACCCTCTCATTAGAAGAAAGGATTCTTTCATGTCTTTCACAGTCATTATCTCACGGTTAAGTTCCATGTGATAGTTTTCACGGTCATTGGAAATATCTTCAACGAGATCCGTCAGTGATGACGCGGAAACTTCATTCTGCAATAAGCTGTGTCCAAATACTGATGACGGCCTGAAATCCGATTCTTCAATCTCGATTTTCTTCAGAAAACTCACATGCAATGAAACTGACCCGGTTTTCGTGAATTTCACTGCATTCGTTAACATATTTAGAATCACTTGAGTGAGTCTCTGATTATCAAACTTGAGCAATGGTGGGAGTTTTGACGATATTATCAGACTTGGTTTAAGACCTTTCTTCTTCACTAACATCTCCATGAAGTTCAGCGTGGACTGTATGTACTCATAAGTGCGAATTGGAATTGGAGTTACTTCTAAACTCCCTGTATTAGTCAGTTTTCCAGTGTCAAGGATGTTGTTTAGATGAAAAAGAAGGAGTTCTGCGCAAAACTTGCATCTGATGAGCTTCGATTTAATCGAGGGTAGATTATTGGCTTCCTCCATGAGAAGCGTGATGTTTCCCAGGAGGATATTCAGCGGATTGCGAGTCTCATGAGAGAAGAGGAGAAGAAAGCTGTCTTTTTCTTGGAGCAGGTCCTTGAGCGAGTCGTTGGCTTTTTTGTTTAATTCATTCAGTTTTTTCAGCATTTCGACCGATTGTTGGGTCGCTTTCAATAGATTGGTTGATTGCACTGATACGAACACAGTAAAATAGATATGCGACACTACGAGGAGGATAGTATCTTCTAAGAATCGGTCTGCATCGCATTCAATTAGTCCAATATCATTCTTATAGATGAGAGCGATAATCCATCCAGTGAGGCTCAAAAACAAATAAATCGGTTTAGAGACTTGACTTTGGCCTCCGAGGACGATTGCGACGCTGCCTCCAATAGTTGTTATCCGAGCCAGAAATATTTCTTCTGGTTTTGAAAGGACGATGACGAATGGCAGGAGGGCCAGGTTAGTACTAAAAGCATGTGCGTCAATTTCGAAAGTGGGAGAGGAAAATCGACTGAGAATCAAATTGAAGAACAGATTCCCTATAACGATGCTTGCTAATTTGAATGGTATGAACTCAAAGAAATGAAATATTAAGGCAGTGATTATGCCGAGTGTATAAGTGAGTTGCCTTCCTCGTTTGCGAGTCAAGAAACCGTTTTTCTTATCATCTTCTTGCTGCATGGCTGTTATTGATGTTCTGCTCACTTACTTTGATTGTCTGGAGAATTTATTTATGTTAACCAAAAAAGCTTATCCTGGAGGTATTTTCTTATATATCAGCTATTAATTGGTGTATTGAGTGCATCTGCAAATAGATTTCAAATCAATTAAATTATTGCGTATAAAAAACATTTTCGGCGTTCATCGTTGAATTGCGACTTCTCCAGCAGGAAGTTATCGATATTAGATGAGACTAGCGATGTGGTAGTGTTGGATTGACACATCTGAGTTAACTATTGCTTAGAGGTATAGTTGTGGAAAATTCTAGCTAGTCTGTTGAAATAAGATTGCAAGCTTAGCAAAAACACGAACATTTTTTAGTCATTCTTTGGCAAGAAGAGCAGAGAGAGAGATAGAGAGAAAGTTTTGTAGTTTGAAGCAATTCTTGTTTTCTTTCATGATTTAAGGCTTTTTAAAGTAATTGAAGAGTAGTTTTTGGGTCAAGAACAGAAAATATGTTTGGCTGGGACTCCTTCAAAGTGAGCAGTCATTTTTGACTCAGTCTAGACCAAGAAAATCGCAAATGTAAGAGGGCTATTGCCGCAGTTAGAATGAGATGATTCAAGATAACTTTTTTTTCATTTCTGTCGCGATGAGTAAAATTAAATTGAATGGCAGCCAAACACAAGGATTGGCGGGTCTTTTTCCACTAACATCGCTGTAAAGATCTGCTTTGTCGATGCCAAGTTTCATTTGTAAGTGGGATAAAATTAATTTAATTGAAGAGCGAGAGAGTCCGATGCTGTAGAAGAATATTCGACACGCAGACTCATGAGACATATGCGTTCTATGAGAACGGAAGGAAATGCAGACTAAATAAATAATCAAATATGACTATAACTAAATTAATTTAGAACTAGGTTTTGAGCTTGGCTCCATTGCAAATTTTTCGAAGTTGATTCAATGTATAAATCAGGTCCAAGAGTAAAAGTCATAAGGTTTCAAATCAATTATGGCAAGAAGTTTCATATCAGCGCAAACATTATACAAATGATGAATTTCTCAAGTTAAATCGTTCGAATAGTAATTGCAACCTTGGCCAGTTTTTGTGAGATGCAAACATATAGCACTGTCGTTTTCACATGCATTCTGATTAGAACGTAGATTGTAGGGGCGGAACTTAATCCATGTTTAACACTCATGAAATCTCTCTCAGTCAAGCAGGACGACATCTAAAAATCATATAATTTTTATGCGAGCCGGATAAAGTCAAGCTCTGATATGTTTGTAAGAATGTACATCCAGCCCATAACAGTGAGTGAATATATGAAGCGGACGGTCAAAATGTATTCAGAAGTTCTTAAAGAGCTCAAAGCCCAAAATCTGTACAAGTAATGAGGCTATAAGTGAATTGGTTATTGGTATTTTCTTTTCTGCTATTGTTTCAATTATACAGCAATTGGTCTCAGGCGAACATATGAGTAGCAACTAGTATATAAAAATTTTTCTAATTCACTAAACAAATTAGTCGGTGAATTTCCTTGCGGATATTGAATATCCACAGACTATATTCTCTTCTCCACACTTTTAACTAATATCGCATTGAATCAACGCCAGATAATTTTTCCTTACTTCATATTTCTGATCATAATTTTTATTAAAATAGTTCTACGAATTAATGACCGTTTTACGGTGCAAGTCAGTAAAATTTGCACGATGGAAGATTCTTAACTCATTCCGACCAACTTGCCTTTCAAGCCTCCCCAACAAGCCATTTGTGCAAAAAATCTCTCTCAAACGAGGCTACTCACCCTCCTTTCTGTCAATTAAACAATCCACTCTTAGTTACTATTCAATCTATTCTACACAGCTTCTAGAAGCAGAAGACTCCCATTTTATATTAGCATGCGATAGAGCGATATAGCCCAGATCTTATATCGCATCATTTCTGAAAATTTTCAGATAAAAGCTGAACCGAGCTGAGTTTTAAAATTTCTACTCTCAAAAAAAAAACTCAATTAGGAGAACAATAAGAGCGATTAGTTTATTATTTAATTCGATAGAAATTAATCATGGAATTAGCACTTCTGGTCTTTTTCTTAAGCAAGATTTTTCATATTTTAGTCGTGGCCAGCTCCTCTATGGTCCACCCGGTCCGCTTCATCCACAGGGACATCGAGGGCCCCTCTATCACTCGGCTAATGAAAGCTCACAACCCATTCACAATGCGTTACCTAACTCAATACGAGCCTTACGAGAGCAATTACTCAATCAAACTACGAGGAAGCACAGATCTTGGATACTATTACGCGACGGTGTTTGTGGGCTCTCCGCCTCAAAAACAAACGGTTATTGTTGACACAGGAAGCAGTGTTTCAGCAATCCCTTGCAAACGTAGATAATCTCCTCATATTAACGATAACCCGCTCATATTAGAATGTACTAACTGTGGAAAAACACACTCTGACCCTTACTACAACCCTGAAGAGTCCAAAACAGCATCTTATCTTCATTGCAATCAGACTGCTGGTAAATTTCAATGTAGGAAATGCGCTAAAGGCGGGTCGAAATGCAAGTTCTCTGTGGTAATATATCTCAATAGCTCGCGGAGATTAAGTAACATCTGCAATATAGACCTATACTGAAGGCAGTTCGCTCGAAGGAGAGTTCATGAAAGATATGATTTCTTTTGGAGATGACTATGAAGAGCTCTTTACCACTAATAATGAGACAAATAGTACGCACAGGATTCGGCAATTGGAAGAAAAATATCATAATGAGAAGTATCAAGCGGTGTTTGGTTGTACTTCAAGGTAATTTCTCTGGTGAATGTATTCCAATCAATCTGCTAGTGAAACAGGCTTGTTCTTTACACAGGAAGCTAATGGGATTCTTGGACTGGGGCGAAGAAGCAATAGTAATTCTGATGTTTTGAGGAGGATAATAATAAGTTATTTAAAGGCACTCGACATCCACCAAATTTTATAGATTTTCTCGCAGAGTCAAAAGATCATCTTGGAAATGCTTTTTCGATATGTTTGGCTGAGGAAGGCGGATATATGACGATTGGAGGATTGAATGAGGAACTTCATCATAACCAAAATCGGAAAATGCATTTTATCCCTTTAAAACAAGGAGATCAATACTACGTGGAGCTTAATAACATTTTTGTAATCCCAGTCAAATTGACTTTGCTAATCTCGCACTGTGTATATATAGGTGGAGAACACGAATCTAATGTTCACTAAAGAGGAACTCACGTTGCCGAAAGGCGTCTTTTTTGACTCAGGTTCTACGATGACTCATATGCCATCCCACATAAGAAAGTAACCCCATCTTACAATTGATAACAATACTCATTTCTCTTATCAAAAGCCGGATAGTCCACTATTTGGAAGATTATTGCTCCGCCTGTCCTCAAGGCTGCGGCAGTCATCCCAAAGAGGAGCTATGCTTCACGAGAGATAAAAATAGATGGCCGAAGCTCAACGACTTCTTCAACACCTTCCCAGACCTCCAATTCCAGTTTGGCAACCATCTCTATACTTGGAGACCTGAAAACTACTTCCATAAGCCATCTTCTGACAAAGAAGAATATTGCTTAGCATTATTCGACTACTCGTAAGCTATTTTCATACGACAGCCATTGATTCACACTGAATTATTTAGCGATAGGATCATTTTAGGAGCATCTTTCATGAAAAACCACGACATATACTTCGATAAGGTCAACGGGATGCTGGGCTTTACAGAATCAGACTGCTCGGGATCTTACACTGGACCAGCTACTCATTCGCCCAGAGTCCCTAAACAGTGTGCAGGACCTCACCCATCCATTAGGAAAATGGCGCCGTTGCTTCAAGCCACTCAGCCTGATGACATGAGAGGTTTTTATTGGTTCTTGAACGCAGTTTATTAAAATTCAAATAGATGTCTTGATTGTTGCTGGCATCTTCATTGGAGGAATAGTTTCTATCTATTCGCTTCTCAGATACCGCCGCTATCGCATTCGAAAGTCAGGACCACAAATCCCTCTGGCAAGGTATTATATTAGCATCTGACTGACAAAGATATTTACTTTCATACGTATTATTAGAACTCCTAGCAGTAGAGTCGATGCCGGTAATCCACTCTCTATAAACAACATTCCTATCAACGCTGAACTCGGAGAAGGAATCAAAACCACAAAACGCATCGAATCCGTAGGCGGAAGTCTCTCTAATATTGAAGAATTATCAGACCATCCGCCGAAAGGCCGGATCATAAGAAAGAGTGGGGATAAAAATGGAGAGTCTAATGGAGGCGAGATCAAAAGTGCTGGTACTCCAGAATATAACTATCAAATCAGCGAAGATGATGATGACCACCTTGGTGGGGTTGAGGCTAGCTATGAGGATATTAAACACGATTCGCGCCAAGTGAGTGAAACTGGTCATGATGAGTCTCATCACGCGATCGATAAGCGCTTGAAAGGTAATAATAAGTTAAACGAGAGCATTCCTGAGAACGAAAAAGCTTAGAGAATTATTTTTTACTGACTCAGTTTTTTAATATTTAAAGTCATTTGATAGCGAGACTTTCTGAATTCATTGGCAGAAAGATTTTTCAAGATTGATACTAAGTGTGTTATTTTTATCTTTTTCATACCTACTTGTCATGATTAATGTATAAAAGATATATTTCCTGTTTTTTTATATGAGGAAACCAAATCAAATAGCATGAAACAATACACTCATCTTGTATAGCTGTCTTTCGAGGGTTATCACCGGTTCTCTAAATTCATCAATGAGATTATATCATGATCAAAGCTCAATTTTTATAAACAAGTAATGGGTTTGAATGTGAGAGCTAGATTGCTCTACTCATATATAGAAAAGATATCCTGGCAGTGCCTTGGTGTTTTCTTGAAAAGAAACAAAATTCTGAATATGGGCTTTATTTTTAACACAGCGCGTGATTACTTACTCACTTATGAACGCAATCAAATTAACCAACGTAGTAAAAATTAATTTTGATTCAAAACATGGCAAACAAGTGTTCTCGTTGGCTGAACAAGTGCTTAGAGCGTTATCTCGAGCGGAAGAAGATTGTCTCGCGCCACCTATACCAAGTGAATGAAAAAGGTATCAGAAGCGTCGGAATCGCGTATTTTTTGATAATCATCCAATGGCTGCAGCTGCTAGGACTAACGGCTTATGCCAATCACCCTGACGACATCACAAAGGCTGAACTCGCAAGCTTACGAAGCGATTCACTTGGTGTTACGCTTCTTAAGCTTCTCCATTACACTCAACTGCTTCCACTTCAACCATATATGGGTGTTTTCAATCCATTCATCCTCATCTTTTCTTATTTCGTACTCGGACTGATTGTTGCGAATCTTTATGTGCTTTTGCCTCAGACAACTCGTTATATAGCACATCGTCGATGGTGCTTGAATTTTCTTCCGGTGATGCTGTTGCTATATGAATACGTGATTTTTGTTCCAGGTGCTCAGCTCTCAATGTGGGAGAATATCCCAGCGACCAACGTTAATCCAGCAATTCCGATAGCGATAGAATGCTATGATAAGGCTCTAATGATTATCTTTGAGATAATGTATTACACAGGATTCGCGCTTTTACTCAGAAGTTATTCGTTCATGATGTCTTTTCGAGACTACTCACTGAATGTCCTCTCTCGACCTGCATCCCGCCTCCGAGGCATCACCTTAATCCTAAAATTAGTGGTTGTTGTAATGACTGGACTCGCTCGAGAGGGTAAAATGGCACCCTGGTTCGCTGATGTAATGGCTTTATGTACTGGAATCATTATCTTTTTTGATGATGAGCATAGAGACCAAAACTACCACAACCGAAAGGTTGCAACTTTGCAAGGGACGTGCGCTGTTATTTACATTACTTTCAATATAATCGTGATAGTTTTGCACACATTAAGTATCAAAAGCGCTCCTGTGACAAAGCTGCTGCTTGCAATAACTTGCTTTGTGACGTCGTTTATCGTCAGAATTTACTGGAATTGTAAAGGTCATCAGGAGTTATTACATCTCAGAACAAATACCGACCAAGTGTCATATCTTTGTTTCCAAGGCTACCTTCGGGAGGTCATACGAATCACCCAGCAATGTAAGCCATCCGCTGAAGATGCCCTACGATACAATATTATGGTGTTAAACCACTCTTCACATTGCAAAGATGTGGTCTGCGCCTGTCAGAGTCACCGGGCGTATCTCAAAGGCGACGACTTCCGTACTCTCAATAAAGCGAATACGCCTGTGATGGATATTTTCTTGAAAAATAGTTTCCAAGAGGGCCAACATCTGATTTCCAACCGAGAATTTAACAGGAATTGGATTTCCAGCATGTATTGCGTCTTTTTCACCAAGCTGAAATGGGACCCGAGAGAGTGCTTTCCCGTAATGATTGATTATTTGAGCTATATGACCTTCGGGGCGGATCAAAAAGGCAAGGCGTATGTAACCGCGCTGAGATTTCAGCAGAAAATCCCGAAAAGAGAGTTTCTCAAAGCGGTTATTCTGGAGACTATTATCAGCGAGATTGAGCAGGAAATCAAAAAGGACCTTGACTATAATCAGACGGGGTTCTTTGAAACGCAATTTAAAGACGTAATAGAGTTTAGTGAAACTAAACAGCGGTTTTTTGCCAAGATCGATGAGCTCAAGCAGCAGCATTCGTCCTTTTTTGCGTATTTGCTCGAGCCCAAACTCGAGATCGATAAGATATTTAAAATGGGGAACACCTACCTGAAACTAAGAGACGAGATCGATAAACTGTTTCTGCGGGCTTATAAGTTAAATCCAAATGATCTGGCATTGAATCAAATGCGCATCGACTATAATAGAGACATCGTCGAGACCCCAAGTTCGGACTATCAAGAGCTCACTATTAAATGCAGGGAATTGATACATAAAAAATACAGCAAAGGGAAAAAGACCCTCTCTGAAATCAAGACAAGTCAGGCGCTTTGGGATGAGAATGCCGCTGTCGCGATAATCGCATTAGGCGAGCAAGACCCTGGAAGATTGGTAAAGTATACGCCGACTTTGCTGAAGATGTTTGGTTACGAAAACGAGAATGAGCTTCCAGCGCTCCATATTAATTCCTTCATGCCCCCGACATTTGCGAAGAGGCACCGCGCGATTTTGTTGGAATATCAGAATAAAGGGGAAATAGACTATACTCCTATTGTAAAGAGGCTCTATGGGTTTTCTCGAGATGGGTATGTCGTTCCAATAGAGATGATCATCAAATTTGAGCCCTTTCAGGGTCAGCCAACCGCAGCAGGACTTCTCTCGCGAGCAGGCAGTGCGCTTGGAGGTATTCATATTATCACGCAGCTCGATGGTACAATAAAATGCTATTCAAAGCAATTGAAGGAGATGCTGGGACTGCCTGAAACAAAAGTTCTCATTGGCATTAATATCGTTTATTTGATTCCTAAGCTGGCGAAATATTTCCTCGGAAGCTCAAACGGGACAGGAGTCTCGATGGCTCAGCAACATCAAAGTGGTGGATACGAGAGCTTCAATATGATATTTGATAAGCGGATTCTGTATAAAGAAGCAAATGAAAGACTCAAAGCGAGGTGCAAGGGAATTTACGGTGAGATTAAGCAATTGCTTGGAGAAAAGTGGAAAGAAGAGCTTGAATTGCGAAAATATGGGTTCAATTGCTCAGCCAAAGAAGACGCGAAAAGGAGTGTTATGATTCCACAGATTAAAGGACGTTTTGCTGAATTATACCGAGATGTCCAGAAGGAAGCGCTCGACGTGTTTAAGGTCAATATGAATGTCACTGACCAGAAAATTTGGCGAGGAGAGATACAAATAGTGGTGATTCACATAAAAGAATTCAAGAAAATCACGACGTTTAAGGCGAAAAACAGTATACTAGAGCGTCTTGAGTTTTTTAAACGATCTAAAGGAGGCGACCCAGACCTATCGAACAAAAAAGCGGAGAAATTCTCTTTTGGGAAAGAGAATTTGGTCAAAAAAGTTAAGCAAATGCAAGAGGTTCCACATAATGCAACGTTACCAGAGTTGGATATCAAATCTCTGGCAGAGGGTGGTGATGATAAAGTTGAAAGTATTGAGGAAAAAATTACGTCTGAACCTGTGGAAATTAGGACGACGCGGAAAGAACTCACATTTTTTGACCCCCAAGCGATGAAGAGGCTGGATAAAGCTGAGAAAAGAGAGCCAGAAATGCCTATTGGAGAAGAAATAGGGTCAATTCCACTAAATTTACAATTGGGAAGGAACCAATCTAACAATAGTGAGGCCATGCGGAAGCAGATTACAGGAGCTTTTGAAGTAGATATAATGCAGAAAACGCAGAGTATAGCTGACGGAACTTGTGGTAATACTGGAAGAGCGACTGCATTTGAGTATAACAGCAATTTATTTGAGCTGTGTGATCAATTTCCTCTAACAAATCGTGACTCCAAATATAATTACACTCACCTGCCTTATATACTAACCGAAAAACCATTACACACTCAAGTGCATCCACTTACTGATAGAGCCGACCTAGAACGAGAGGACGCTTTTCTCACGTCACCAGATGAACCAGAGAAGTTCAACAGTAGCTGTAAGGATATCCCGGCTGTAGTTTTACCCAAAACTGATTCAATCGCAATGCCGAAGGTAGTTCAGGTGGATGAGGATGAGTTACCGCCTCATTTAGGGTCAAAGCGGACATCTACCGATGATTTTAGTATAGAATCAAATGACTCTAGCTCTGACAATTCCGTATCAATACACTTTCAAAGGGGAAGCCATTCATTTATTTCAAGACGGGCTACGCGAAAAGTTTCTTCCGCAGGTTCTGCTCGTCAAGGTTCTAAAAATATCAAGGCGATACGTGATATCATCAATACAAACAAGATCTCAGGGTTTATTTTGCAATATAGTCGTTTAGCGAGCATCATACTTATAGGTATGATCGCATTGATGGTCATCCATTTTATCATCGGATACAACGGGGTGAATTTACTAAACCAACATTTATCAAACACAGTGAATCCATCCATTCTTTCAATAGGCTTCGGGAACTTCATGCAAAATTTGGTAAGATTTGCTTTGCTGAGAGAGAACAAAATTGTTTTAGACACACCCTATGAGTATTGGCTTGAGTATGGATATATTTACTCCACTAGTTTCGATGCTGTGCAGACTTATCAAATGGGTTGTGAAGGGTTTCAAACGAACGATACGGCGCATATTTTGACGCATTTCAAAGCTGATAATAATTTATCCCTTGTTTTTGAAGGGTCTGAAGCAGAACCTATGCAGCTCTATTCGGTGCTATCAATTCCTCTATACTACATGAACGAATTTCTCCTTGATCGCGATGACGAAAATGACCAATGGGATGCATCTGCCACTTTCATTACTTTTTTCGTGGCTAACGAGGAAATGCTTCGATATATCTATGATCAAAATCAGTACTACATTAATCTCGCACATGAACATGGTTCTGAGAAGCAAGAAGCTATATCAACCTTTGTCTTTGGAATTTCTCAGGTCATTATCTTGCTCATTTCACTGGTCCTTCTGCAGGTTTATTTGAAAATTTTACGCTCCAGACACGAGATCATTGTTCTTTTCTGCAAACTGAGCACAGACGATATCATCTCTGAAGTCAAGCGATTCATGAAAAAAGACGATGTTTTCACGCAAATGAGAGTGAATCAGGTGATATCTGAACAAAAGAAAAATCACACAAAATTAAGACATAAAAGCTCATACAAACTCCCGAAGACCTCTTACATGCGGTTGGTTCCCGCGTTTTTTATCTTGTACTTGGTGTTCAGTAGCTATTTTATCATCGATTTCGAGATTATGGACGTTTTTATTAACAAAATTACCTCCATGACCGGAAAACTCAACAACTTGATCTCGCTCCTTGACGCTTCAAACGAATTTATGGAAAGGTCTCTTCAGATGTTTAACATTACCAATCAGGACAATGAAACGAGGGCGGAATTTTATCATGATAAACTTGTGCTATCCTATAACCAGACTATTGAATATTTTGAAAACTTTAACGACTTTGTTTCGAATTATGAACTTCTAGAGTTCAGAGAATCCTATAATTCTATTGTTTCTAACTACGTTTCAGCCGCAAAAGAGAAGGATTTCTGCTACTTACTTTCTGTAAGGACTTATTCTGACGATTACACTCCTGAAGATGCGGTTAGGGACTGCCAGGGATTCTATGGTGGAATCTCGAACCAAGGATTTTTGGTTTCATTCAAAAAGATCATTGATTCCATGTATCACGACTCAAATCTTCTGGTAAACTTGCAGATAAATGACGTGGAAACGGTGGTGAGCATTACTTCATCCAATGAGTTCAAAACTTACGATAAGTTTAGCTTTTACGTGATCCTATATATGGAACAATTGGTTGTGATATTCCTCAAAAATATTAAAGATCTCGCCGAAGACATGGCAATCAATCAAATAGGACTGCTGATATATGGTCTTTTGCAGTTCGGACTATGCATA
>ENA-UOTZ01001105-UOTZ01001105.1-compost-metagenome-genome-assembly--contig:-NODE-1105-length-20074-cov-9.573786_pt1 | contig 20074 bp, 5 predicted proteins | sample MGYA00238144_ERZ746983 | MGnify/ENA primary metagenome ERZ746983 (study PRJEB28759, sample SAMN06268863) | compost metagenome | isolation source: single cell | place: USA: California, Emeryville, Joint... | reverse complement strand
AGCCACACAATTCCCGCCGTCACACTTTGCTGCTGCTGCCGTTGTACAATCAGCATGGCTTGTGCAGCCAGAAGGACCAGAAGGACTACCAACAGAAGCAGGAAAATTTGCGGGAAATGAACAAACACCTCCCACTGGGGTGACTCCTATTAAGCACTTAGCTCCAGAGGCTCCACACTCTGAATCAGACCCACAAACAGCCCAACATTTTATCGTGTCATCAAAACAGTCAGCACCCGTGGGGGAATGGCAATAATCTGATGCAGTAAGAAAGCAGTCGGTGCCAGATGGGTTTGGATGTTTACAGAAACCTTCAGGGCAAATATGATTCTTAAAGCCTATATCCGTACAATCTGCAGGAGTTTTGCATTCAACACATGTATTGTAATTTGGAAAAGAACTATCAGTCTGGCAAACTTTTGCAGTCGGAAGGTGTGAGCAATCGCTATGAGCTACACAAGTTCTTGTGCAAAAAAATATTCCATATATTGAGAACCTTTTTCCAGTTCCTGCGCCGAGATAATTACATTCAGCATCAGAAGATGGCTCCGCGCAAGTACCCATAAAGGTGTCACAATATGGATTCCCGAAAGCTCTGCACTCATCATCGGTACCACAAAAGATAAATTGACCCTGTGCCGTCCACTTGGAACTGATGAATAGAAGAAAGCACAGTATAATTTGAGACCTCATTTTTGTATATACAACTCGTGATTTTATTTTTTTGAAATGTCTTGAATTACTTTTGATTATTAATTTTCTTAAAAGATTCTAAATTGCACTCTTATTCCATTGTTAATCAAGTACGTGTCTATCAACGTGATTCTTAATATTTGAATAGCACATCAATTCACACGCTTAGAGTTTGCGCAAATCATACCGAACGAAGACAAGGAATCTGTGTAGAAACAGAATTCAACAGAATGTTCCAATTCTAAATATTTTCTATTGCTAATCAAATTCAAATTTCATGAGATAATAGTGAAATTGAAGCTACAAGATTATTTCATCATTATATTTGGGGGATCATTTTCTTTCTTTCTTCATATCTTCTTTGGAATCTGAAACCACCCAAGATGGATTAATTGGATAAAGAATCACGAGCAATTTTTAAATGAGTCGGTCAGTAATTATATGACGTACTAATTGATAAAAATACAAAAATTAGGAATTTACAAATGTTCAAGAACTTATTCTAAAATTTTCAAAGACATTATCGTTTTCCAAAGGCAATTGAAATTTAAATAAAAGAAATTTCAAGATTAAATAGAATGCTGGTCGCGAGTTTATTCATATTTTAAATTTCTTCCGGATTAATTAAAAAAAAAAAATCAAAGATCTAATATTGAGTAGTTCTGGATTCTGAGAATTTGAGAATCTAATTTTTGATCTTTATTAAATTATTCTTTTGGAAAAACTTTCTTTTCAAAGAAGTCGATCAAGGAAAAAATTTCCAATATATAAACGTGAAACACTTTTGAGTTTCCTCGAAGACCTGGCCGCTTTCCCGGAAGAGTGCCGATAAATGCATGATTATCAGTAAGTATTTTTGTTAATGGCGATCATTAACAGGAATCAAAAATATCATGTATAATCGTATAATGTGGTGAATGAGTCAAAGATCTGCCGAAGAACCTACAGTAATTGAAAGTCGAGAGAGCTTTGGAAAGGAAAAAAAATTATTGAACTCTGATTACGAAGAGTTTAAATGCATTAAAGGAATTTTAATGAGACAAATAAAAGTTTCTCAATGACTCGCACATTCTACACCACAGAGAAAATGAAAGACTGACATCTAAGCTCATATTGTAATGCGAAGATGTTCAGTTCATGTGATTTTTTTGTATGGTTTGCATTAGAAAGCGATATAAATCAACGATTGTTTCTAGCGACAGATACAATAACTCAATGAGGAGTTATTTGCAGCTATTGATAAGAAAAGTGTTGTTAAGAGCATTGTCGACACGTTGTAGTTGCTTTCGAAGTATTAGAAAAGAAAATAAAGACTTCGAAAATGAGTAAAATCAAAATCAATAAATTCGGATTCGTGAATTTTCATTATCTAATGGAAAAAGCCGAACCAGTCTGAAAACTAAAACTAACGAGCAAGAGAGAGAGAAGAACAGAGAGAGAGAGGAACAAAGAGAGAGAAGAATAAAGAAAGAGAGAAGATAAAAGAGAGACACACAATAAAAAAGCCATAGAATCGATAACAAGATTCTTGGAGCAAACACCATCGTAAAAATAGCAGCCAGGTTGTAGCCCACCTGAAAAGAAAGGTAGTGTTATAGCGAAGCTTAATAGAAAATAGATATGAACAGTATCGACCCATTTATATGGAGGACCAAGAAAACTCAAAAAATGTGTATTATGGGAGGTATTTTTTTGCCAATGATCCAAATGAAGTAATATAAAGCGAAGATTTTTCATTTGGGGAGCAAGTTTCATTTTAAATTCTCACTTTCTTGATTGAGTTATTTCCCATGGTAAATTTGAAAGTTGCATATATTTGCGATGAGAACTCTCAATCAAGGAATTGTTGAATTTGAAGGCTTGACTCTATAAACTCATAGTAGCAGATGAGAATTCCCACATTATTTTTTTCATTTTTGCTATCTGTTGTGATCCTTTTAGGATGTCTTTGAATCATAGATCCATGTTGACCTGTCTACTAGCTGCCTTTGCCCGAGTCCTATTTTATTATTCGGCTAGTTTGAACTTTGATAGCAAGAATTAATAACTATTCTCATTATGTTTTTTATAGCATCTTGCTTGTTTTTGTTTATTTTTAATCATTTTCGAAAAACATGTTAACTTAAACACAGGCGTTTACCAATGCAGAAGATTGCGCAAAATCATAAAAAAATGGATTAAAGTCTCTTCGACATTTGAGAATGACGTCGAACTAAATTCGTTACTCCTAATTAGTTTCGAAGATCTAAATTTTTCGACAGAAATCTGCTAACAAAGTCTTCAAGGCAACAACTTCTTCCTCTGAAATATTATTTATCATTATCTATTCCCGAAAACATATTTAAGGGCTATGGTCACTCTCAAAAAAATTCCAATCCCAGAGAAAGCTTAGTTCAGTACAAAAATCTTTTTAGTTTTTACAAATTATGAATATTTTGATATTTCTCAAAAAACAAACTTGAAGCTCACCACGATTTTCAAATTGAAGATCTGACCTTGAAATTATCAATTAAAGTTGAAAATTGTATTTTTCAAAATTTAAAAAAGAAAATATCGTTTATTGAGCTTTCTCAAGTTGGTAAAGAGATGATATTATATAAAACTGTCTCTCGAATAAAAAAAAAAGAGCTCTGGTTTATCTTACATTTTCAATGTACAATGAAAATAAGTTTTATTGAGAATTAAGCTTCGATCAACTAAAACAATCTGGCAAAGAAACTATCCCACGCAGAGTGTCTTAATCATTTTTCAAACCTCGAAAGAATTCTAAGCATATTTTATTTTCGAGAATTTTTCAGTGTTATGGTAGCTTTCACCCTTCCTTGGTCTGAATATTGTTGTGAATTATCACTATTATTGTGAAAATTTTGCTCCAATCTCTTTGGTCTGCGGAACTTGATTCCCTCTCCTTGTCGAGATGACGACACTTCTAAATTGATACGTCTTGAAAGCAAATTCCTTTGAGTATTGATTTCTCTTCTATTTGAAGTTTCATGGAAAGAACTCACATTTAAGTTTTGATGGCTTTCATCGAGATTGTATATAAAATTTGTTTCTTTTTTTTATCGATCGTATTAGAATAATTCAAATCTGGCACTGCCACTTTCTTTGGGGAGTGAAGACTCTCTTTTTTCACTTGATTCATCATTGCTGGAGATAAGTTTGATTCAAGCTGTCCTTCGTTTGGTTGGTAAAGGTTTGCTTGTCTCAGAGTCTAATTGATGACAAAAAGTTAGTTGTTACCAGGAAAAATTAGTTCATAGGGTAATAACATCCTTTTTCATTCCAAATGTTCTATCTGCGAGACCTGCTGATAATTCTAAAACGGTTTCATCTGTCAAGGCTTTAGCCATATTTTTGACACATCTTCCGCATCTTGTAAACTGTAAGCAATGCCGTTCAGCGCAAGCGTCACAAGAGGCGAAACAAACAAATCTTGAACGATGGATTTGGTGAATTTAGCAGCCCAAGCTAATTGCTGGTTTAAGTTTATCTGAATCGAGATCGTAAGAGTTGCGATAATTCCTCCAATTGCAAGGAGTATGGCCAACATAACCCCAAAAACGGTCATGAACTTATTTCTTCTTCTTGGTTCCTGAGCAGAAGTAGCAACTAGAGGTTTCCACTTTATTTATTTAATGAAGAGTGCAAAGTTGATATTTTATACCTTTTTTGCAAAGTTGGTTTATTCTTTTCACCCTCTCGGGTCTTTGGTTTAGGTTTCGACGGAGTCCAAGGTCTTTGAATAATAAGCATGACTGGAAGGACCACAACCATAGGAGCAAGCATCAAGCAACTGTCTAGCGAGAATATTGCGCCTTCAAACGTCACTTCTGAATTCTAAATGAAAAGAGTTAATCACGACTAAAGAAAAAATATTATTAATGTGATTACCGCATTCGCATCAGGATTTTTCATGAAAACTGCTGAAGTTCCAAGGAGACTCTTCATTCGCACAATGTCAACCAGAGCTCTAAATGCCTTGGTAAAAACATAGGTACCTCCGTAGAAATAAATACCCAAGTCCGAATGTATCACCTGCGAATTACATGGAAAATTTCTTCAGTTGACTTGAAGCGTTTTTCTGCTTCTTCCTCCGAAAGATTTTAGCCAAGCATAATCTTATTACTCGTCTTCACTATGATAAGTGTGACAATCAGCCAAACTGACAACAACTACCCAGAATGACCATTGAAGATAAATAACTGAGGTGAAAATCTTTATAATATTTGAAAGCGTGAGTAGATGCAAATTTGATTTTCTGTAAAATCTGTCAAGCTAATTTTTTACGTCGAAAATTGAAATATCTGAACAAAAACAGATTCTATTCCCTCGAAAACGATGGCCGAAGGTACTTTGGGGATAAATCACTAAAATTGAGGCATTTAGATGAATTTCCTCCCAAATTTTTGCGTTCTTAAACTCGAGTGTAAAATTAGTCGCAGGAGAAGAATCGCACATTTAAGTGGGTCTTTCTTGAGGTAGATATGTGTTAAGGCGGCTTAAGGAGGAAGAGAGGCTTGATTCTGAATTGAACTGATTTGAATTTGAGGCTCGCTCTTGTTCATATTAATTTGTAGGTTATTTAATTCAGACGAATTGTATATTCCAAAAAAAAACATCAAAAAAGCATTCATAGTGATGCTTAGCTGAGTTTCTGAAGAATCATCTGCAAATTTGACATATACAACCGATAATTGCTGAAGCAAATCGTAGGATTGATTCAGAGCTTGTAGCGAAAAATTATGATAGAGACTGTAGTAAATAGCAGTGATTTGAGTGAAGGTGTTCGAATTGACGTCTGGAATGTCTTGTATATTAGCAGCTAAATTTGTATTATTGTAGAATGAAGAATTTAGAACTTAGATTGCTTGTGCACTTAACGTGTTCTGAATAAAGCATCAGTATTTTTGAGGAGATAAGTTAATTTGAATTAACTTTCTAAGCCTGCAAATATGAATATCTATAACTTAATTTTTAGATTTAGCTCTTTTGGTATTATATTCTGAAACTATGAATCAGTGAAAATATCCCACTTTGTTTAGAATTTCTATCCAGAAATTATAGAAAACTTTTATTTATGATTAGAGCTAATGAATAATCAAATGTGAAACAGAATACAAAGATACTTAAATGAATAAGTAATGGAATTAGGCTCGATCCGTTGATTCTTATTAACCATTCATAGAGCCTGTAAGGTATTAATAAAAAACAACTCATAGAAGAAAGAATCTCCTACGAGGCTGAAATAATATTATTTGTCACTTACCCAAGCAACTTTAGGTCGGCTTGGTTTTGACTCATTTAGCTGAGCAGTTTTCTTGATTTGGTTCAAAAGGATATCAACTGGCCTTTGGTTCTTAACCTGATTTTGATTTCGAAGAGGTCCAATTGGTTTTTGACCCTCGTTCTGTTCAGAATCATTTAGTTTTTCAGCACTCTGATCTTCCTGGTAATTTTTTTTCATTATTCTTTTTCGACGGCCTTGGCTTAATGTGGATTTTTTACGTTCGCTAGAAAGTTTTGAATCATCTACAAAATAAATTGTTGAACCAACGACTTTCGGCTGAGATTCATTCAGGTCGACTAAAGTTGAATTATCATTGAATTGGTGTTTTTTCTCAAGGATTGAAGGCACCAAGTCAAGAGTCTCGTTAAGAACACAGAGGCTTGGTCTTTTAATGGGAGAATCTAAATCTGGTATGAAATGGACTCTGGAGCTTTGCTGTCGCTTCTCTCTTCTTGATGGCCTTTTCTCTGCCTTATAAGCTCTCTTTTTCCATTTGGCTTTAAGAAGTAAAAACCAATTTTTATAAGTCTGGTAGCTGTCATAAATCATGAAACCAGCATTTACTAAGACAAGCACACTACAAAATCCGACAACAACCCAACCCAGAGTTATCTTGCTAGAGTAGGTCATCCAATAGGTGCGAGTTTGATCATTATGCAGAATAAGAGCACACACCATCAGACAACATATGATTGCCTCATTTATGGTATTTAATATCGTATCTTTTCTTTCTTTGAATGGTTTCAGCAAAATAATGAACGCAAACATCACGAAAGAGTTGATCGCAACCAAAGGAACTTGCGCCTTCGCCGTATGACTAAAACCGACAAGGAACGCGACAAACGTTGCTTTCCTCACCAAGACGAACATTATGAAGGATCTTTGGAATTTAGTATCATTCTTGAAATCCTCGAACAGTGGCCCATATTTTTTTTGATACATTTCATCATGCTCTTTCGGCCGACTGTATAGTATCCAGGAACTGACAACTGTGAAGAAAAATAATAAATATCCACTTAAAACGGCAAGAACCGTGGATAGGCTCACAACCCAATTCTCAAAACTTGTTGAATAAAGCTGAAGTGCCAAGTCTAAACTTATCGGCAAGAAATTTGAGGTGATTGCCCTCACGACCGCTCGCCATTCGAGATTATCACAAAAGTAATGAGTCACTCGTGCGAATCTTCCGGTTGAATTTCTTAGCACGCATCGAGAGATTTTGACAAGGATGTAAAACAAGGCTATTATTGCCCATACTCCGACTGTTGATCCAGAACTGGCAAGGAAGAGGCCTTCAGCGCCATTATCTGAAAATATGTCAGGTATTTTTATTACGCTCCCCATTTCTGTAATATTATCTATTATGTTTTGAAATGGATTTGGAAGGAAATCGAGATTAGCAGCTGAAAAGAATTTGAAGACCATTTGAGCATTTTCTGGCCAAACTACCAGCATGTAAAGCAGATAATTCACAAGTTGGCAGATCTCAATAAAATTCCAGAGAGAACTCGCTGTTCCCGAGCTGAATAAAGAAGGTATCGCTGATGACACTGTTACACCGACTACAACTTGGGATGCCGTATTTATTCCAGACGAAATGGTCAAAACAGAAGCCGGTAGAGGTACAAAATCTGGCAAAATAAGACTCAAGTTCTTGGGAATTGTGAAATTTGAGGAAGCTGGAATGGCAGAAGCATTGAAAAGGACCTCAAGTTTATTTTGATGAATCTCAATTTCACCGTAGTAAGTTAATGCGATGGATATTGTATGATCATCCTTTATCTCCCACGTGTAGCTAAAATCTTGAGGCCAATTCAGTTTTTCGATTTGAAGGAAGAAAAATTGACAGTCTGGAGGAAGTTCGGAAAGATTTTCTGAAAAAGTGATGGTTAGATCTCTTTTAGAACTGGAAGATAAAGTCAAATTGGCTGTTGAGAGCGTGGTACTCTGAGCTGTGCAAGTATAACCAGAGCTGCAATATTTTCCCACTGGTGAGTTTACACAGTCTTGGTTGGTGATGCATTCTCCACATAAATTACTTCCAGAACTATCTGTCACGCATTTTGGTTGAGAGGTTGAAGTGCATCCAGAGTTATCGGATGTTTTGCAGACTTGACACTTCCCATCATCGCAGTTAGGAGTTGAAGGAAAGTTATTGCAATCTGAATCATCACTACATGAGGTACATGAATATCCTGACGGTGAAGAGATGCACTTAGACGCTGTGACGGTTGTGCATCCACTATTGTCGCTTGTTTTGCAAGGTCTGCAGGTGTTTCCTTCACAGTATGGGGTTGAATCAAGATGTTCACAATCTGCGTCGGCTGAGCATTGGGTGCATGTATATGAAAGAGGATCGCATTTAGATGCTGCTACATCAGTACATCCACTATTGTCACTTGGGCGGCATGATACACAGCTTCCTCCTCCTCCACAGTATGGAGTGGGATCAAAGCGAGCACAATCTGCGTCAACTGAGCATCCCGTGCATGTATATGATGAAGAAGAAGAGCATCTTGGTGCTGTGGTCGATGAGCAGCCACTATTGTCGCTAGGCTTACACACACGACAGTCTCCGTCAACACAATAAGGAGTGGTTCCTGTGCAAGGAGTATTATCACTTGTTTTGCAGGCGACACAGGTGTTGGATTCACAGTAGGAATAGGGAGAAAAACGGTTGCAATCCTCATCAACGGAGCAGGTGGTGCATGTATAAGTTGAGGAATCACACCTTGGTACGGTGATGAGATCGCATCCGATATTGCCGGTTGGTTCACAAGGTCTGCAAGTACCAGCGACACAATATTTGTTTGGATCAAGATGACCACAATCTCCGTCGACAGAGCAGGCAATACATGTATACGAGGAAGGATCACATTTTGATGAAGATAAAGTAGTGCATCCACTATTGCTGAGTGTGTTGCATGATCTGCAAGTGCCTGAATCACAGTATTTATTTGGAGCAAGATGCGCACAATCTGCGTCGGCTGAGCAGGAGGTGCATGTATATGAAGAAGGATCGCATTTTGATGCAGTTATTAAAGTACATCCAATATTGTCAGTAGGTTTGCAAATTCGGCAAGCTCCACTAACGCAAAAAGGAGTACCTCCGCTACAGCCAGAATTATCACTAGTTTTACAAGCAACGCAACTATTTGATTCACAGTAAGGAGTTGGACTACTGCAATCTCCATCCACAGTGCATGTGGTGCATGCATATGATGGCGTAGAAACACACTTAGGCGATGGCATTGTACACCCACTATTGTCGCTGGTTTTGCAAATGACACAAGCGCCTCCTTCGCAGTATAAATTGGGAGAAAAAGGATTACAATCCGAATCAACTGAGCAGGTGGTGCATGTATATGATGTAGAATCACACCTTGGTGCGGTGATGAGATTGCATCCAATATTGCCAGTAGTTTTGCAAGCGACACAAGTATTGGCCACACAGTATACAGTGGGAGAAAAACGAGCACAATCGTCATCAATCGAGCATGTAGTGCATGTATACGACGTAGAATCACATCTTGGTGTGGCTATTAGGTCGCATCCAATATTGCCGGTAGGTTTGCAAGGTCTGCAAATACCTGATTCACAGTAGTTATTTGGATCAAGATGTTCACAATCTGAGTCGTCTGAGCAGGAGGTGCATGTATATGAAGAATGATCGCATTTTGATGCAGTAGGTAAAGTACATACAGTATTGTCACTAGGTTTGCAAGCTCCACAAGCTCCGCTAACGCAAAAAGGAGTACTTCCTCCACAGCCAGAGTTGTCGCTGGTTTTGCAAGCAACACAACTATTTGATTCGCAGTAAGGAGTTGAAGAAAGATGAGCGCAATCTGTATCAATAGAGCATGGAGTGCAGGTGTATGATGTGGAATCACATTTTGAAGCGGTTGCAGAACAACCATTATCATTAGTTGGGTTGCATTGTCTGCATTCACCATCTACGCATAACGGAGTTGAAAGAAAATTTGGAGTACAATCGCCATCGTCAAGGCACGGGCCGCATGTATAATCTGGGGCAGATATACACTTAGGAGATGTTGGATCCAAACAGCCAGTATTATCAGCCGTTTTGCACATACTGCATGTACCTCCTTCGCAGTAAGGTGTAGAAGAAAGGTGAGTACAATGTTCATCACCGGTACATGCGATACATGAGTACGATGGAGTTGAAGTGCATTTGGAAGCGGTTATGCTCGAACAACCTTTATTATCAGATGTCTTGCACTCTCTACATATACCACCTTCACAATAGGTGGTTGGGGGAAAATGAAAGCATTCTTCGTCAGAACTACAAGCAGTGCATGTATACGTTCCAGGATCACACCTTGCTAGAGATTCTGAAGTACACCCGGAATGATCGGTTGGTCGACAGGCTCGGCAAGTACCTGCTACACATAAAGGGGTCGAAGAGAGATGAGCACAGTGGGGATCATCGTCACAAGTCATGCATGTGTAGGTCGAAGGATCGCATTTTGGAGCAGAGATCGAGCCACAACCGGCATGATCGCTGATTCGACAGACTCGACATGTACCTCCTCCGCAGTGTGGGGTCGAAGAAAAACGAGTGCATTGTGAATCATCGTCACAAGTCGTGCATGTATACGTTCCAGGATCACACCTTGCTAAAGATTCTGAAGTACAACCGGCATGATCGCTGGTTCGACAGACTCGACATGTACCTCCTCTGCAGTATAGAGTTGAAGAAAAACGAGTGCATTGTGAATCATCATCACAAGTCGTGCATGTATACGTTCCAGGATCACACCTTGCTAGAGATTCTGAAGTACACCCGGAATGATCGGTTGGTCGACAGGCTCGGCAAGTACCTGCTACACATAAAGGGGTCGAAGAGAGATGAGCACAGTGGGGATCATCACTACAAGCCACACAATTTCCACCGGAACACTGTGATGCTGCTGCTATTGCGCAGTTATCATTACTTGTGCATCCAGCAGGACTAATTGAAGGAGGAAGGTTTGTACGAGATGAGCAAACGCCTCCTCCATTGAAAGTGACTCCAAGTACACAGGTGGAATCCGTACAGTCTCCATTAAAAGTACATGGATACCAGCATCTTATTGCATCAACAAAACAATTTTTAGAAGTAGAAGAACAATATGGACTATTGGCATTGCAATCAGTTCCAGAGGGATTTGGTGATGCACAGAACCCTGAATTGCAGTTATGATTCTTAAAACCCATCGCCGTACAATCATCCGTATTTAAACATTCAACACAATAACGCGGGACTGTCGTTCTACAAATTTTTGCAGTGGGTAGTGATGCACAATCACTATGACTTGAACAGGTCCTAGTACAAAGGGCTGTGCCAGAAACAGTTACCATGTAGCCAGCTCCTGCTTCAAGGTAATTACAATCACTATCATCCCAAGGCTGGATACACATGCCCATGAAAGTATCACAGCTAGGATTTAAAAAAGCTCGACAGTCAGCATTACTAGCACAACTATAAAATTGGCTATACGCCGTCCGTTCAAGGCTGATGAACAGGAGAATATATGCGATAGACCGAAAGCTCATGTTCTGGAAATAAAGCTCACAGTATTTTTTTATCAACTTGAGCTAATATGATTAATTTAATTTAAGAATCAACTTTTAGGCTGTGTTCCTGAAGCTATTAATTTTGAGGAGAAGGCACTGAATGGCAAAAGCAAGCCTCAAATAGAACTTTCTATAACAAATCGAGGCAAGAAAATTATCCACACCAATCCTAAGGAGGTGCTCAATTTTTGGAAAGGAAAAAAGAAACGTATTTTGAAATAAATTCAAATTCTTCTTGTCTAAACTACAAAAGTTATTCAAAGTAATTACTGATTCGAAAGCAATTTATCCGGTTATGGGCATAAAGTTTACCTTTAGGAGACAATTACAAAATTTACAATGGAAAATATACAAAAAAACGTCAGGATCTACAATCATTTGATTATCATTTTATTTGCACTTTGATTTCGTAAACTTTCATAGAATCCGAGGTGAGCAAGATTACCAATTAAAGCAACAACAAAGGTATCTGGAGTTTCTAAACAGGAATCATCAAGCTGGTAGATGACGCAATAAATTAATTAAAAAACTTGAGTGACTTGAAAAAATACAAGACTCATTCCGAAGCTCTGGAGGTAACTTTGTTCATTGGTTCATCCTCAATTTGTACTGGTCAAAGATGCATCTTCGAGATTTTTCCTCATCAACCAGAAATGGAAGTTATGTGTTTATTCCTACTTTAAATAACTTCCCGCCTTAGTTTTTAGAACTTCTAAGGATTTATTCTCGAGCAGCGAACGATTTCTTAGAATTTGAGAACTTATTTTGCGAATTTTCAATTATTCCACTCTCTGCGCAGCATCCATTGAGATTAATGGCGTTCTAATGAAATAGGATTTTCAAGAGCGCATTCGAGAAAGAAGAAAGCAACGAGTTAAGTATCGAATGGAACATCCGTAGCAATCTAAGACTCTGAGAGAGAGAGGAAAAATGCACTCGAATGATTAAGAATTTAAACCTTGATATGAAATGTATTGCTATTGAGAACTTCTAAATCCATAATTTGGTTCCTCAGTCTGAGCTGAGGAGAAAGTGAAAAACCCTATGCAAAAGGATAGAAATTAAACAAATAAATATTATTTTCTGCGTGTTATAATGATAGCTTGTAATCCAGAGAGGATTTATAACGACAGAAACAATCATTTGGAGCGCGCTAATGGCATGTTGAACAAGGCTTGAAATCTTTTGGTAAGCTTTTAAATTATGAGAATAAAACACAATAGAACACAAAATCATTAATTTCTTAAAATCAGATTAATAAAACATGTTTTTCGACACTCGTGAATTGATTATAAAAAAAACATAAGATCTCACTTGTATGAAAACTAAATCTGATGATATAGTCTAGTAATATGGTGAGGCCATAGAAAACAATAGCAAAAAGTTTAGTATCAAAGACCACCTATTAGCAGCAGCCCGAGACGACCCAGATGCAGTCTGAGTGAAAGAGAGACAATATCACAGCAAAATTGATTTGAACAGTATAGAGTAATCTATGGTGAGATCCGTGTTCATATTGGTGAATTAATACCTTGTCTGCAGCAGGATACCAAGCGTTAATAATGGCTTGCTACATGTTCTTCTTTTTATCTGAGAGAGCCCGACTTCTCACAAACTGCTACCCTGGGCATAGCTTGCTGCCAAAAGAATGGGATTTGTATAATTATTGGTTTTGTGAATGTAAATTTGCACGATGCGCGCTTTTTTGAGGGGCTCTTTTCAGCGCTAGGTGGCTCCATGACTATCATATGAAATTCAAGCAAAATAAGCAATAGCGATCTCATGGAGGGTCATTACGGATCGCAGAAGTCCATCTGATGGCAAAGAGAAATACAAGGTATGTAGAAACCCCAAGTATTCACTTATTCAAACTTTAATCTCATGCACAAAAACTCGTTTCTTTATTTAAATGCACTTGATAAAATGAAAATTAAAATGGGAGGATTTCATTAGAAAATATCCAAAAATGAAAAAGTGTAATCTGAGGCAGACAATCTGGAATTGTGTCTGAATCATTGCGTTGTTCATATTTCTGTTTAAAAAGTAGGTGTTATAGGATGCATTTTTGCTAACAGTAGATTTCTCATTACCCTCAATAGAAGATATCATGGGAAGGCAAAACGTATGAATTTTTCGAATTTCTGACCTCTCGGGTTTCAACAGAATTTCCTTTGGAAATAAGATGGATGCGACTCATAAAATCAGTCGGCAGGATTAGTTTTTGAGTATAGCCGCTACTATTATGCTTAGAGATTACAATCGAAGGGTTCCTACCTCCTCCATTTATGAGCTTCTCAATGACTAATCACTATTCTCGGTAATCAAGAATTTGTTAATCTTCTCATCTCTGAAAGCAGAAGTTTGAAAAATGAATAATTCCAGCTAGAGGTCAGTCGCATAGCATTACTCCAGTTTCATGAAGATAAAAGATGCAGCTCAACCAACAAAAATTGAAAAAAAGCAAACACAAGGAGACAAATCTGACAGGCTTTTTCTCTAATCCTCTCTATTTTACAAAAAAGGAGGTTTTCCAGATATACTTTCATATTTTAAAAAGAGGAGACTATACGACAACATATGATAGGCATTTCTCAGCCTCTAGAATGCTCTGGCGAAATATTAATCGAGAATTGGAGATATAGATAAAGATACAGAAATTGTTTCAAAAATATCAGTAATTATAGGAAACTCTCTAACACATCATCTGAAGATAATTCTAAATCATTGTATTTTCTGATCAGCAAAAGCAGCAAACTAATTAGAAAAGAATCCTGCGGCATACCCTTAACGTTTTTTGAAGAAAAATGCGAAGAAAATTCCTAATTGTACTGGGTATCCCAAGAACTTAAGTAGAAGTATTTTCTTTCAGAAAATGAAAGTTTGTATTCTATCCCTTCAATAGTTCAACTTCTCCTTTTTCATCAAAATAATAGCATAGCAGCTCAAAGTCTCAAAAAATTTGGATCGATTTTTGTACATGACTCATTCTTCGATTAAATTAAATGCTCTGAATAATAAAGAAAAATCTGCATTCTTGATAAAATTGATCATTTTACATATTGTGCTTTGAAATACTTATGGTGCTCAAATGGAATTGAATTGGTTGTAATCTGCTTTCTCGATAACAAAATGCTTTCATGACATCAAAATCAAACAGAATTGAGACCTCATGTTCAGATTCGATCAGTAGCATATTGAGAGCCAACTTTTGAATATCTATTTCAATACATCTTCAACTTAAGCATTGCGATACAAAAGAACGCATTTCATCAATTTTCAATCTTCTTATAAAACAAAACTCCAGAGCAAAGTATTTTCCTTGTATTTCTTCTTAATTCCGAAACCAAAAAGTAGTAACTTTTTCTCTATTCAAGCAAACTTTAGCAAGTTTACTTTGTTTTCGAATTACAACAATTAAATGAAAATTTTTATAACCACCGATCATCGATAACTTCATCATTTATATTATTTCTCCCTAATCTAACAATTATAAATTTCATTTGGTCCATCATATTTATTTCTCTTGTTCATTATTACGAAAAAGCCATTAAGGAAATTACAAATAGAAACCTCGTTGAGTCTTTCTCTTCTCTAAGAAAGACTTTTTTAATGGAGGTTGGTCCACGATATTCGAGATTACTCTCAAGAGAAAGAAAAAAGAGAGATGAAATTAAAACTATCCATAGGAAACCCGGATAAGAATCTTTCCTATTCGAATTATTCGAATGTGCTGAATTAAATATAATTTCATCCGATTATCAGCTGAAATCCGCTGGAATTCCATCGAATGCAGTCAGTACCATCAGGTTTTGGGCCGAAAATGAAAATTTGCACTGAGAAGTGCTCTCTTTAATTTTCATTCAAGCAAGATCACAGGAATCAGAAAATAAAAACATCTGGAGAATGACTCCGGAGGACTCAAACCCTCAAAAAATCGATTCTTGAGTTTGAAAACTCGTTGCTAGTAACTTTTTTCCTCATGATTATGTACTTTCTTTCAACAGAATTTTGTTTCAATAAATCTAACCAAATGTGTAACAGTGAAATAATCCATTTTAGCTGTTTAATTATATTTCTCAAAATATCAGTTCGTGAAGAATATGAAGGTATAAGTGACACTTCAACTCTGTTGCTTCTATGGGTTCTGACTTGGTTAAAACTTTTTATACAAGGAAATGAAACAATTTGGTCCATATTATTTAAAATGCATTTATCTCGTTCTAAAGTGAGAGTTACGCATTTTCTCTAAGATTTATATACCTTCGATCTCTTTTTCTTCTTTGTTTTATAAGAGCCTCGAAAGTCAGATTTAGACGTGGCAGCTTTCTGAGTCTTGATTGTTCTTAATACTGGTATGATTCGATATTTTTTAGACTCTGTGTCGTTTCTGTCCTCAGATCTTGAGTGTAGTGCAATAATTTTATATATATATAATTTTTTTCTCTGAGGGTAAGAAGACACTTTTGCTGGAATAAATTGAGGCCATTCAAAGCATGTTCATTTCGTTGCAGTGGCTTCTTGAGTCCATATATAAAGCGTTGAAAAGTTCCTCGAACAAACATGGGTAAAATTTGGGTTTTCAATTATAAGTCAATCGACTGATACCTTCCAGAACCTCTTCCGAAATAAAGGTTTCAACTAAATCTGGATTTTGGCCAATAAACCTCATTTATTCTTCTTTGAAATTTAAGAAAGCTTTTAGAAATTTAAAAATTTTTTTTAACTTATTCAGATAGCCGATAAATTGTAGACAAAGTTGCAGTCGAATTATTGTTGTATGAATGTTTCAAAGCAATTCTACATCAGATCTGCTGTATTAAAGGTTCTATATTTACTATAAAAGTAGTTTTGAACAAAATTGTTGGATGTGCAAATGAGCTTCATTATGTCAGCTTTCGAGATCAATAATTAAATAATTAGAATCTTAACAACAGGAAGAAGAAATAGACCTTCACATAATCATTCTCATAATTACAATAATTTCAGCTTTGTTTTACATAGAGTCAAATATCATTCTAAACTTAGTCTACCTTCAAATTAACTGCTTCAATTTTTGATAAATTCTTCAACTATTTTTTGGTTTCGATTTCTATAAATGGGAGATATATCTGCGCCCCTAGTTTTTCTCACCTTCCTAATGGAAAATTCCTCTCTTTCAGGTCGAAGGGTCTGAAATGTTTCTTTTCCGCTGAACTGTTGTTGAATCGAAGACAATTTTGAATTTCCAGCTTTTCGACTTAGAAGATCCAAATTGCTCTTTCTGTGGTGCGAGGAGGATACTTTTCTTGAGTTGGAGCGAGTCGGGAATAAATTGGAATCATCTAGAGCATTACTATTTGAACCGCCAGTCTTTGTTTGCATATCTGTTAGGTCGATTATGGCTGTAGTCTCGTTCAAAGAGCGTTTGTGAGCCACTGAATGCTTCTTTGGAATCTTTACACTTAGTTTCATGGCGTTTGTAATTGAAGGATCAGTGCTTTCTTCTAATCTATTTACTCTCCTCTTGCGAGATGTCTTTTTCTGGGTAGAATCCATTCCTTTTTTATTGCGTATCTTCAGACACCATGCTTTAATATAGTAGAACCACTGGCGATAGGTCTGATATGTTTCATAAAGAATGAAAAGAGCGTTTACAAAGATAAGCAATACGCAGATTGCAACAACAACCCAACCCAACGCTATTTTATCAGAAGAAGACATCCAGTGACTGCGTTCTTGATCATTCAGCAGCACTAGAGCACAGATCATCAAGCAGCATATTATTCCTTCATTTATGGTATTTGAAAGCATCTCTTTCCTCTCTTTGTAAGGTCTCACCAAGACGATAAGCAAAAATATTACAAAGCAGTTGATAGCAACCAAAGGGACTTGAGCCATGGCAACATTATCACTAAAACCGACTAAGAATCCAACAAAAGTCGCTTGCCTTACCAAAACGAAAATTATGAAGCATCTTTGGAATCTTGTATTGTTTTTGAAATCTTCAACCAAGGGACCATATTTTTCTTGGAACATTTGATCCTGATCCTTATTATCTGGTGTCGGTCTATTATATAGAATATAACAGCAGATCGCAATATAGAATAGTAAGAAGTATCCAAATAAGACTGCAAGAACAGAAGATAGACCCACGGCCCAATTCTCAAAGCTTACCGAGTATAACTGAAGTGATGCACCGAGACCCAAGCTCAAGAAACTCGAAGACATGGATCTCAGAACGGCTCGCCATTCAAAATTGCCATAAAAATATTGGATGACTTTTGAAAATTTCCCGACTGAATTTTTCATCACATATCGACTTAGTTTTGTGAGGATATAAAAGCCAACAACCAAACCCCAAACTCCGACTGTGGAGCCTGAATCGCTAATAAAAAGACCTTGCGCTCCATTATCCGCGAATACATCAGGCAGTGTTATCATGCTGCCCAGTTGTTCGATGTCATCTATTATGCCTTGGAACGGGTTTGGGATGAACTTGAGGCTGGCAGCGGAGAATATATCGAATACCATCTGAGCATTTTCAGGCCAATTGACAAGCAAATAGAGTAGATAATTCACGATTTGGCAGATACTGATAAAATTCCAGAGTGAGCTAAATACTCCTGAGCTGAATATGGCCGGTGTAGTTGCAGCAACCACTACTGCAGCGACTACTTGAGCTGCTGTATTTATTCCAGATGCAATTGATAAAACAGGTTCAGAGAGAGGAATGAAATTCGGAAGGGGAAGGCTCAAGTTCTTTGGAATTGTGAAATTTAAAGAACCAGGAATTGCAGAAGAATTGAAAAGGACTTCGAGTTTATTTTTCTTAATCTCAACATCACCGTAGTATGTTAGTGTAATTGAAATCGTGTGGCCGTCCATTACTTCCCAAGTGTAGCTGAAATCTGTAGGCCATGTGAGATTTTCTATTTCGAGGAAGAAAAATTGGCAATCGGGAGGAAGAACAGATAGGTCTTCTGCGAGAGTGACAATTAACTCCCTTTTCGAGCTTGAGGACAACTCTAAATTAGCAGATGAAAGAGCAGTCGATATACAAGTATAATTAGAACTGCAAGTTTTTCCATATGGAGAGTTTGTACAATCTAAATCTGTAGCACATTGTCCACATAAATTGTCTCCATTTCTGTTTGCAACACATATCGGTTGAGAAGAGCTCGAATGGCAACCTGTATTATCAGAGGTCTTGCAGATTTGACAATTACCTCCCTCACAGTACGGTGTCGACGATAAATGAGTACAATCTGCGTCAACGGAGCAAGCAATGCATTGGTAAGATGGAGAAGCAACACATTTAGAAGCTGATGCGGAAGTGCATCCGCTATTATCACTTATTCGACACAATTCACAGGCGCCGAATGATCCACAGTAAGGTGTGGAAGTAAAGCGAGTGCAATGTGCATCAATAGAACAAAATGTACAAGTGTATGAAGAGGAATCACATTTGGGAGCTGTAATTGTCAGGCATCCTGCATGGTCACTCGCCCGACAGGTCTGACACGTAATTCCTCCATCACAAAAAGGAGTCCCTCCTCCACAGCCAGTATTATCACTTGTTTTACAAAAAACACAAGTTCCTCCTTCGCAGTAAGGAGTTGAAGGAGAGAAACGAGTGCAATCTGCATCAGCGGAGCATGCGATGCACTGATATGAAGGCGTGGATGAACATTTTGCAGCGGTTATTGTTGTACAACCACTATTGTCACTCGTTTTACATGGACGACATTCACCTCCTTCACAATATGGAGTTGAAGAAAAACGAGTGCACTGCGCATCATCATCACATGTTGTGCATGAATACGATGGCGAGACACATTTGGCGGCGGCTATGGATGTACAACCAGTATGGTCACTTGTCTTACAAGGCCTGCAAACATTTCCCTCGCAGTAGGGCGTCGAAGATAAGTGAGCGCAATCGTCGTCTACTGAGCAAGCAGTGCATTGAATTGCACCCATAGAATCGATGCATTTCGAGGCTCCTACATCAGTACACCCATTATTGTCACTTGCTCGGCACAATACGCAAGTGCCTGCATCTCCACAGTAAGGTGTTGAAGTAAAACGAGTACAATCTTCATGAATAGTACAAGCAGTACATGTGTATAAGGGAGTCCTACATTTTGGAGCTGTCAGTGTTGTGCATCCTTCATTGTCACTTGTTCGACAAGCCTTGCATGTAAACCCTTCAATACAATAGGGAAGACCTCCAGAGCAGCCAGTGTTATCACTAGTTTTGCAAAAAACACATGTTCCTCCTTCACAATGTGGAGTTGACAAGAGATGAGTACAATCTCCATCAGTCGAGCAAGCAATGCATTGATATGAAGGAGTGGATATACATTTGGCAAGAGCAGTTGTTGAACAACCTGTGTTATCGCTTGTTTTACACACACGACAAGTGCCTCCTTCACAATAAGGAGTTGAAGAAAAACGAGAGCACTGAGCATCATCATCACAAGTGGTACACTGGTAAAAAGGAGATGAAATGCATTTAGCAGCTTCTATGTCTGAACA
>ENA-UOTZ01001104-UOTZ01001104.1-compost-metagenome-genome-assembly--contig:-NODE-1104-length-20081-cov-43.702060_pt1 | contig 20081 bp, 15 predicted proteins | sample MGYA00238144_ERZ746983 | MGnify/ENA primary metagenome ERZ746983 (study PRJEB28759, sample SAMN06268863) | compost metagenome | isolation source: single cell | place: USA: California, Emeryville, Joint... | reverse complement strand
AGACGGCTCTTCGTTTTAGAATTAGATAGAAAAGAGCTTCTATTCCTCGAGTCATAGTGATCCTCACTCAGCTGCGCTTGGTGTTGCTGAGTACCTCTTCTGCTGTTTAATCTCGATACTTTAGTCATGTTTATTTGAGAAGTGTTCATTGAGTTGGATTGGTACTCCTGCACTGAATGAGTATATAGTGGATGATAGGGGCTTATCATGTCGAACTTGTCGCTGTAATTTGCTATATCCGGTGTATCAAACATTCTCCTCCGATTTTCGAGGAACGATTGAAGGTTCACACTCACATCTCGGGAACGGTCCGCCGCGTAGCTTGAGTTCTTTCGAAAAATAAGATTCTGGTTAACTGGCACTCTCATACTCCTTGAAGAAGATAAAGCTTGGGCCTGCGCTGTCTGGTTGCCCTCGTTCTGAGGAGCGATGTTGCCGACAGACCGACTCGACGTCAAGGCTTTACAAGAGCCTGACCCTGATAATTTTTTCACTGAATTCTGGCTGATTTGGTTTAGTAATTTCCCTAGCTTGTTCGGAGTGGCCTGATTAGGTTTTCTACTACTGCTGGGATTTCTCGAAGTTTGAGACTTTCTGCCTTCATCAATCGAAGTTTTGTTGCTCTTTCTTTCGGATTTCCTTTGCTTATTTTGTCGGTATTCAACTAAACTGCGATGGACTTTCAGAAGGCTTGATTGTGAGCTATTAAGGCTCTTTTGATAGACCGTTTGAGCGATATTCTCCTTGAGGTTAGACAATACATTGGGGAGACCTTCCAATCGATTAAAAATAAAAGGAGCGCTTCCTGAGAGCTTGTCTGCATTTGTCTGACGAGATGTGTTTTTCTGAGGCAATTCCGTGAGGATAAATGAAGTCACAGCTTCATTGCCAGCGTCAGCGATATTTTCTTTGTCGGGAGATTTATATCCAAAAAGCACTTTATTGAGACTGTGAGGGCTGCTATATGTTAATTCTTGGCTATATTTTCGATTGATCTCGCTGTTTTGCTTCTGCGCTGAGGGGAAAATCCGGTGCTTTCCATCAGGACTAGCTCCCCTGGAATAAGCTGAGCGAGCACTGTTTCGTGATTGAGAAAGGTCGAGTGTTTTCGAGTCATTTTTCGCTCTTTCAATCAGACTGATTTCATAATCGGGGCACATATTAAGGTCATGTAATGTAAAAACGTGCTGCTGATTATAATTGGCAGAATTTTCATTTCGCACGTGAGAGTTTTCAATCGAAGAGCCTGCAAGTTTCGTGCTGAGTTGATGTATTGTTGCTAACCGTGGTTGTGGAAGTGACGCTGTTATTTCACTAAGAGTGGCTTTCTTGCTACTCATGCTACATTCAGTGAGGACCTTTGGCTCCTGTTTGATTTGCATAGTTGCGTCCTCACAACTATTATTAGAGCTGCTTGCAGAAAAATTAGCCCTTTCACAACCGCTTTCCATTGGTTTTGTATTCAACAACATTCCTCCTCGATGGCTCTCCATATCCAGTCTATTGCTCTCTAAATTCAAATTCGACGTTCTGTTTGTGTTAATTTCGTCTGAAAAATAGTTGTTTTTCAGTTTTTGAGCACCTGGAATGTTTAAGCCTGGCGAGCTTTGAACACGAGAGGAAATCAAAGCAGACTGCGAGACTCTTGGGGTAAAATTCTGGATATTTGGATCTGATCCTGAGGTTTTTTCATACTGCTGTTGGGGCTCAGATGCATTTATATCGTTATCATCTTCGTTCGTGGCCTCGCGAATATTTTTCTGCTCTTCAAAGCTTTGATTTGCTCTTTGAAGGATGTCTTCAGAATGTCTTTCTGCTTTCAAAGAATTTTGACACAACTTAAGGGAGTTTTGGTATTGAGCTTCCAGTGTTGCCCTTTGGGACACCAATGTCTCGATTATGTCTGCTTGCGCTTTAAGAATGAAAGGTATGTCTTTTTGAACTGTATTGGCATCACGGTTTTTGAAAGTAGTTTCGTACATAATATCTAATCTGGATTTCATCTGAGATATCATTTGAGAGCTTGAACAGCTATTTTCTAAAAGCTCTTCAACAGTTTGAAGGATTGTAGCTATTTGTTCGTCTTTTTGTGCGAGTTGCTCTTCGTGCTTTGAATTTTGTTGTTTTAAGGCAGTTTCAAATGATTCTCTTAGTTGATCGAGAGTTTGACAAAGATCTTGCACCTATTTTCGAAGTTGACAAAATAGTGTAAGCCCACAAAATATAATCAATAACCATTCTTACATTCGATGTGAGTTTATTGTTGTCATCGTTCATCACTTGAATTTGCTCCTTCAGAGCTTCAATAGTCTGATCCTTTTGCTTGCATTCCTCACAAGCCTTTGGAGAAGGTGGTCGGAAAGGCTTCGCGTCTTGGCTAGTGACAAAATGTGTTGGATAGTTTGCAGCTTGCAGAGGCAATTCGTCTTTTGTGTGTTCTTGTCCGTTTGACTCTGCGTTGAGTGCGCTGACCTCCCTCATTTGATTTGGTTTTTCGCGAGGCTCTGATCTAATTGAATTGGATGCGGAATCTCGTCTAGAACGCTCAGCGCAGTTATCGCCGTGATTTGCCTGGTTAATACTCTGCTGTGTCACGTTGGCAGAAGGTGCTTCCTCGATAAACTCAGAACGCATGCTGTTTTCATAGTTGTTGGATTGGTTCACCTTGGACTGATTCTTCACACTCTGGCTCTGGAGAGAATTATTTAATCCGATGTCTTGATTCGTTGAAACTTCATGAGACGATAAAGCGCTCTTATTCGAACCTTGAATGAAGACAATTGAGCTTACCTTCATAAATATTAAACTACCTTTTGGATGCTGGCTAACGTCAGCTTCAGAGGCTCTCGAATGCTCTCGGGATGACATATTTTGAAGGTCATGCGAGTTTTTTCTCTTCGGATCCATTTCTTTTGATTGGGAGCCACTCCTATTCACTTTGGGTTGGTACGACAGTAGCTCATTGGCTCGTTTATGACACTGAGCCTTTGGAATAGAGGGATCTTGGCAGGGCTGAGCTCCATGCGTGGAATTTTGTTTTTCGTGGTGTAGAATCTGGGTTCTAAGTTTTTTGCCTTCCCGATGACTGAATTGAAGCGTTTGGAGAAGCTGCGATACGCTTGTATACTGATCTTTGAGTTCGCAGAATAGGGTCATCCGCAATTTCTCTTTTTCTTCCAGCTCCAAAAATTTCCGATTCAGCATGCTGAAAGTCGTCTTCTCAAAAGAGCCACCTTTCGCAGAGTTTGGAACCAGATTCCTTTGGATTTGAAGCACTTGGCTGATGAGTGCTCCCAGTTGCTTGTGATTATTTTCAAGCTCATTGATTATATCCTATTGGAATATTATTAAAGAGGACGAATAAATGTTGAAACTCTTCTCTATGTAGCAGATATTAGGAGCGAATGATTTAGACGTAATTTTGCAAAGAAATTTACTTCAATTGTTCTATCTGCTTCATGGTGTTGCCGTAAGTCTCATTATTTTCTTCGATCTGTCTCTTGCATTCATTTAAGCATTCTGTATGCTCTCCGATTGTAACAGCTATTTTCTGCCACTAGTTGTATATAATTAAAATCTAATAAATCGCATTTAAATAGTTACTTCATTCCTTAAGGTTTTCAGATCAGTTTCAGCCTCAGGTACCTGCTCCTCGTCATCAACACTTGCTTCTACACATTATTCGATAATAAATCTTCTCTAGTAAATGTATGAAGTTAATTACCTTCAGTCTGGTTGGAATCCTCCTTATTTTCAGACACATTCAACTGTTCAGCTTCAAAATCGCCTCTGCCAGAGTACAGTGCCACCTCGTGTTCTTTTCCAATAGCAAAACAATTATTATTTGCTTGTCGTTTTGTTTCCGAATATTTTTCCTGCACTTGTATCGGATATTGCTGTTCTGCTTCCTCAAAACGCCTTGTGTTGATGGACTGATATTCCGATTTCAGTATACTATCAAGTTGGCTAGGGACAAATGGTCTTCTAGTTCTATTTGTTGATTGCCTGTCAGTTCCCTCGTGATTAAGATCAACATTGCTATCAGAGATAGCAAACAGCGAATTCTCATTAAAACTGTTGTGTCTCACACCCATGCCTGGTCTGTACATGTTTTGTTGAGGCTCAGCAACCGTTGTACGATTTGTTTCTTTGTGTAATTTTTGAAGCGGCTCTTGATTCGTAGAGCTGCTCTTGTTTCTGTCGCTGCTATTGGAATTCAACATTTGTCGATTCTTAATCATTGGAGATTTCTTGCTTAGAGACCTGTTGATAACTTTTCTGCGCTCCTTCACCCGGACAGTATCTCTCAAAGGCGAAGTGTCATAGCCTGCTTGGCTAACATAGTGCTGCTGGCTTTTTGCCGTAATATAACCATCTTCTTCACCAAACTCTTCCTGGTCATTTTCCAAAAAATTCTGCTCGTTACGATTGGTTTCTGAAGGTTGTTTTGTATGAAACGCTTTTGATTCTGCTGCCAGTTGATGAACATAAATTTTCTGCGAGAAATTGGCATTAGGGATCATTTGTCCGTCAATGCTAACTAATTGCCGCAGGTGATTAGTGATATAGTATAAATAATCTCCATATCCAGTGAGCGGATTTCCTGTGATAAAGAGAAAACGGAGCTTTGTGCAAGGACGTAGATTTAACAAATGCTCTCTCTTCTGAATGAGGTTATTAGAGATGTCAATCGTCACTAAATATTTGTTGAGAGATATCAGCGAGGGGATTTCATCGATCAGATTCTGAGACAGCTCAAGAATTTCTAAATTTTTTAGCACAGATATATTTTCGATCTTCCTGATGCGATTCGCGTTCAGTTGCAGCACTCGCAATTGTTTGAGACTACCCAGATTTTCGATCTTCTCAATCTCGTTATTTGAAAGGTCTAGCTGCCGCAGATTCATCATGTTATTGAATCCTACCAATTTAACAAGTCAGTTTAATGCAGGTGGTAAGTATCAAATAACCTCCGAGTTGGCGAATCTTAAAGGGCATCTGGTATATCATAGGATTTAAGCATAACTCTGCTATTTTAGCTATGATAAAAGATGAGACTGTGAAATGGATTTGGTATGTATTTACAGATGTTTTGTGATTGAGTAAGCGCCTTGATAATCTGTTCTGAGAGCTTCTGGCCCAGAGACTGCATGTCGTGTCTATTATATGCCTCTAAAGCTTCGTTTTCGCGAAAAACGGTGTTTCTTTGGGATGGAATGCTGAAGCTGTCAGGTGTTTTTGAGCGGTGTTTGGTTTGGGAGTACATTGCTGGAAAGGTGCGAAGTTTGCTTTTGAAATCAATAGTTCTGATACCGCACGATTTTGAATGTTTATTCGTTAATTAAACAGGCTTGTTCAATTAGTAGTCTGTATTATTTTAATCGAATTGACACTCAGTTCAAACAAGGCTATTTTTTTACAAAAATTGACCAAATCTCACACTTGTTTGACATCGAATTCTTTTATTTTCAACACTCTAACATTTTCTGACATGCAGGTCTATATTACAATGGAATAGCAAGCTAATTGCTGTCTTATTGACAAATCAAAAAATTAGAAAGCCTGAAACAAGAAATTGATGGTCTAATACTCGATCTGGTTATATTACAAGACGTCAGGCGAGCTTTATATCTTGAAGTACCCTCTGGAATTATATTGTCTATTCGATCATATCATAGATTAATTTGTCGCTCGAATAAATAAAATGCTATCAAATTAATCTACTGAGGGCTTTCTTCGAAGAAATTCTTTACCTCCTTCCTTCTATTTAATCCAGTAGAAGAATATTCAGTAAGCACATGGGCACAATGCCGCAGCTTCACAGGCAATACCCTCTATTCGGAATTCGATCGTGTAATAAGCACCTCTTTTCCAGCTTGTGATCAAAAATTAAGAAAATTCTGACTTACTACTGAAAAATAAATAAAGTAGTCTGGAAAAAAAAGAAAAAAAGAAGAGAAATTTAATTCGACATACTGCTTCTGAAAGGTGATAGATTGCTGATAAGCTCTGATTTAGAACATTCATTAATAATTAATATTCAGAATTTCCATGCAAACCCAGGACACTGCTCAGAGCTTATCCTTTCCTAGCGCAATCTGGAGGGCGATCCAGAATTTCTTTAATCCCGCCACCGCGCTTGGTAGACGGGAAAGAGACAAACATCTCAAGGACATAGCTTTATTTGCAGCATCAACACTAGCTTTGATTGCATTGCATAAACAAATCTCTAAACTAATAACGCTAGAACCACAAGCTAATATCTCTTCTCCAGCTCACAAAAAATAAGCAGAGAACATAACATCATTTGTTTTTATAAATATACTAACATAAGCTTACTTTGTTCGTTTTTATATATTTGAATGTGAGTTTAAGCAATACAACGAATTAGACCAAAATTGAGCTTCATACACAATAAAATTTTATCATCAGCTTCAAGGTAAGATCCGAATCTTTTTCAGTACTTCAGCGATTAAAATCAAGCGCTCCTAAGCAATGGTTTCAAAAAGCACATCTGGATTGGCCGTCGAAGTCACTCTCGACCGCCAGTCTCTTATTTTCAGACCCAATGTAGAATCCAATTGCTTTTTTTTTGATTCGTTACAATTGTTCAAAGGATTACGTGTCTGGAGTGGCAAAGATTAAAGGACTCAAGACAAAACTCGATCTTTCAGTCTTCATGCTCAAAGCAGAAGGTGAAATTGCTATTGGATCAAGCTAATAGTTGCTATAGGAGTTGTGATGTTTCATCATCCTGGCAAAAAAAACGCAAACGCTGACATATTGGCTAATGTGTTAAAACCTCATGTGATCTTTAAGTACCAACAGCAGCTCAGCGATGGCAAAACAGTGTAATCTTTTGAAAAACTGCGGGTTTGATCTCTTCTTTGAACAGATACCCAGAAAAGACGGAATATCCATTCAAGTTTAAACTCGAAGTCGCAAGTACCGACAGACTGATGGAATCATATACAGGCGTTTACATTATAGTCCATGTAAAGCAAAATTCTTGCATCCAGCTGCTTACGCCGATATTATCATAGTATGAAGTGCAAGTAGAGCTGAAACTGCCCACTCACTCCTATAAAGCAAATCAATCATTCTATGTTCAATGCCCAGTACCGTTCTCAGCTTTTTGAGGCATTAACGCTGCGTTTAGTTCGATTCACCTCAAAGTAAAAAAGCGATCAGCGAGTTCCCAAGAGCCCTCAGTTTTATGATTCAGCCTGACCAAATTGTATATTTTTTTCTCTCTCTCAGAAATGCGCTCATCATTATCAACAGTTGAAAGGCGCCTCTATTCAAAACAAAAAAACACCAGATTTCAAAATTGCAGGAAAACTGAGATCAGACATCATAAATATCAACGAGGAAATTGAGGGCAGTTTCATCTTCGGAGTAAGAAACAAAATAAATTCTTCTTCTTCCTTAGAATAACGATATCTGCTACCTCAAGGAAGGCGACCATGATATCAAATCCATAGATTTACAATTAGTAAGAGTAGAAACAGTCGAAACACCTGAAGCCAAGCTCATCGAAGGTTTATTTGCAAACTCGCTCCTTTGCCTTAGCCTCTTTTTTTCCATAGCAACGGAGGTTCAAAGCATTCAAATTGCCGATGGAAACGTGATGAAAAAAGTAGAATTGCCGATCTATATGGTCATGCCAAGATTCTACAGCTGTCCTACCTTCACGTTCAAGGAATTCAATGTCAATTTTGAGCTCAATTTGATCTTCTTGTTCGCAGGAGGCTTCAAAGTCACTCAGAATTTCCCTCTGTTTTTGTACCGACCCCTCTTTTAATTTTCGCCTCTTTTGGTCAGTTATAGATAGCTCTATCTCTAGCTAAGAGTATATTTGATGATCATTCACGATTAAAAAAAAATGAAATATTTTTGAAATAAAAGTCTTCCTTCTATGAATAATACCTTATTCGGTAAAACCCGGTAGCCTGATCAGAGGTATCCGGTTAACTGGGTTACCTCAACGCATATTTCTGCCGAGGCTCGTAATTTTCAAAAGTGAAAGGTGATAATCATAAGTTGTGCCGTTTTTTAAAAATTTAATTTCTTTTGTGAGTGTACGAGCAAGTGAGAACTCATCTATTCGTATTTCCCTCTGATCATGCTAATTTGCTATAGGGCTAGATGAATAACGATTTCTTGGAGAATCCCACTCGTGATAAAACCCCAAAGATTCGCGTTGTTATTCGCAAGCGGCCTCTGAATAAAAAAGAGTTGCAAAAAAATGAAATTGATATTATCGAAAACCGTGGCCCGCAGAATGTCATTGTCAAAGAGCTGAAGTAGCAATTGAAGAAACTCTTGAAATTTACTCTGATTAGGCAGAAAGTAGACTTGACAAAGTATATTGAAGAGCATAATTTCATCTTTGATGACGCATTTGATGAAACGCATACAAACGAATCTGTACCCTACTGATATCTGGTTCTTTTTATCAATAGCTCTTGCTTTCAGATTTACATGCAATGCGTGCGTCCATTAGTCGACGCTTTCTTCGATAAAGCCAAATGCACGTGTTTTGCTTATGGACAGACAGGTTTTTTGGCTTGAATTCAGAGGGAAGTAACTTTTTACTTAAGGAAGTGGAAAAACATACACTATGATGGGCGACTCGGCGCAAGGTGAGACCAGAGAAAGCGGGAAGCAAGTTCCTGGTCTCTATCTGCTTGCAGCTCAAGACATTTTTGATTTTCTTGAGAAGGTAACAGTGCCAGAGTGAAAGAGACATCTAATTCACATTCAACAAATAGCCTGAGTACCAAGGCCTTAGCATCTATATCTCATTTTACGAAATTTACTGTGGGAAACTGTTTGATCTCCTGAACGACCGCCAACAGCTCTTCGCTAGAGAAGATGCCAAACAGAACGTCAACATAGTCGGACTGCAAGAGAAAAAAGTCATTAGTGTTAATCAGGTCATGCAAATTATTGAATATGGAAATTCAGTGCGAGTTACAGGTTTATTCAAACTGTATTTACGAAGCAAGCTCACAATTATCATGTGATAACAGGTGTAACTGGTGCGAATATGGATTCTTCAAGATCCCATGCGATCCTTCAGATCGCTTTGAAAGATGGATCGAAAACCATGGGTAAGATTCAAACTACTTTAGCAGAATTTATGGGAAAATATTATCGACATAGGCAAAATGTCTTTTATTGATCTGGCAGGAAGTGAGAGAGGCGCAGATGTCGTTGATACAAACAAGCAAACGAGGTAAATCGCTTGTTTAATGCTTTGGAGTATTAATGAATGAACAATCAGGATGGATGGAGCAGAGATCAATAAATCCCTCCTTGCGCTAAAAGAATGTATTAGAGCGCTTGATCAGGACAAGCGTCATACACCTTTCCGTGGAAGCAAACTCACTCTTGTAATTCTATTTTCTGTTTTGGAGATCTAATGTAAACAATCACTCTAAGGTACTGAAAGACTCTTTTGTTGGGCATTGCAAGACGGTTATGATTGGAAACATCTCTCCAAGCTCATCTGCTTGTGAGCATACACTGAATACACTCCGTTATGCAGACAGAGTAAAAGAGCTTAAAAAAGGAGGAGGTGGTGGTGGCACTGGCGGCGAAGACCCACGCCTTACTTCCCTTGATATGCTTGCAAAACAGCTCATGCTTCCTCGACAAGACAGTACACTCTCATCTTCCATGATCGCCCTTCTCATGCTCGCTTAGAAAACGTTGTGAGATATAACATTAATCAAGATGGACAAGCACAATTAATACAAAACCTTCAAAAACCTAAAGTGATAACCAATAATCATAATGTAAAATCCCATCATTTCTAGCAAAGCTAACACGCAAATAGGACTACGGCAATAATCAACTCGGACAAGATAGTCTATTCGAAAGCTTAAGTCCTCCATTGAGCAAAAACAAGAGCGCAGGACCAACCCAGCGAAGCCAACCGTCGAAACTCCCGCAAAAACCACAGTTAAACCAAAACAATCCTATGAGCCTATTCGGCGATATGAAACAGGGAGGCATGCCATCAAACTCGAACCTTTATGCGAATAACGGAAAGAACGTCGTTGGCTCTTTGCCTATTAAAACAAGTAAAGGAAAGGTGACATCTACTCAACCAAGCTCCAAACAAAGCGAGGCCGATACGGATTTCGCGCATATGACGAAGGAAGAAATTATGAGTTGGAAAGCTCATTCAGAAGAGGATTTACATAAGATGAGTCAGAAGCATGAGCAGCTTATCAGTTTGATCCTTTCTGAAGAGGAGGAAGTGATCGGTTTACATCGCCAGCATATTGATGATATGGTTGAGCTGGTTAAACAGGTGATATTCCTTCAAAATAGACTTTGTTTCTCTAACTAAATCACAATTAAATAGGAAATGATGCTTTTGCATGAGGTAGATAAACCTGGTTCCGATGTCGATGAGTATGTAGAATCTTTAGACGCGATCCTTGCTCATAAGATGGAGATCATCTCGCTGCTTCGAGGCCGATTGTACAATTTTAAGGAGCATCTCCGGGAGGAAGAGATCCTCAGCAAGAAGTTTTATGAGCAAAGAGCAGAGGTGTTGGACGTATTTGATTTGGGTGACCGTGAAGGATTTAACAATGACGATATGCAGCTGCTTGATAACCTACCCCATGAGAATAACGCGAAACAGCATTAGATATAGTTTATTGTTTCGTGACTGTGAAGCTTAGAGAGACCATTTTTTTACAAAAAAGCTACAAAATTTAATAAGCTAGAGAACGCAGGCACTTGCCGAAGAGACTCGAGATCATCGGATAATGAGTATTTTATAGTTTGATAAGAGAATGGTATGCAAGTGATCTAGACTGTAATTGTATCTAAATACACTATCCGGTTATTTGAAAGAAAAACTAACGACTCTCATATAGTTGTTACTTAGAATTTAAGCAATTTCAGCTGAGTTTAAGACTTTCGATAAGGCTCTAATGAAAATGATTTAAGGAAGAGAAGATTTGTATTCAGACTCAAAATAACCAATCTGATTACAAAATGAATTGGGCATTCATTAGATGCTTTAAATTTAATTTGATGTCACGTCTTACAGCTCTTGAGATGAATAAAATCAAATAATCTTGGCTATGCTGTATTAAGGGAACCAAAAGAAATTCACAATTTCCCCGTAAACAAAGGAAAATAATGATGGTATGCTTTTCCTAGTATATAAATATCGATTAATGATGAAAATTCACTCACATCCTTAAAGCCTCATTGAAATACTAATCCGAGGTATCAGCTCAGTTTGAATTCTGCGTATTTGTTTCTCGAGAGATTCCGCACCTTTTCAAGCACTCCTCGATTCCTAATGCGATATTTCTGGGTATTTTTGAACTTGTCTTTTCAAGAAACTCCGTGCTGACGCCTCCAAGCGTTGCACTTAAAGCATCTTGATCAATGCGGAAGAAATTTTGCGCGACCTGACTCACACCGGGGTTTTCATGATTAAAGGCGGCGACCGTCAGCACCGGGGCGCATCCGAGGTTGGTTTGCCAATGGATCGCGGCTTGAGGAATGATGGTCATAGACCCTGCTACTAAGCTATTTTGCACTTGCCTCGCTCCATTCTCTGCAATAAAACCCACCTCGACGGTTCCATTAACCACGTAAACCATTTCACTAGCCCTAGGGTGGATATGAGGTGTATTGAAGCCACAAGGACCAAGGAACGAAAGCGTCATCGCCATTCCATTGCCAATCAGAGCTGGGAAATTCACTCGGTCAGCTTTAATTGTTTTACCTCCGTTGCCCGCAGCTGACGTGCTGTTTGCTGGTGGGTCGAAAAAGTTAAAAGCCCAGTCGCTGTCTCGATCAAGAATGCCTATACGATCCAATTCTGTGCTGGCTTGCAACAACCGAGACACAAGTGAGGCTGTTTCCTCAGAAGTTCTATTGTAGCTACTACTACCACCAATGTCACCTCCATCATCGTCAGAAAAATAACTGGATCGAGCTTCTTGTGAAGATGTGACCGAAGACTTGGGAAAATTGTCAAAAGTGGTCCAAGAACCGCTTCCATCAACAAAGTCACTCTGGCGCCTGACTTTCGTTGATGTGACAGTCAAAATTGAAATTGCTATGGCAAATAAGAAAATAATGATGCTTTTGTTCATTTCGCGGATACCTTCAGGATCTTTCCAAATCTCATATTATTAGAATTTATTCCGGAGAAGCAGCTTGACTCGGAATTGATCATGTGATATACTGATTATTCGATTACTTGCCTTCAAGATATGTATCGCCTTGATTAAATATCTTCTTAAAATCGAATCCATTATTGAATAAAAACGATTACTTTAACCCTTATTGTAAATTAGATTTCACCATGAGCAATCTTGCCTTCTGCTCTTGGACTACTTGTTGCTTGTTTATTATTGTTGAAGAGGTTAGGTTGACAATTTCCAGTAAAATTTAAGATTTGCTGGGTGGGAATTTAAGAAATTTGACAGCTCAGGCAAGTTAAATTCAGTAAGTTGAAGAATCAGTGTTTTACTGTCGAGTGATTGATTAGCAGCTTTCTCAGCAAACGGTGGCTGTGATTGAAAGTGATTGAATTGAGTCCAGCTGATGAAGTGTCGATGAAGCAGAAGGGGCTAATTTTTGTTGAGAAATTTGTAGGTTGCTTCCTTTCCAAATTTTTATCTTTTGCCTTTTAAAAGTAGGATTTCCTTAAAATTTCGAAGATCAGTAACCGATACACAGAGGCGATAGTAACTCTTGCAAAAGCTTTGCAGGTTGATAAATCACTCTGGACTTCTTCAGGAAACATTCAAATCCAAATCAGGATATTTCTGTAGTCATGATGAAGGAGATAAACTCAAGTCCTGAGAAAAAGACTTGTTTAAGATCAATCATTAAAAATATGTTGCTCTTTTCGATTGCATAAATGTTAGGTGACTGAATTAAAGTTATTGTATTCAAAAGAGATTTTAGAAAATAAATGAAATTTAGTTCAACATTGTAATTCAAAGTTGTTTTCGAGCTTGATAGGCTATTTGAAAAGTGTCACTTCAGTCTTACGGTCCTATTCTGACTTAGTTACTGTCAATTTAATGAGCTCTTCATTCAGCTTTAATAGCGTTATCATAGGAATAGAAAGGTTCGAAGATTTTTATTTTGAAAGAGCAGAATGGTTGATTGTTTTCAACCTTATTTGGATGACGTGGAGAAAGTCTCCTGTTTCAGCTTTGCTTGCTTCTTTGAGAAATATTTAATTAATGAATAACAGCGTCTCTCGTGTAACAAGAGCATTAATCACAATAAAACTCAAATTTCTCAAAATAATGAAATCTTTTACAATCTCCTCCACTACAAATAAATCCTTTTTGAAAAACAGCAATGTGGTGTCAGTCAAACTGAAAGAAAATTAGACGACAATAAATTATTCCATTGTCACACAGAAACCATTTAACATAAGAACAAAATGCAGGTTTGGCGGTCAAAAATCCTCCATATTCCGCTCACGAGCTTTAAAGAAAAACAATTTTACATTCCTATCTATCATTTTCTTTTTTAACTTATACGCCAGCTGGAAGCACAAGGCATCTCTGTTGAGAAAAAACTCTCCAAAAGCCTTATCCAACTAACTGATTTGATGTATCCTCTCCCTTTGAATTTATTGCTTTACTTTAAACTCAAATGCTTGATCGTTACATGCACGTACAGGAAGCAATGAGGAATCGGATCAAACCGAGAATTCAGCATTGGAAGGACTCTATGCCCTTCGACTATATGCGGCACTTCAATCGCATACCATGCAAGTTTTCTCTTTTTACTCGCATGAGCATCAAATACTTTGACAACCAGCGTTGCTAGTTCAGGCGCAATCAATGTAAATTCCACCGTGCAACGCTTTTCATCAGTTGACCAAACTGGATTAAACGCATTATCTTTGAGCGTATGCGTTCGATATTTTGGGTTCCTTTCTTCATCAACTTCGATCCCTCTCACTTTCACCTCGACAAACGGATCGATTATATCAGCTACTGCAGGATCCTCGAACTGGAACTGCTGTCCACTGATAATTTTTAAACGTAGCTTCATCTTTGGGACTGTGAATTCATGAGGGTACTTTGCTTTACTTTTATCAAAAAGAGCCGCACTAGTTAAATATTCTGGTTTCATCACGTATCCAGCACCTCCGTTTGCCACGTATTTCGCATAGTTCAGCAGCATTGATTCATCAGAAGTTTGATAATTCAACGCCACCATCTGCGCACCCGCGATCCAGGCTTTAGTTGGGTCATAATTCGAAGAACCCACTCTTGTGCCGAGAGGATAGATCCGAACGAAATACTTCTTGCAGAAATCAACAATTTCGTGAGGATTGTTCTTCAATAAACTTTTGATTTTGTCCTCGCTCAACGAAGATATGTTCCAAATGGAGCGCGGTATTTTAAAATTGAATTTAATACCGAACATAGCGTAGTACTTCGCGAGACCCGCGTATGATGTGACCTTCTTCTTATTTTTCACTTCAATCTGGTACTCCACTGTGTTGGTCTCGACTATTACGTCTTGTGGGGTGGTGGTTTTACTCTTCAGCTCTGGAGCAATGAGTTTGTCATTTTGCTGCTTGCTGATGTAGTAAGTTTTATCTGTTTGTACATATCCGTTAATTTTGGTGTCTTGATTGTTTTGAAATAAGTCCCGGCCATTTGCTAGTTGCAGATGCACGTATGAATTCGCATTCTGATCGTAGTCTTTTTTAAAAGCGTTTTCGCTTTCGGCTCTTTTCTCTTCTTCTAGATCCGGCCGAGACAACTGACCCAGCGAGGAGCTAAAAGGCATATTGCTTGTTTTGTTATATACTGTGCGCTGAATCGCAGAGAGATTAGGACGTGGCTCGTCGTCTTCAGAATGCAGTTCGAGTTGTCCTTCAAATATGGGTTCAATCTGAGACTTACGAATGAAGCTGCTGTTTTTGCTGTTGTTGAGTCGGTAGAGACAAGCAGGAACTTCTCCTTTGCTCTTAATGACATACTTTCGCTTCAGGCTCTCAGGCGATGGGTACATTTTAGTTGATTGGTAATCTGGAGGGAGAACGTAAATCTGATCTTTGATTTCTGCCTCGAGGATTGCGGCGATCTTTTGCTGTCCTTTAATATCGCAATGCATCTCGAAAGAGAAGACCAGTGGGTATTCGTTTCGCACGAAAGCGTGCTCTTTTAAGGCTACGAGCAGGTCTCTAAACAAAATCTTAGATGTTAAAGTATGGCCATGAGTCACGATAGGCTCCGCATTATCTCCATTCTGTAAGAGAGAGAATTGATGAGCAAATCAAAGGAAAATGGAGAAATGTAAATACCCATAAATCGATCTCAACTGATCGACAGCCGAGCTCAAGAGAACGAATATACCCTTTAATACTCGAAGTACTTGTCCATTGGTTCCCAATGAGATACGTATTATGCGAGGAGTTCATATAATAATCCGTTAGAGGTCGCGTCATGTCCTATAGTTCCATATTACGATTGCTTAGCAGTTGAAAAGATGAAAGAATGCTACCTGGTAGACGTGTGCATGCTCAGAATTGAAAATTAGGTTTTGATTAGAGAATATCAGCGTGCCGAAATCATAGAATGAGAGCTTTGGGATTTTCTTGAAGTTATGGAAGGTAGAAACACTGCCTTTTTTCAGCCAGTTTACGATTTCCAAGGCCTCTTTTTCCGTAATGTCTGTTTTTTGCTCTTCTCGGTAAAAATTCATCAATTCTTGGATTGTCATCACTGGTTCATCATCTATTCCTTTATAACCCAATGCATATTGCGTAAATAGTTTGAACAGCTCCTGCTTCCTTAAAAGCGTTTGAATGAAAGTATCGAAACCCTTCCTATCAATCGTCCCATTTTTGACTTTATCAAATCCCTGAAACCTCTGGTTCAACGTCTTATCGTCAATGTTAACTCGCATTCTCTTCATAATTTTCCTTATTTCTTCTTTTTCGAGAAGCCGATTGTTATCTAGCTCAGCTTTATTGAAAATTTCACGGGCGATCTCAGCTGCTGAACTCAACCTACAAAATAATTCATACAGATTAGCTGCACGTATTTTTTGAGACCTGGTCTTACGGTTTTAAGCGCCGCTGATCATGAGCTCTTTGGATAAAATACTCAAGGCCTGCCCACCATTCGATTTTCTCCTGCGCGTTGTCAAAAACCAAAAGCAACTCTCCATGTGAGCCATAGAATATCGTCAAAAGCAGCGGACTTAGTGCTTTAAGTTTTTTTGGAAGCGGAAAAGATGGACTATCGCTAACAGATGTGACTGTACATAGATCTAATTGACATTTTCGTGAATCTTGGTCTGGAGAGTTCCACTGGAGCTTTGTTGCATCGTCTTGGTTGATGTAAAAAGGAATTCGAACCATAGGACCTTTGCCTTTTTTTCTTAGCTTGTAAATGAGTGTTCCATAACTCAAACGATTGATGCCCTTTTGAAGATTAACGGTTGATGGGAACTCTCGGCGTTTAAATTCTGAAGTTTTGTTTTCGACAAACGCCTTCGACAGTCGCGGTTCGCGTGTGTCGAGTTTGATTTCTTGCATACTTATCCGATGTAAGATATTAATAAAAAAATTTAATTGCGTCTGGTGAGCAGAGTCATTTTCATTCATTGTTAAGTTCATTCAGCTCGTCGAGCAGTCAGCGCTGTGATTGTTAGATGGTTAGCTGCTGGAAGATACTTGAAATGTCTTTTTTGCAAATTCCAACTGAGTAGAAATTGACAAAAGGATTATTAGAATCACCTTCGAGTTTTATTTGAAAGGGAGATCTCATCTCCCCTTCAACCCAAAAATGTGTCTTGATCGAATAATTACCTCGAGATGAGCCCGTGAGCGCACCAATTTTATCTTCGTCTTTATTCTTCGCTCTGATATGACATCTCAAATATCGCACAGCCGAATGGTCCTGAAAATATGGATCTAATACAGAGATAAAAAAAATATTTCTTGGGCTGTTTAGTTCTGTATGTTTTCTTGAGAAGAGCCAAGTGACAGAGGCATGGTGTTGTCAGTGGTAAGTGTGAAATTTATCGAAATTCTATTGTAAGAATTCATTGGGATCGCACTTAGTACTTGAAACAAAGTTAATCCAAGAATAGAATAGACTTCTCCAATGAGCGCTTCATCAGCATCATGAATCATTTCTAGCCTGCTAAACCATAAAAACGATAGAGCTCGTAAATTTTTGAAAGCTTTTTCTTATTAATTCAAAACGCAATAAAAATAAAAATTCAGAGCTACTGGTAAACTGCATGGAGTTCGAAAAAACGCTATTCAGGGTACACGAGAAGTTTCTTTCTTCCGATGCAGCGAAAAAATCAATACCCATTTGCTTCTATATCTGCTCTGCTTTAAGTAATACTCACAACCTCTCTCTCTCCTCATCAATTTCCACGCAGCATTGATAATCGCTCCACTTTTCATCTATGCAAACACTCATTACAAGGGACACAGCCATTGTTTATACCCAACCATCATGAACTCAAGTTATTTTAATGGTAGCCAATCGATCCCAGCTGCATCTGCTAAATTTTATCAAATTTCAGGAACAAATAGCTCGAATTTCTCTCTAGCGGATTATATGAAAGCTGACTATATATCCTACATCAAGATCGTCCCGCTCAGCCAAAAAGAAATTGACTTGCGAGCTGAGAGCAATATTTCAATCAACACATCAGAAATTTATCAGCTTTTTGAGTTCTCAACAAACCTGCAAGTTATGAGCATGAACGCAACTATTCGGTAATATGATTTGTGATAGTGAGAGAGCCTAACGCAGATTATGCTGATAGCCGAAACCATAACTTTACAGAGCTGAATTTCACTATTCCGTTGAGCTGCTACGCAGATTCTTGGCTTGGAAGGATGCTAACCATGTATTTTTTTGACCTTGAAACGATCCTCATCAACGAGATACTCGCAGTCTTTAAGTAAAATTCTTTTTTAGAGAGAGAGCGGAAATAATATCTGATAATTTGTCTATATAGAGGTCTTGACTGCTATATGAAAAACAGTATAACATCAGAGATTTGGAGTTGGACAAAAAACGATCTGGCGGGCTACGAGAAACCTCATTTTTTCGCGAATATGATCGACAGGCTTTTCGGATTGCTGAAATTGATGTTTGGATATTTTTTATGTTCTAATATCACAGCTCTTTACACGAAGATTACAATAATTTGCGCACCGATATTCATCCTCCTCACATGTAATATACCATTGTTGCATCACACCCATTTGTCACTTGGAATTAGATTCTTGTTGCAGCAGCATCAGCGACCCAGATCATTCTGCTCAATTGAGCGTGTACCGCGCTTTCCCTTGGATCGGAGTTTACCTCTACGCCTTATTCACGAACGGACAGAGAAAGCAGTCATATATGATCTTCGCGTTCGTCTGCTTAGTTGTGATATTTTACTGTCTCTATCTCTCCTCAATCTTCATTTGGTCCGTGCTTATGTTCAACAAATCAATTCCTAAAGGGCTTGACGAGAATTTCTACGGCTTCGTCGCTTTTCTGGAATTCGCGACTTTGATCCTTATCAGGACCCGCTCCACAATCAAATGGTTTCCGAGGATTTCATTCATTTTGATACTTTGCTTCCTATATTACGTGCAATTTACCGCTTATGGCTTCTTTACCATCGCGCTAGATCTTATGGTCACATCCATTTGCGCAGTATTTGCTTATCATATGATGCATTTTGAAATTCCGGCCTTGGAGTGGAATCCTTTTCACCACTATACTCCTTCTGTGGATTCTCCTCGCACACTTTTTTTCCCTGCGTTCTCATTGAGTTGGTACCACGACCTCCCTCAAATCTGGACGATGTTCTATCCGCTGTTTGGAAGATCGAGGTTCACTCAGCCTCAACTGGCGATGGTTGATCGAAACACGATGTTATTGCAGCAAACGCTGGATCAAGCGTTCCAACGTGGGCAAAATCTACATTTGGATGGCGTTGATGAACCAATCAGCAATTTTGGGAATAATGCGCCCTCTGAGAATATTCAGAGTGATAATCTCGCAAGTCCAAGTAGTGGTGCAAGTGCCAACAACCAAGGTAATATCTTTGATCTTTAGTCGTTTTTTACATGGAAATTTTACTAGCACAACGACCTGTGCCTCTTAATTATTCTCAAGCAGGATTGATGATTGAAATAAACGAGCTTCCTTCCAGTCAACAACGTCAGCAGACTTCATTGGAGAGTAAATTCATTGGTATGTAATATTTCTAATGTGATCAGGTGAATTATAGGTGAAAGTCGTCATGGCCAGTCTGTGTTGAAGCGGGTCTGATAAAGTATCAAGGTTTAACTTCTGGAAAGGGATTTTCAATGTTTTTATTGTTTTTTCTGTTTCTTTGAGAACTTGTAGCATTATTTTGTGCCTTTTGAACATATAATGCAAATACTCCTTATGTACTGGTATGTATATCTTCCGGTATAGAGAACACTTCAGTGACAATAGAGAAATATATGTTAGTGGTCTCTAAGATGATTTAGATTTATTCGTATAAATCGTACATTTGTACCTATCATTTGAAGAAAAATTTTGGTGATTTGATTAAATATATTTATCAAATTATGGTGGCTCATTACCTTTTCTCATTATGACTGTATTTCGTGATAGCTTATGTAGTCAAATGAAATTTTGATAGATCGGGATAAATCTCGTATTAAGGTAGAATATATATTGGTGAGTGTGCTATGGAAGTTGGATTGAAAGTTAGAGGAACTTTGGACGAAGAAATAACTGATCTTAACCTCAGAAAAAGAAAAAGATATTTTGGATGATGATTATTATCATTTCTGAGCAAGTATGGAATGAATCAATCGAATATCATCATATAGATACATTGATACAGAATTTTCTTAAGCATGCAAGATACAACAATAATGAAGACAAAGTTACTGGAAAATCAGAGAGTAAGAATGAAAGGCATCGGGTAGCATTATTGCTGTTCTTCATGAATTTATGGATTAATTATTTGCACTTTAGTATATGGTGGTTGTTGTTGTCTTTTGAATAGATAATATGTTATTATTA
>ENA-UOTZ01001102-UOTZ01001102.1-compost-metagenome-genome-assembly--contig:-NODE-1102-length-20103-cov-8.122840_pt1 | contig 20103 bp, 10 predicted proteins | sample MGYA00238144_ERZ746983 | MGnify/ENA primary metagenome ERZ746983 (study PRJEB28759, sample SAMN06268863) | compost metagenome | isolation source: single cell | place: USA: California, Emeryville, Joint... | reverse complement strand
ACAAGAAATACGAATTTAAGTTCAATAGAAAGAAGAAACGCTCTTCATGCCCTTAAAGCATCCAAGCCAAGGTCTGCACTGAGCTTCTAAATAGATTTAAGTGGTGTGCTTTATAATTCTAAAATTCTGGAGGTTCATATCGTCGCTCATAACTATAGTTAGTCTTCATAGAAAAAAAACATCCAAAAATAAAATATGAAACAAAACGCAAACATTATGATTGAAGAATTATCGCTATGCAACACAAACAACTAGCAAGGTTTAGTTTCAAGTTCATTTAAGTAAAAATATGCTAATTATCATTTGAGAGCTTATGAAATATTTGCTCAAAAGAACCTAGTAACTGCGTACGTTGGAGTCCAAGCGAATACCTGCTTGCAAGCGAAGTTAACGGTATCATCGGACAGTTGTCGCAGATGACAGAGGTTTTGCTACAATAAATGACCTAAAATTGATGCAGAGTCTTAGAATGATAGGACATTCATTTTTGAAAGAGAATCTTTTATTAAAAGGAAAAAAGTTCTCAAATTCTAAAAGGATAAATTATTGTAGCTCCAATAAGGCATGAAAAATGAGATTAACGTCATGAGAGGCACACTTGGAGATCGTTGGTGCTCGAGAGTTTTCATACTGGTGAATAATTGTTTGGGTCAGGCACAAACCGCATCCCAAACTGAATAATGCGCTGATTTTCTGAAGCAAATACATTTGATTCTTTGAGTATTTCTGTGATGGTAGCAGGTGCGCATGGGATTCTCTACATCGTTGATTAGTACTTGCCTCCTTTTATGATTTTTTCCATTTTTTGTTTTTTTTGCTTGTATTTCCTCTAAAAGATGTTTCATTTTCATTCATTTGCACTCTATAAACACATCAGCATGGGCTCAAATGCCGGCTTAAGCTCATAGTATAGTTTTCTTCGCTCAATCGCATTAATTGGGCATCTTGCTTTCGCTAAATAAAATACTTTAATCAGTCTACTATGAATTAAGTAATTTGCTAAAGACCGTTTTTCATGAAAACCTCTAAAGCCAAACTTCCAAGAATTGCGGAAAAAATCTATCTATCCATTGATCAATATCGAGAAATAGCAAGAAGAAGTTGTCGGTCACAATGAATTATTACTCAATGAAATTCATAGACAAGCCAATTCAACATCACCATTGACAAGAGAGAGAAGAAAGTCCAAATTTTTGTCTGGAGCAGTATGGTAACCCCAAAATTGGAAATCATGATGAATCAGCTTCAAAAACCAAGAGATATTCCAAGCATTTTCTCCATAACACACAGCTAAATTAGATAAATTTTAGCCCACCACGATCCTTTGGCTTCTCGGATTCATATGTAATGTAAGCTTCCAATTTTTTCCCCCTTGCTCTCTCTAAGATAGAGATATTTCTTATCTATTGCTCCAAATTGGTAGATCCTCTTATATAAAATTTCATTTGCGCTTACTGTTCGAATCGCCCTCCTGCTCTAGAAGCAACGCAAGACTTTTTTCGAGTATTCTGAAGTCTTTTATGAGCAGTAGGAATCAAATTTGCGATGCTCCCAGAAGTCCCAAAAACGCTATTTTTACCTCTTGTTAATGTGTTTGCTATAATAAAATAATTAATCTGCAAAGGACCCCTTTGATCTTTCTCAGGATTCCAAAACATTCTGTTGCTTGAATTCTGCCAATACAGAGCAAAAACACTAAATTCTCCATGAAGTGTGACACAGAATTCGAAACGAGATTCCTTCTCAATCCTTCTCAATCGTTGTGAGGTTGTCAGTCTTCATTCGTAGTGGGTGTTTGAATTTGCAGTAGGAGCATTTCACAGTGTCTCCATCAAACTCTAATTGCCAAATTCCACCATCTGTTGTGTGCTTTGGTAATCTTAATTAGAAGTTGTATAATTTCATGTATCGAATCATTCCACCTTTATTAAATTATCAACTTTATCAAATTCCAAAAGTTAAAAATAGTGGAATCAAGTACCAGAGTTAAATGAAAAGAAGGATTGCCGAAACTTGTCCATATGGTCAAACCTTTCGGCTCCTCTTTAGTATTCCAGGCTGATCGAACATTATCAATCTGAAAAATGAATTCTGGGCTGATAAGAGCAAAGAGTAACTGCAAAAAGCCACATTATCATTGATATTAAAGTGCCATTCAAAACTCCAAGCTGAGTTGAAATCTCCCAAACGGATTTCCTTTAGATTTGAACAAATTTGAAAATCTCTTTGATTGATTTTCGACGAATTTAATAGCCAAGTGCCCAAACTCTCTGCCAGATGTTCCAGACTCTAATAAAATTTATTGTGACAGACTCTTGCGTATTTAGGAAAGGAATAATTTTTTATTATTTGCTATTGGCTTAGATCTATCTAATTACCTGAATATGAATGCTTCGAGTCACTTATACCAACTCGTTTCGCTATTCCTAAGTATGTTTTAGACTTTCTTTAGAATTTCACAACACCAAAGACCGTAATAATGCTCAACGTGTCCACATTTGATTCAGATTTATTACTTGCTGCATCCGCATGCGAATTTGTGAGCTTTAACCAGAATCATTGATCTCAATGAGATCCGCTAGACGGTAATGAAGAACAGGAGTGATTTCACTTCTTTTATAAAGGAAATAAAACCTAACAACCTTTTTTAATGGACTATAAAATTAAAGTGCGTTTCTAAATTCTCATCACCGCACAAATTTAGTCAAGGAAAAATATGTCAAATGCTTGCAAAATGGTTTTGACTTCTCAATGGCTTCAAAATTGGAAGCATTTAACCAACAATTCGGCAGCCTCACTTAAAGCCCGGTTGATTGAGCTGAGATTTTCAGAAGGAAAAGTTCGACTGATCGGCTCTTCCTGAGGCTTTAAGCTGACTCTAAATTTAAGTTTTGAAAAGCGTTCCTAACTTTTTGAAAAAAAAAAACGAGTTTAATTTTCGATCTGATTTCGTATTTGAGAACTCGACTCATCTTGATTAATATCCATTAATTGCTATCTCATCCAAAGAGCGTTGTAAAAGATCGCATTTGCTAACTCGAAATTTTCCTTAGTTATAGAATATAACTCTTTTTCGAATAAGTTATCAAAACTTAAATTCAATTTCTTTAGTACCCGCAATCATACTCTCTAACTCAAAATGTTACCCTTCCCAAACAGTACATTAAAAAAAACTTTTCTGATTGATTTAACGTATCGAAAATGCAAGTCTTTCCAATTGGCACGAGGTCAAGTCACCTTCAAAGGATCGTTCTAATGACTCTGATCGCAACAGCAAGTATCAAAGTTTTGAGTATTTAAAACGACATTATGAATAATATCTAATAGTGTGCTATTGTTCTTCGGACTTTTACTCACGCTCGACTGGTTGTACGTCTCCAGCAGGTCCGAGCAGTTTTGATGGCATTCACTTTGTCCATGAGCTTGATCTCCAACAGAATCGATACCTTTTTTGGAACGTTGGTGCTACTGATTCAAATGTAGGAGATTACATTGCGACATTTACATCAGCAAGCTCCACTTATCTCACGATGAAATATCAAGGCTCTTTTGAACTTAGCATTGAAGCCTCGGGGGAATATTGGTTCAAATCCCATTATAATCCAAGCCATGTCACATATATACCCACCGGAATCTTATTTAATGGAGGAGAAGGCTCAATTTACGGGATTCCTCTTTCTTCAATTCCTCTGAGGAGGTTTCACATTACATTTTCATATGGAGCAAATACTGGAGCGGGAGATCATGTTTGTGTTGGAATCACCGAGTCCACGGACTTTGATATCGGAAAAACAAGCGGGATGGGCCAAAAAATGTATTGTGTATATGGCGCTCCTCAAGCTGTTTATCACAATATTGACCCGCCTACATGTCCTGAGTGCGGCGCCTGCAATAACTGGTGCACTTCTTGCACCTCGAATTCGAATGAAGACTGCTCTCGTTGTTCTAATGATTACTTCTTGCAGCCATCTTCCACTACTTGTTATTTGTTCTGTCCAACAGGGTACTATGGAGATACAAATACAAATGTATGTACTTTATGCCACGCTTATTGTAGCACTTGCACAGGAGCCTCATACACTGAGTGCTCGTCTTGTAAATCAGGCTATTATCTTCAACCATCCCCATCTTCGACAAGTTGCCTCTCTACCTGTCCTGAAACCCTTTACTACCCTGATTCCAGCACGAACACCTGCGCAAGTAATTATTATTAGTACTCAAAGCCTTATTCATCTTGAATTGCCTAATCAGACTGTGATGCAACCTGCTATAAATGCACTGGAGGATCAAGTACAAGTTGCACAGCCTGCACCGGACCACTATATCTCTATCAGTCTCAATGTCTTACCACTTCAGCCTGCGCCAGTATTGTTGGATATTATCCGAACGTCACCACTAATATTTGCACACGTAATATTATTTTCTTTTATTTGTATAAATCTCACCTTGTTTAGCCTGCCACGGAAGTTGCTACACCTGTTATGGAGGACAACCTGACAATTGTCTCTCATGCACAGGTTCACTATACTTCTATCAATCAAGATGCAGAATTTGTCCGACCGTTGGATATTATCCTAATACAATTAATAACGTTTGCGAGCGTAAAAGAGAGTTTTCACTTTGTTCTAAAATTTCTTCCCAAAAACAGCATGCGACCCATCATGCAGAAGTTGCATCTCAAATACCGCTACAAGTTGCCTCACCTGTCATTCTGGGTCTTACCTTTTTAACCAAACTTGTGGTTCGTCTTGTCCAACTATTGGATATTATCCAAATGCCAATGCAAATACTTGCTCACGTAATTTCTGGAGATATTTTCTGAACTGACTTGCCATGATTTATCACATATAGCCTGCTACTCGAGATGCAAGACATGTACTGATGGAACCTCCTCCTCCTGTACCAGTTGCAACGCTGGTTTCTATCTCCTCAGTACGACGAATACGTGTGTGACAACCTGTCCTAATGGCTACTGGGCTGATGCCGTGACTAATACTTGTCAATCATGTAACTCAAGCTGTGCAGCATGCACTGGACCCACGAACTGCACAAAATGCGCTTCATCGAATGCTTTCATCTACAATCAAATTTGTTATGATACATTTTGCCCTGAAGGAACCTATAGAAATGTTATCAGCATGACCTGCAATCTCTGTCCTACTGGATGTCGGCTTTGTGGCTCTCCAAGCCTCTGTCTTCAGTGTGAGAGTGGTTTCTCTTCGTATACGGACCCACTTACTCAAGACAGCAGCTGTGTAAAGACATGTCCAAGTTCATATTTTAGCGGCTTTGTGAGCTCATCAAATTCCTATGTCTGCCAAAAGTGTGACAGCTCCTGCGCCGAATGTAGTGGTCCGAACAGCAATCAATGCACTGATTGCTTAGATAATAAAGTCTTATCTGAAGGAAGCTGTATCTCACCAAGCGTTGATTTTTCTTGTCCAAATGGCACTTACTTGGACAGTTTCCAATGTTTGAATTGCTCCAAAGGATGTGCGAGCTGCTCTGAAGTGGCTCGTTGTAATGAATGTCTTCCAGGATATGTCCTTGGAGAAACTACGGGTCTTTGTGAAATACCGCGAAGTGCATGCCATCCGAGCTGTGGTACTTGCTCAGGAACTACTGAATATGATTGCACCAGCTGTGCCAGTCCGTTGATGCTCCAAGCAGGCAAGTGCGTGATAAACTGTGGTCTAGGTTTTAAGTATAATGTTATGAATAACAAATGTGAAATCTGCTTCGAGGACTGCACCTCATGTGTCGGTGAACTCTTTTATTTCGGAGGAAACTGTGTCTTTAGCTGTCCGGCTGGGTCTATTGCTGTTGTCGATGAAAAAGGTCAAATCAGCTGTAATCTTGAAGAAGGAGCTCCTATTCTCTCTTTCGTTCAGCAACCCTCCCAATCAACTGCTGTCGGACTCAACCAGGATATAATCATTCAAGTAAGCATTGCTTATCCTTCAAGCAGTGAGGATCAAACCAAAGTCATCATTTGGAAACAAACGGATATCAATGCACCGACAACAAAATTACTCCAAGGAATAACTGCTCTGAATTCACCCGTTCTTATTATCCCTAAAAACAACTTACGCTCCAATACCAAGTACGGACTCACTGTTGAGGTTCTTCTAGATGGTGCGGCTGCCACGAGTGCTTCTACTTCGTTTACGACGGCAAAATCGATTATCAGTGGCGACTTTATTATTAGCCCCAGTACAGGAAGTTTCCATGATACAACTTTCACTTTGACTCTCACGGGGTGGACAAATGTTACTAATGAAGTTTTACCAACTTTCTCCATACTAGCGTCGCGAAATGATAATCCAAAGGCCAAAATAGTCATCGCCCTATCATTGGATATGCTTAACTCATCATCACTATATTTTGGAGGATACAATTTTACCATTCCATCTCTTTATGAGGGAGAAGATGAAAAAGACGTTGTCTATCGCATTGAGCTGGAGGCCTCTTCTTCTTCAGATTCACTAAGCCTTTCCAAGACGATCATTTTACAACCTCTCTCCTCTGACAAGGTCTCTCAACTCATTGCCGACATTGATCCTGCGGCAATTACGGAATCTGAGGCCATGTCTAATTTCATCGTACTAACAACTCAAAATTTCATCCAGAGCAATGTACTTGAGACACAAACAACAAATGCCATGCTTGCTGCTTTCCAAGTTTATCAAACTTTGACTGGAGATAATTCGATCACCTGCGTTGATACTATCCATTGCTCTGGTCATGGTACATGTATCACCACGACTGGTACGAACTCAAGTACGAATCCAATGTGCAAATGTGATCCAGGATGGGGCGGTATTGCATGTAATAAAGATGCTCAGCAACTCCAGCAGGCTCAAAATCAATTGGGTGTTCTTCTTACGAAGCTGCTAGGCACTGCACCAACACCAAGCACAATGAATTCTCAGCTTCTCGTTGTGCAGATGGCAACGAGAGATCCTGATCTTATCACGAATGGCGGTTCGATGCTACGTTTGATGAGCCAAACGGTCATTTCAAGCTATAGAATCATTGATTCCTCCTCCTCTGCACCTTCGTCATCACGGTCAGCACTTTCTATGATTGCTGATGCCGCATTCTCTTTGATAAGTCTATTGAGCAATGGACTTGAAACAGGTGCCAATCTAGATCAACTCCTACAAATATTCGCTGGTAGTCTTGAAGACATCCTCGCTGGATTAAGCTTAGGCGAGTACAATGAAATAGACACCTCATCTCTTTACGCTCTCTTGATGGCAGTAGATGATCTTTTTGAGGAGATCAAAGAAAACAATGGCCAAAGTGGAGAAAATCGCAGAATATTGCAAGATCAGCAACTTCCACAACAAGTTCCAAGGCAACCTCAAAGAATCTTATCTTCGTCAAGCACGTCTTCAGCCTCATCGACTTCAGATGATAAAAATCAGGCTGCTCTCCAGAACAAAGTTGCTACTCAAACTCCATTCCAATCAAAGCCTAAAATAGATATTTCGACATTGAAACAGGTTCTCAGCAATTTACTAAGTACATTGAAGCAGGGAAAAACGGTCAAGATGAAGACAAAAGCGAAATACGATACTGTAGAAGGAGGTTTTGAGCTTCCTCAACTAACCTTAAAAATAACTTCATCAGTCAAGTTCATGATACAAGAAACCAAGTCAGGCAAAAATAATCATGCATCCAACAGTAATTCATTGGTTACTAAATCAGTCACTTTCAGCGCCACCGACGGCTCGAATAAAGTGCCCATAAATAATCTTCCTACGCCCATTAAAATGACGATTCCCAAAATCACTCCAACCACTCCGAGCTCAATCGCGTTGTATCAGTGCTCCTACTACGATGAAACAAGTCGAAGATTCCTAACAAATGGCTGCTCTTTCATCGGGGAGAACTTAACTCACATATTTTGTCAGTGTAATCACGCGACAGAATTCGCAGCTCAAATCAACAAAGAAGTTCTTAATGCGTACGATAGTTTCTTTAACAAGCCTTCTCTACAAGAATTACTTGAGCTCTCAGCACTGAAAATACAAACGTCGTCGATACGGCAAAAGTCATCATTCAAGATTGAACTACAAAAAAATATCCTCTCGAAGACTCACACCGCCGTTCGTGAATACACATTGAAAAAAATCGATTTACTGCCAGTTATAGTCTCGCTTCTCATCCTATTGATATTATACACACTCTACCCGATCATTGATTTCTTCTTGACGATCAAGCAGAGTTATTTTGCAAGTTGGAGTAATGAAATTGCAAATGTAAAGAATGGCCATAAAGATCAGAAAAAGAAAAGCAAGCTGATCAGTGCTAAGGCCTTCTGGAGTTTTTATTCTCTTTTCACTTCACGAACTCAGAAATACTTTTCCGACTATTCAGTGAGAATGTTGACCTTCTATACTGAGGTCCTCAATCTTATGGGAAATGTATTGGTTTGGGCCATTTTTGTAAATTCACAAAAAGGACAGAACCTATTTCAAACGGATCAATCACCAATACCACAATATGTTTTCGTGATTGGCCTCTCCTTTATGACAGCCACAGTGAGTTTCTATGCGACTCTTGGGTCAATCAACCTATGTCGTATGCATAAACTGCGAAAGCACTATGTGAAGATTGAAATGAAGCAGTTAACTTCGATTAAAAAACTCGGATGTTGGGAACTTTTCTACATGACCGTTTGTGTTTTGATAATCTTGGCTTGGCTGGCTCTATTCGCAGTTTTGTCAACGATTCTGCTTGATTCGGAAATATACTATTGGTTGAGATGTTGCCTCGGAGCTACCATCTACAGTTACGTTGTGGTAGACACAGTTATGGTGGCAGTATATTATAGCCTCAGACTTAAACATATGCCTTTATTGCTGACCCTGAGGGCTTTAAATAGCAAATACCTCTCGCTTTCTACTCATTCAAAAATTTCTTTAAAAGTCAAAGTTTAATGAGATTATCAATAGTAAAATGAGTTCAAACTTTGGTGTAACACCTAAAAGAATAAATTGAATTGGATATATCTAATTATTTGTGTAATAAAAAAAAAAACCTATTTTCATAAAACGCCTCTTATTTTCTCGTTTTGTTTCTGATTTCATTTTTTCATTTTTTTGCTTCAAAATAAAAGATTACTATGTGGCTTAGAATAAACCTTCAAATTCGTCCAGAACAATTATTCCTTGTTCTGAGAAAGAGCTTACTTATCATTTATCTATCTGAATGTTAGACGACTAATAAGCTCCCATTCCACTTCATCTAACATTTGAACCAAGCAACTTTAAATCTCAAATCCTTAAAATTTATCACTTTTTTCTATTGTAGGAATTCATTCGCTTATCACTGTCTTAGCAATCATGGTTTTAGAGACTTTCAGCTAAAGGAAACCGAGAGTGTAGAAGGAAAATTAAAGTAATTAGTTCCTCATTTTCATTTAGATAAAGCATACGGAGCAGGTCTCATCTAATGGTTTTGATTAAGATATGTACTCATGAAAAAATTCATATTTATTACGTTCATCTGAAGTGAGCCCACCATAAAGCAACTTCCCTGTCTTGAAGTCCAACAGTTTTGCAGTTTGATCGCCGGCATTCCCAAGCATCTCGCCGTTCGAACCCCATCGAACACAAGCTAACAAATACATATCAGATTTAGGAATAAATTGAAAGAATCTCACGTGATTGAATGCCATCAAAAGTTTTGACGATCTTAGATTCTCGCTTGTCAAATATCTTGAGATTCCTACCAACCCCTCCCGATGCCAGCAAATTTCCGTTGCTTGGACAAACATCAATCCAATATGTCACGACTAGAGGGAACACAAAAGTTAGTACCAAAGGGAGGACGATTCATAAAATTTAAATGTAAAATTATCTTTTCGACTATTGGAAATGACTCTGCATTATGAAGAGAGACCAACGAAGAGAAAACAAAGCAAAGTTTCTCGAACTACAATTACCTGGATCGAGTTGCACTGGTTCCTTCAAAATAAAGACTTGCTTGTCAACATCTAAGATGTTGAGTATGTTATCGTCATACTTCACAAAGAGTAGGGATTCGCCAGTATTGGTGCTCCATCGACAGCGTCCAGCATAATCTAAAGAATAAGAGAAAAAAGGAAATGAATTTACCAATTTTTCCCATGGATGCATGGAGATTGCAAATGTTGGTGTTGATATCTGATATCAAACACACGCCATCAAGGTCGATAGTGGCTACACTTTCTCCATAAGGGTCGAAGTCAAAACTCAAAATTGTGTTCTCTTGAGATAAATGGTTAATGAATCCAGCATAGAAACATTAAATAATTGAGTACTTCCTGCACTGCTGTGTTGTCTTTGCCATTTCGATTTCCTTAACAGTTATACACTATAGCAACCTTTTTGTCCAGAATACTCAATCCCGTGTAAGTGGTAAGCAATTTTCTCTCTGAGAGAGATTGAACCTAAAATATTTCTTCTTGCATTTTTTGGTCACGTCACCTAGCCGACCACTAGAGGAGAAAACAAAAATACCTGAGCGAGGAGTAGGAGAAATTAGCATATAAATGTTGTTTGAATATAAGAATTCAGAATGTTGAACTAGTTATACTTCCTGAAACTTCTTCAAATGTGTATATTTTCTTTGGTATTTTCCGCGAGATCAAATAGAGCCATATTTGCAGATTTAGAGTGGCATTGATTGAGCGAGACAAGCAATTTCGTATTTGGAATTTCTTTTACATGAGTCCAACTTACTGAGGATTAGGAAAGTTAGGTTAGCATGAAAAAAATATAAAATTCGTGCTTGCACCTAGTTTTATTCGGACTCCTTCAAAGCTTGCATAATTCTGTTTAGTCTCAAGTTCTATGACGTTAATCTCATTTGTTTTAGGATAAGACCAAGCAAGCAACGATGGTGGTGAGAAAGCCATCTCTTCTAACCAAGAAGAAATTTCATTTCAGCATGCAATTCGATAGATATTGATAGAATGAAATTTATTACCTTTGATATTATGATTGGAAGAAACTACAGATTTGAGAGCTTTGGTTATGGGCCTTTGGATGATTTTGTTAGGATTTTGGTTGTTTTTTGACGAACATGAACAAGCACTTCCCATTTTGAGAGAGAGATCAATAAATTTCTGTATTCAAATAAAATTATTAGTGTAATCCTAAATTAACTTTACATATCGTTTTACATAGCTTTTATATTTGTCAGAGACACAATAAAGATATCATCGAATGTAAAATACTGTATGACGCTTCAAATCTGGAAATATTAAAGTATAAGTTATCTCAATACCAAATTTACTGTATCGCCTCATTATAGTTGGTAGATTCACTTCTAGAATTACATTTCTTTGGTGGAATGGGAGAAATGATGAAAAAGAGATAAATTACAAGCGCTTCCAATTTAATGCTTTGCCAAAATTAAAATTGTATGTGAAAAAGTTACTTATCCAACAATACTCTCTTTTTCTGTTGTCAACATGAAACTATATATAACAATTTAACTCTCAAAAAGTTAATTGCAAGAAAAAAATTTTTGTTGTTGAAAAAAATTTTTGTTGTTGAAAAAATTATTCTTGACCATATAGCTAATTGTAGTAAAACATCGATGTAAAAATTAGAAAGGGAAAAGAAGTCGCTTTCGCAATTTCCATGCACATAATGCTTTCTTAACATTTGAACAAGACTACTACAACTCACAAAATCTTGGATGATAGGTCGAAGTATGTTAGGGAAACCAAGAATTTTATTTTGAAATTTGTATGTCTCTAGCATCGACTTATTACCGAATGCAATTATCTCCATCAGCTAAGACAATACTAAAAGTGGAAATGAAACATTCAATGGTTAATGATGTTGATTTTTTTTTTATCAGATTAATATCTTCATTGTTTTGATGGTTTTTGTATCTTCCCAAATAACCTTCTTTCTCTGCGTGCCTTGTGCTTTATCTTCATCTATATAAAACATACGGAATGGGCTTCTCCTAATGATTCAATTCTTTGTTAATATTGAAATATCATAAATTACTCCCATCTGAAGTGTTTCCAGTATAAAGCACTTTCCCTGTCTTGAAGTCCAACAGTTTTGCAGTTTGATCGCCAGCACTCGCAAGCATCTCGCCGTTCGGACTCCATCTAACACAAACAATAGAGTCTAACAAAAAGCGAATCAGATTTGAAGAATATTCATTAAAAAATTGAAAGAATCTCACATGAGTGAATGCCTTCAAAAGTTTTGACGAGCTTGGATTCTCGCTTGTCAAATATCTTGAGATTCTTATCAGTACCTCCTAATGCAAGTAAATTTCCGTTGTTTGGGCAAACATCAATTCCGGATACATCGCCTAGAAGGCAGAAAAGTGAGAGAAGTTAAAACAAAGCTTCTCGAAAATTACTAGGATCGAGTTGCATTGGCTCCTTCAAAGTCATAATTTTTTTCTCAGAATCCAAAATATTGAGTTTTTTAAAGTCATACTTCACAAAGAGTAGAGGTTCGTCACTATTGGTGCTCCATCGACAGCGTCCATAATAATCTGTAGAATATGACCATGAATAAAGGGAAAATTCATTTAGAGTGGGAAAAAAAAGTGATAACATGTCTGAATGTCTATTTACCAATTTTTCTAGTTTCCACATGATGGTGATAGCTATCAGTATTCACATCTGACACCAAACACACGCCATTAAGATCAAGAGTCGCTATGGTCTCTCCAGAAGGATTGAAATCAAAGCTTGTAATATGGTTTCCTGGATGAAAAAGAGATCATTGAATCCAGAATAAGTACATTTAAAGATCAGTTACCTCCTTCAGTCGAACATTGCTCGTGCCATTTCGATTTTCGAAACAGCTGCGCGCTATAGCCACCTGTCCTCCCAGAATAATGAATCCCGTGTAAATGATAAGCAATTTTCCCTTGAAGACAGATTGAACCAAGGATATTTCTTCTTGCATTAAATGTTACATCTCCATCTGCAACCACTAGAAATTGAAAATAAGAGCTTATGAGGTTGCAATTAATCCAATTTGATATACTTAAATTCATTTCTGCAACTTCTTCAAAAGTGTAGATCGCTTTAGCATTTTTCCGCGAGAGATCAAATATTGCCATATTTGCCCCATAATCGCAGTTATGATTGAGTGAGACAAGTAATTTCGTGCCTGGAATTTCTTTTACATGAGTCCAATAACCTGAGTATAGTGAAAATTGGATTAACAAACAATTAAAATATATGTACCTGAAGTTGTTCTGAGTTGGACCCCTTCAAAGTTTGTATAATTCTGTTTATTCTCGAGTTCTATGACGCTGATGTTATTTAAGCTATGTGAAGACCAAGCAAGCATAGTTGGAGATGTTATCTCTGCTGAGCAAAAAAAGTTCGGTTAGTGAGACGATTGAAAGAGAGGAGAAACGAAAATTCTGTAATAAATAAAGCAATAGAAGACAAGAGAAATAACTACCCATTCTTATGGACTTTTCGAGTAAATCCTCTGTTGTCACTCCATTTTCTGAGGCTTCTTTTGACTCACCAATGTCTGCAGGAGAGATCTGCTGACTGGTGCTTGCTTCGTTGTTTAGCAGCATTTTTTTTTTTTCTCTTCAATTTTGTAGAGCACTCGCGCGCGGAATTTAAGTGAAAGAACCCCAGGTACTGACAAAATTTGGGGATGAGATTCGTGAAGGACGATACTCTATTGATCTCCTGGGCTGGCAGTTGGAGCACCCTCTGAGCAGAATATAGCTTCGGTCTTTGAGACTTGTAATAGAAAAAAATGTTTGCTTCATTCTTGGCGCTTTTTCATTTCAAAAATTTGAGAATTTTCATAGACTTAAAATTTAACAACACTTACTACCTCTCAAAAATAAGATGAGATGCATATGACAAGAAATCGAGAATTCAAGCACAATTATCCTCGATTGCTGCCTATTCATATCTAACCAAAATTTCAATAGAATACGTTCAAATGGCAGTCCAAGAAAGACACTATTTTTCTATCCGAAATCTTCCTTTTTCACTTTCATTCGCTGTTTTTTATCGAATTAAACAAATTATACTTCGCATTGTCAAATAAATTCTCATATAACTGACCCAAAATAATCTTGTTGAAGTATACTGTACTGAAGTTGCTCAGCGACAGGATTTGACAGATCATATCGATAACAAATCGTAGGAATTTTCCGAATTCCTGCTGCTGAGCAGCCAAAAAAAAGGCAGCACAATAGTTTCCTACGAGTAATAGAAGAGTCACTCTCTCGCACAGGAGAAGTTTATTTTCGAGAGTTTATCGAAGTTTCTAACAAAATTACGCTTAGTAATGAGAATTTGAGAGCCAGGACATTCAGATTAGGAAAAATGTGATAGAAGCAAAATAAACTGATAGAACTTTGAAAAATCGGAGAAATTTGTCCAATATACTCAAACAATAAATAAATTTTCCTTCTTCCATTGGGGCAGAGCGAGTCAAGTTAATCAAATCTGAGCTGAAGTATGCACTATTCGGGAAAAATGAGATCTATATTTATATAGCAAGTAGCATAATAGTACTCATCAGGTACAATTTCATTTTAAATTTGTAATGAAATTGCAACTTTTCTTTGCATGTTATTATGCTTTTGAACTTAATCAATCTAGTCTTGATATCCTTCAATGCCTTTAAAATAAGAGAATCGATTTTGGTATGAAGAAGAGAAATGCGTAATTCAAAGATATCTTAAATTTCATTCAATTTCCATATGATTACGTAGTTTTTTGGAAGTTTCTAGTGTTAAATTATTACTTTTCCATTAATTCCCATTAAATTGAGAGACTAGCTTTAGTACGCAAGGGATGATTGATTAATCAAGAAAGCTGTACCATCCCAACAAACTGTTGGTTCGACAAAATTTCGTTGATATCTGATGCAGTTTAGATTTCAACTTCTAACAATAACGTTCTCCATTCTTCTTTTCTATATGTGAAGTCGTCAGAACAACTCACAGGAATGAAAATCATTAAAAAATTTCGCTTTTTCCAAAAAAACTCGAAAAATTTCTTTTTAACTTGAATATTCATTCCGAAGTTGGTGAATCCGTGATTCGTAATTAGGTACTTGTGTGAGTCCAATGGCAAAAAAATTTTATAAGTCCTGGAATGTGTAAATTAGTCGAGATTATTAATATCACCCTATTTCAAATCCTTCTATAATCTAAATCATTCTTCCATAAATTTTATAAATCTTCGATAAGCATATCCTAAATCCTGAGCTATATTTAATAAAGCTCAATCTCATAATCAAATAAAAAGTTAACACTTCCGCTTACTAAAGTGAAAAAAGTCATGCTACAGCATCCAGACAAGAAAGCAGATTTCGTCTCTCAATTTCCAATCCCGCCCAAACTGAAACGAGCATACCAAGCCTTTAAGCTTGTAGCAGAAACCTCTACTTATAAAATAATTGAAGCTGATGCTGGTGATTCAAAAGAGAAGCATAGAATTAGAGTCCTTGATCGGTCGAAAGAGTTTGTAAACAAGAAATACGATCTCACGGCAACTCTGTTCGTGAAAGAGCTACTTCATCTGCAATCAAGATATCCTGGCTCTATTCTAACCAATACATTCGAAATCAGTGATGACGGGCAACAAATAGCCTGTGCAACTCTTCCATATCTTCCTCTGAGCTGCCAGCTCAATGAGGAGAGCGTAGAAACCTTCAATCCAAAAGATTCTAAATCGGTTCAAAAATTGATAAGCGACGCTCTATACGACATTGAATTTCTGTGGAAAAATATGCAAATAAGAAAGATTATGGACGTCTTGGGACCAGAAAGTCTCTGTTTTATGAAGGAAAAAGACGCGTTCTTTTTGAGTGACTGGTCAAAACTCTTTGAAAATGGAGCTGCTGATTTATTAATGAGTGATGCTCCTATTACTACGACTATTCCGTCTTTGCAAGGACAAAAGCTGACTTCCCAAGAATTAGCTGGAGAAATAAAGGCTTTGGCATTGAGTGTGCTCAAGCTAAACAAAATCGATTTTTCAAAAATCGAGAGCTTGAGGCAAGTTAAAGGCATCGACTCTGGAGAGTTTGCTTCTGAAGTTGAACGAACTTTGTCAAAGAGTTTTAACGAGGAAAAAAAAGGATTGCAGCAACTGATCGAAAAAATGTTGACTTTGGAGTCTCAAAATTTACCAAACCTAGGGGACCTTCGCATCGAAGATGCTAAAAGCCAAGCTCCAATCAATGAAGAATCAAAACAAATCAATGACATTGAGGCGCAACATCCGTCCCGACCAAACTCTGAAGAAGTAGCACAAATCCAACACGAAGGACAAGAAGCTATATCATCTAGCAAGAGTAGCGTCATTACTGGTAAACTTTTCATACATATCTGAATTGATCTCACCGTTGATAGAAGACACAGTTACGAGATCTTCAACTATGCTTGCATGGTGTGCAAATATAACAAACAAGATAAGCATCGCGGACTTTAACACAAAGCAAAGCTACGCAAACTTTGTCGGAGCTACAGTTAGTGACCCAGGTAAAATTTAGTTTCTTTATTATCTTGAGGCTGATGCTGTGATAATGTGTTAGTTCTTTGTTGGACGCATGTGAAGGAAATAACAAACACAAAATTACTAGTGTCCCTTCATCATGACTACAACTGCTCAGCTAATATGACGGTTTTTGACATATCTAAACAAAATCAAATCAGAGAAATCTATTCTCTTGGTGAAGTCAAAGGAGGTATTCTTATCTTTTCAACTTCATAGTTTGAATAATCATATATTTCTCTCTAGTGAATGGCCATGGAGACATAACGTTCAACACACGAAGAAGCATCTTAGGGGCAATTTCTATGAGGGAGATGATAGCATATCACTTGTTTAGTATTGACGCTAATGCTTCTGAGGTTCGTGATATTGTCAAGCTTATTCGAAAGTCCAAGTGGCATTCTCAGGGTGGTAATTCTAATCTCAAATGCTACTCTGAATGCGGTAGGAACACTTAACATCGCATTTGACTTCAATCCTGCTGGAGAATATATCGCCACCATTGATGGCTCTGGAACGTACATGATATCTGATGTGAACACGGACAGTTACAGTTTCCATAAGAGAGTCGGCAAGAACTATTTCGGAGGTAATTTCGGATTACCAAATTTTTTCTTTTGGTTACGCTAAGGATCACTTAATAATATATTGGCTCTACTAAATAAACATTCTCATATCTTTCCTTAACTTATTTATTAGATCCGGTTGGACGCTGCAGATGGAGCCCGAATACTGATGAGTCATTACTATTCGTGAAGACTGATGGGATAGAACTCAATCTATTAGATGTTGAGAAGAAAACTTTCATCTTAACAATCCCAGTTCGACTTGAATTTAAAGGTAAATACGATTTTCCTATATTCTAATTCTTTTTCTGTTTAGAGGGAGGCGGCCGAATTCCAATGACTTACTGGATCGATGCTTGTCAGAGCAATGGAAATCTCTTAGCTTCTGGTGGTCATGATAAGAATATCAAAATATTTGATAAGCGAGAATCGAAGATTGTCAAAACTTTTGATGATATTCACTCTGGTAACCTTCTTTTGGTTATTTTAATAACAACAATTATAATTTTCCAGATTTTATCAACTGTGTGCGATGGAGTCCAAGTGGCAATAATCTCGCGAGTACCTCATATGATACGACAGCAAAACTGCTGGATTTCAAAACAGGAAAATTCCTATATACTGAAAACACATCAGATGGAAGTAATTCATCTACCTTTATCTCTGACCATTCTAATTAATTATTAGATGAGGCAATGTCAGTCTGCTTCATCTAGATTTATTGAAATTCAAAGATCTTAGAGAAAGAGCTGCGAGTAGCGAAGAAAGAACATGATTCAATTCATCCTGGCGTTTGGCTTTTATTGCAATTCTTTTTGTTTCATACTTTTCAACGTGCCTTCTTACCGAAAATAAAAACTCCTTCACTAAGTCAGTCAGGCCAAGAGCAAATTACGAAGCACTTGAATTATCGATATGATACATTCGTATAAAAATTACAAATGCAGTGATAGGATAAATTAGCTTTCATAAAGGTAAAATTAGGCGACAAAGTTGTTAGTTTTTTGAGAATGACGTCAATTCGTCAAAATTATCAGCGAAAATTTTCGAAACTATTGGGTTTTTGATGCTGATCTTTAGATTCATTGCAACATTAATTAAGGTCACTTTTTTTCACGTGAAGCGGTCCAAATATTCAATTAAGGCTTTAATCATTTTTAAGCCACCAATAGAAAGGATTTTACTTTTTAGATTCTAACCATATTCGCAGATTCTGCTGTTAAATTTAGAGTGAAACGGAAGAGCGAATCGTCATTTCGAAATAATCTGAGGCACGAAAAGCAACAAAGTTGCCTCGTTACAGTTATGTTCCATTACTAAATTGGATTTACGTTAAAATAAATACATTTCTGGTTTTGATTTTTATTCTATTTTTGTCCCGTTTCTTGATAACCGATCAAAAAGTTGTCCAGGTGAGGAGAACGCACATTTCAAATTGAAAAAATCAACTCTTTTGAATTACCTGATTGAATAATACAGTAGTTATCTGCATGAGCTGCTTAAACTATAATTCACTTATTGACAATAATGTAGACATTTTCAATTAACACATTCCATACTTAATTTGAAGAAAACAAAAGGTGAATAAATAAACATCATTATGTCCGAATTTTGAAAGAACATCAATATACATTCAATTTAAAAATAACTCAAAAGAAAAGAATTTAAGATCATACGAAACACATAGTAACAGATGGTAGAAATCCGAAAATAGGCCTGACTTAGTTCAAGAATCTGTCCGTTTAGAAGGATCTTCAGGCTCTATCAAGAGTATTTCATTTCTAATTCTTTGGCGCCGAGCTATTAAAGCCCAGCGGAACATATCTACTAACCTTTTTTGAGATCGGTCTGCGTAATCTCCTCTTATTATTGGGCCTTTGTGGAGTGAAGTATTGAAAATAAGAACCGCTTTCTCTTCGCTCCATTTCGCATGGAGACGAATTATCCAGGCGTATTAATTGGGATCGAATTTTAGGAAGTTTATTATTTGGAGATACTCTATCTCCACTGAGAGATCCGTCATTTTTTTCAAGTAAAGGTTTGACTTGTGAAGAGAAATCAAACCCTCGTAAGCCCTTGGCGGAGCTCAGTAAAGCTATTTCGTCTGAACCACCATCATCTGTGCTATATCGCTTTCGGAAAGCACTCAGCTTCGATTGTTGGGAACTAGGAGATCCGTATTGTGATATCTCCTCAAATAACGAAAACTTTGGAATCTCGATATGGTCTAATTGGGCCATTTTCATCATCAACGCTTTAGACTCTGCATATTCAGGGTGTTTTTGTAAGAAATGATTATCTAGAGCTTCAATGTACTCATTGGAGGATTTAGTTGCTTCGCTAGCAATTTTTGTCGCTTTTGCTTTATCGACTTGGCAATCTGATTCCATGCGTGCTTCTTTGAGTTGGCTCGGAGACCATAATTCAGTGCAGAGCATTGAACCTTTGTTCTTTTTTGGCTTATTCCAAGCCTCTCTTAAGGCTTGGACCTGTCTGCCCGATTTTAATGGAGGTAATTTCGTCTTTTCAATTTGTGCAAGTTGTACTTCAAGGGGAATTTCTTGGAGCTGTAGAGTCAGAAGGCGCGATTGTTGTTGCTTTTTCACAATAGACAAAGTTGGACTGTTAACAGCCTCGATCAGAGCAGCGGGTACTATACCAGTTCTTTTCATAATCTTGTGCTTAGAGTAATTTGACATTTTTTGGTTTATTTCAAGTATTTTATTATGAGCAATTTTGTTTGCATTGAATGCGTAATAATTTTTTTTCAGGGTTTTTGCAAATTATTTATTTAAAATCGGCCAAATCGCTGATCGATTTCTGATTCATTGGTGGAAAACATTTCTCAATTTTTTTAAAACTATTCCGCAAGTACCAACAGCTAAAATCTGAATCTTTTGGTGTTGGGTCTGAGGAGCTCATCAGCCATAAGAAAATGGAAAAGAAACTTGTAGGTCCGAGTTCGAAGTATCGTAATGATAAGATTGTAAAATTTAGCTATTCATAAATAATTCC
>ENA-UOTZ01001100-UOTZ01001100.1-compost-metagenome-genome-assembly--contig:-NODE-1100-length-20123-cov-15.768782_pt1 | contig 20123 bp, 5 predicted proteins | sample MGYA00238144_ERZ746983 | MGnify/ENA primary metagenome ERZ746983 (study PRJEB28759, sample SAMN06268863) | compost metagenome | isolation source: single cell | place: USA: California, Emeryville, Joint... | reverse complement strand
TTATTATATGACTCAATTCCATTAAAATATGCACTAACCTTCTCCCTTACAGCAAACAAAGTTAATTAACGTCCTTCTTGCTTCATATATTGAATAGATAGCAAACTCCTTATTTTCTGTTTGAATTGTGTTTCATATCTTTCTCTGAAGTCACTTGAATGCGCATTTCCTCTCCACAGGAAACAAAATTGCCATTCAACCGTGAGAAACTATGGAATTCTATTCAAAATGATTTTTCAACCCAAGTCAGCAAAAGTATCATTTTTCTACCAGTTTAGAATTCAGTCATTCAGTTCAAGTCGTTCTAATCTCAATTAAGCGACATTTTCGCTAAGGCACAATCGCCCTAATAAGCAAATCCCTCCAGTTTCATACTTTGCCAGAGTCGTCTAAACCTCCTTTTCCGCTCTTTTGAGAAGCGACGAAGTCAGCGGATAGAACAAATATCTCACATTGCTTTGGAGTTTTTTTGACATGTTTCATATTTTGGTGGAAAAGCCCTTCAATTATATTAGATTAAGTTGAGATGAAAAATCCAGCTTTAATAATTTATTTTGTCAGCTGAAAAAACTCTATCTTGCAGGTTCTTTTTAACCACAGGAAAGGGATGTATTATGTAGAAAGAGATTGCTTTAGAAAGCCTCAATCACCGACCTTAATCAGCCATTCAAGGATAAGGTCTCACGTCAATTGCCTTCCACCATATCAAGAGATATAGCAGTGTAATCAAACAATCGTTATTTGGCCTTTTTCCTAAGATGAATATTGACTCCTGTTCTCTTAAGATGCATGATGAAGGATATTTTCGAAGTGGCGGAAACGGCCTCAGCTCATATTCAAGAGATGCAAAACACAATGGGATCATATTTGCTGCTTATGAGCATTTCCTCTGAGCACTGTGGATCTGAAATGATCTCACAAAGAAGAGTTGGCTCTCAATAATGAAAGTATTCTCCTCACAGTTGACGATAATCAACCTATTTCTTTAAAAGCATTAATAGTCAAACGAGATGTTTTTCAAGATATCATGGTTTCAATAATGAACGATTTATACACATTTACAGAAAAACATTAATGCTGATATCCATGACTATATTATCAATCAAAATGAAATTTCAATTATTCTAGGCACATCCTTCTGCATCATCAAGAGTATAGATTGGGTTTCACAAAAATGATATTATTAGTTAACAAAATCTCATCATAAAGAACTTAAGTGACTCTTTATTTATACATTCATTAATGATTTGGTCTTCTGAAAATCTGCCATCCAGGCATGCTTGTTCTTAAAGTGAAGCTTCAAGGATGTTGAATGTCTGTCATGTAAAATTATAAAAAAAAAATAAAGAATAATTTCATACTCATAAGCTTTCTTGCAACCTTCAAATGTGCATTTGAAAGGAAGGGCGAGTTCACTTGCTCGGCGCCTTTTGTACTTGGTCAGATGGCAACGACGACGAATTGCTTTCTCTTCCTTCTTTTTCAAGGGGAGTATCATCGTGCTACCTTCTGTATCCTTCTTTGCGATCTTTTTGCTTGGTAAGAGCAAGGGTATCTCTTTTTGATCAACATTTTTCGCTTCAGGTTTTGGGGAGCTCAAAAGACTTGTTGAAGGAAGTAGAGAGACTTGTTGATGCTATTAGAATACCAAAGTGTTAAGAAAAAAGTAATAAACGAATAATATTACCCCAAAGAAGGGCTGGCAGGGCATCCCTTGCAGACTTGGTAGACTAGGTGTGTTCGAGCAAATAAGCTTGATGTCATGTGTTACAACAGGCAATGGCTGAACTTTCGTGTAATTTTGCAGTCTTAAGGCTGCAGCCAATCTTTCCTGAGCGAGTTGAGCTTTAAGAGTTTCCTTCCGATGAAGTAATAAGCTCAGTTCGAGTGGATCCTCGGCAATGCTAAGAGAGCAGTTCTGCAGAGCTAATCCCCCGGATAACAACTCCAATGGAGCACCTCCGGAGAAGGAATAGACCTTCATTTGAGCGTTATTAGCCTGATTCATGAGGCTTTGCATGAGAAAATTAGGATAATTGTTGAAGGTGAGATCCATTTTGAGAAAAGAACTAGTATTATTAAAATAATTGCATTGTAATGAAATTTATTTAAACCTGACAATATTGCATTCAGCACCTCCTATATTGTTCGCGACAGAAATAAAACGTAATTATGCTAATTCATTGATCTAAATTAACTTATAAGATCTATTAATTCCATTTAGTTCCAACTCTTATTTTTTTTTTCAGTGCTTCGGAATATTAATAACCCAGAATCAAATTTCTCCGAATTCTTGGAAAACTTCCATTGACCTTCCGATCTCTGCCAGAAGATGGTTTTAAATGGTTCAACGTGCTTATCGCAGTGAAAAACATTTCAATAGAGGCAAGTTATGAAAGTTTATTAATACTATTGCCTTCTTCCTCTGTTATTGAATATAGCTAATAAGTTGAATTATTCTAACAGTGGTTAATAAATTGCTCCTTCGCCAAGTTATAATAAGCTTTTAATTTACAAAAGCACGGGAGTTAAACAAAACGCGATTTTATTGGGATTAGTTCGGAAGAATGGAATATGTTCTTATTCTGAAAAATATTAATTTGACGGTTCTGGTTTCAAATGCAATCGATCGAAAAGTTTCTCTCATTATTCTGACAGCACGCCGTTATTCCTTAAATTTAATAGAGTCGATATTTTTCAATACAAAGCAAAGTCTATACGTTGACGACCCTGGTAGCCAACAATAACCTTTTCGGGCTGCATAGTGAGCAAAGGTAAACCACCGGACAGCTAGCTGGTCAGTTTTTGAATTCTATTGCCAAACCTGGCTTCAGGACTTTTTAGAAAGGAATCAAGCAATAATCTCTTCAGTTTTAGTCTAGAAAGTAAGATTACCAACCTTTGTTTGGTATCAATCGAAAATCAGAGTCGAATTGTATAAAACAAAGGATGAAATGTGTAAAGACAAGCTCATTTGATGAAAGGGTACTTCTAACTCACTCACTTTTAATACTTGAAAAACATATTAACAACTCCCCTCATAACGTCCTGGTAGGAGTTATTTTGTGCCTGCTTGATAATGCTTGATAAGAGATGGAGCTGGTCTGCAAGAATAAGATTGAAAGGCAGTGACTTTGAATAAGAGGTGAGTTGTATGTAAAAAAACCCAAATTAAGCCTTATTTCTTCGATCCTCGATTACCAGGAAATTCAGGGTGTTTTCCAACTCCAATAAAATATAAATTGTAGTGGTATGAATGAGAAGAAAATTAATTTAGTGTCTCTATCCGCAAGAAATAAGTGAGGACTGGGGTGTTTCTTTGGTTGCCCTAAGTTGATTCAATATTTGAAAAAACTGACTTCAAGATAATTTATGCTGGTGAGATACAATAACACACAGCTTTGTATAGATATATATATTCACATTAATAAGTTTTAAGAAAGAGCCTACAAGCTTTTCTGTGCGAGACAAAGGTGTATCCTCTCTTTCTCGATCTCATGGATGTCACCCTCTCAAAAAATATATTTTAACAATGTAAAGACTGATTATCCACAACGTCCTCATCAAATGTACAACTACACACACAATAATCATGAATTAAGCATATTTCAAATATAAATCGGCAGCTTTCTTAACTTATGACAGAAGGAAATAGTATGAATCTCCACTATATTAATTATTTATTTTGACACTACTCTAACTGATTAGTGATTCAGTAAAGATTTTGTCTTCTGAAAATCTACCAACCACTCGTGCTTGTTCTTAAAATGTAGCCTGAGAGATCCGGCATGTCTAACCAAGAAGGATTAAAAGAAAAATTCTCAGTGAAGAAATTTATACTCATAGGCCTTCGTACAACCCTCGAAGTTGCATTTGAAAGGAAGAGAAAGTTCACAAGCCCGTCGCCTTTTGTACTTGCCCTGATGCCGATCACGAGGCGTCATATCTTCTTTCTTTACTTCCGAGGGGACTCTAGTGTTCTTTCTCTTGGCGATTTTCTTGCTTGCTAAGAATAGAGGTGCCCACCTTTGATCAAAGGTTGTTGGAGGGCTCATTAGGTTATTGGCTCGAGGGAGTAGAGAGTCCTGCTGCTGCTAATATGTGATAAGAAAAATGGCAAGTTTAGTCTTAATTATTACCTTGTGAGAAGAAGAATCAGAAATCTCTCCCATCTTTGGTGTGATTAAGCAAGTACTGGTAAGTTTAGGACCAACATTTACTGCAGGGTTCTGCTCGGCCTTCAGATTTTTTTGCAGCATGGAGACTTCCAACAGCTTCTTTTCAAGCTGGGCCCTTAGAATTTCATTACAGTATCGAAGCAAGCTCAGATAAGTCTCTTGAGAGTCCTTCTGGAAGACTAACCCATCGGACAAAATAATCAAAGGTGTAATATCAACCAGCGAATTGATGGGCGATTTTATTGATCCGTTTTCAGCTTGTTGCGAGACGCCTTGCTTGAGAAAATTGTGAGAAACACGTTCCATTTTAGCTGTAATATAAGATCGAAAAAGAATATATTATAAGATGGATCATAAATTCGCAGCCTGGTATATATGCTAGGGTACCTTCTTAATTGTTCGCTTTGGAATGTGAAAGAAATTCCAGAAAGAATTGACTGAAATTAAGTGATAAACTCTGATTCTGGTTGTATTAAATTGTTCACTTCAGCAGTTAGAAGGAATTATTTATTAATGGGACTGCGTCCACTTGAGTGTCCTGACAAGGATATATATTATTAAGCTGTCTTGTGCCATCCAAAGTACATCGGTAGACCTGTGATGAGGAAAATTATCTTAGTTTCTTGACTTTACTGTCTGTTCTGCCTTACAGAAGAATTTTGCAAACATTAAAGAATTCTCGAAGTCAATAATTATATTAAACTTTACTGGTAGAAAAGTGATTATTTATAATATAAATCGTGGAAATTAAATAAAATTCTATAGCTCATTGAAATGATTTTAGAATAATAGAGAACTGTTCTGCATTCCAAAGAATTTCAATTTGGGAGTTTGCTTCTACAGAATCGCCGAGAAGCGGTTCCTACTGCATGCTTATAAATTAACAAAAATTCCAAAATAATTTCTAAGTACTATTCGAAGGACTTACAATGAAGTTTGTCCTACTTATAACAGCCACTTCCGCTATCTACAAAGAAGTTTAAGTTTGCTTCGTCCTATTGTAAAGTAGCAAGGGTATTGAGTCCATAAATCGAGGCTTCTAAAGCTAATTTCAAAAATTTTTGTAAAAAAACAACAAAATTTCATTATGTAATTCTCTTTTGTTCAAAATGCATTGAACAATCAAGAACGGTTGACGTGACTCTCAAACCTGAGGAATAGCTCAAGTTAACCCATAAGATAACTTCACGGAAAAAAGGTTGGGCATTGATTTAAGTTTTTCGGTTGGCGAAGAAGGTAGTCATTTAATGACTTATTCTGCGTATTAGGAAGAAATAATTATTGGACTAGGAAACCCAGGTCTCTTTCGAAAAATCAGTCTGTGTTGAATTGCTGGACGAATCCCTGTAATTCCTGATTTGTCTCCAAAGTTGCAACAATGTCTCTAACCAAGACAGAAGTTTTGTCTTTTTTATGAAGAATTACTTCTCATAAAAAGACAAAAGACAATTAGAAGACTTGGCAAAATTTGATGTTGTTTTTATTGAATCTTTCAAAAAGTACATAGCTGATTTGTCCTTGAAAACCTATGCAAATGAAAAGAAGATTAGTCACCTGTTTATGTTCAACATTTCCTGGCTGAAATTATTTTAAGTTTAAGGAAAGGATTCGCGTATTTAAGTCATCGAGCTGCATCTTACAACACCTTCTTGTCCTTAAATTAAGAAGTCATTCAGAAATTAGCTAACTAATTCGCCGTAATGAAGGTACAAATCCAATTCTTAAGCGACTATTCAGACTTGTGTCCCGATTTAGAAACAAATCAGTAAAAGAATGACACGTCAATATTACATAGAAGTTCATTATACGCTATTTCATATTGAGAATCAAAATGTATTCCCAATTTAATTTCGTTCGAATATCTCGCGTCAATAATCAGTATTCGAAGACAGTGAAGTTTCAAAAAGGCGGATTCCTGGACACCATTTAACGGCAGTGTGTTGAATGCTGCTTAGTTTCCTAATGCGAATTGTTCAAAATTTCACAACTTCAGGATGAATTGAGGTTCTTCACTCTTGATTATTCCTTTAATGGATGACTGATAGAGAACAAGATGTGATTTCACAAATATAAATGACATATTAACAACAACCCTTGAAATTATTTCCTTGCCTTTAGAAAAGATATTGCAAGACTGCGAGAGCTGTTGCTCTCAAAAGAAGTAATGAAGAAACACAAAGTAGCTTAAGGTAGCTTGGTTTGGTAGTGGAAGAATCTCCAATACTTCTGATTCAGTAGAATACTGAGCATCCAGAATCATCCAGAATCGGTTTATACCGTTTAATATTAATTTGCCACTGTCACTGGCTAAACTGTTCTATTTTTTTAATTCAATACTACTGAATCGAGGCAAATTAAAAATTTTTCCAAAACGCCTCTTTCCAGCAACGTTTATGCCGAACTCGCTTGGATATTTAAGGAAGAACAATTTGGAATGCCTTATCAATAATAATTCAAATAAAAAAACTAACTAAAGACTTCACAAATCCTAAAGATGAGAAAAAACGTCTGTTTCCTCTTACTTACCTTGCAACTTGTCTTCGTTGCTGTGAACTGCAGTTTCCCTCTGGCAGGTAAGCTATCATCCTAACGTATTTAACGAATTTTGTCAACTTTTTAGGAGGTTGGAGAACTCAATCGACCGCAATCACTCCTGAATTGAGTGCATTAGTAAATATCGCTCTCAAGCAAGTCAATGACCTCGGCAGTGAATACGCTATTCAAGAGCCAACTGAGGTGATTGTCATGAAATACAGCACTCAAGTTGTCGCGGGAATGAACTCTGCTTTACTCATGGAAGTTCGATTCCAAGAGGGAAGCAAATTGGTGAGCACTATCACCTGGGATCAGCCTTGGACTGGTATTAACAACAGATTGACTGAAGGGTGTGTGTATACTATTCCTTCTGGTAATTTCTTTGGCTCCCAATGCAATTCAGTTGAGGATTGCCAAACTCTATTGGCTGATAATGGTGTGTGCCAAGAGCTGGATGTCTAAGAAAAGTATAAGAAAGAGCCGTCTTAGCGAGCTCGGATAAAAAAATATTTGTGGTGTAAATAGATATTACTATTAAGCTTTATGAAATGCATAATTACCTCAATTCACAAAAATGTTTGAATCGAAGTGCTCATGGTTAATCAAAACATTAACATACAGCAAAATACTTATTCTTCTTCTTTGTTTGTGACACTCTGAAAAATAATCAAGGTCTTTCGAAGTAGTTTACTTGCAATAGACAAAGAGGTACACTAATTTGATCAACTCGTTGGCTATGTAGGCAAGTATGGAGTATAAGTGATAGGGTAACGGCTTTCCATGCTTTAGGGTCCATGTATCACGTATTATTGTCGTTGTCACCACACACACAAGCCCACAAGCGTTAATATATTGCTCTGGCTACATAGTAATTTCTATAGAAAGTTTAACGATAAAATTTTTCTTGCAGAAACGGTGGCACATATCGAGAGAAAAAATTCGGCAGTATTAATTAAAAACAGCAAGAACTCTCTTATAGCTGGTTACTTGCCATAGTGGTTGAAACTTCTTCTAAACACTTTTTTGAGCACATCCATTATGAAACATGCGAAGAAAATTAGGAACGCTGATTTTATTTTCAGAAATCCGTACGTTGAGCACAAGAGGACATTGCATCTCCACAGAACAAGACGACATGATGCTGAGTGGAGTGATCAGATCAAGATTTCAAAACAGCAAAAACCGCCTCACCAACAATCACAATTTGTAGACTATTAGAACGTCGAGGTCACAAAACATTTTCAGAAAGGTATCATTGTGAAGGACCCAGGTTTTCGCTACTTAGAGCATGATGGCAGGTGTGGGAATCACTAGGCACTGTTAGACACCATAAAACGAGATTTTTGAAAAATATTTGGCTCATCAGCCTACAATTAACTCAAGGCAGTATGAAAGCATTGTTGAAGGGTACAAAAAAGAGAATTTTACTTAGCCACACTCGAAAAAATTCAGCATACAAAGAAGCGCTCATGATTTTTCCAAGAAAAACATCGCAAGCCGCAAATTACTGTCTTTTTGAATAGTGTTTCCTGCAGTTCGGTAGCTGAACAACTTAATTTTGTTTCCTGTTGATAACATCGGTATCTATCAGCGCAGTTACAACTCTCATTCGCTAGACTTGAGCAATGGGTTATTAGCTGAATTAGGCTAACAATCTGAACGAAAATCTTGAACTTAATTCGTTCAAACTGACTTGTTTTCAGCACGAAATTTGAACAGCGCACGAATATACACGCTATACATCAAAATTTGATGAATCTCTATAATAATTTAAATTTTCGAAGCGACTTGACCCTTGAACGCAAAAATGGGATTCACTAGTCCAACTTCTTTTACGGTCAAGAGTTCAGATTTCCGCAAATACAAACTGAGCAAGGTCTTCCAACCAGAGAGGCAACTAGCTGCCCCTTCTCTTCAAGACGAGTCGCAAACACCAAGAAGCTTCTTCTCAAGATCAAATTTGTTTGGATTGAGTTCGCTGAACTTCTTCTCCTCTCCAAACGCCGACAACTCCACTGGATTGATCAACAAAATCAAGGTCGGAATAACTGGCGTTTTCAAGGAAGAGGGCAATTAAAGTCCCTACAGAAGCAATTAGGAATTACAATTTAACCTCATTATGAACATATATACAATTTATGTATCATAATTATCAATCTCCAAATGAGATATAATGGGTGATAGTGATCATCTAAATATGAGCAAAATGCTAATTTCGTTTTTGTTGTAAACCTAATATAGTTATTTATCTATAGATGATATTCTCTTATATGGCGATTCATTAATAAATTCATTTAATCAATCAGCCCCCTAATCAATGCTCGAGTTTAGCACTCAACTGTTGCCTGGTATTCCTTAAAGTTAATTTGAAAGTTCCGTTGAGAGTGGTATATCACTCGAGTTAATCAATAATAAAAACGCTATGTAAATTTAATATTTTCGTCAGCTATCCTTATTTGATAAAGGATTAACAACTTTTGAGACCACCGGAGTCATTAACTCAGCAGGAGCAATGAAGACTTTATCAATTAAGAAAAAACATCTTCCTATCAATTTTGAGCTCTATTTCATACATAGCCTTTCGAATAATAGTTAGATTTTATCAGATTTTTTCAATGATCTCTCATAGCAGTCGCTAACAGTTTTTTCTTATCGTGGAACCCAGAGTTTAATGGAATTAGATTTCCCCCTCCTCTCCCCAGTTAGGAGATTGCTGAAGATTAAAGAATAGCATGATTTAGAAATCAAAACCTGTAATTGCTCAATGAGTCAAATATTTTTCTGATCTTAACTCTCATTTCTAACAATTTGAAATCTTCGAGCAAACAAAGTTACTTTTTCGAGAGAGTTATTACAGAAAAATGAGATGTTTTTTGCTCAAGTTAAGGCACAACTAAAATAAACTTTTAATTTAAGAACGGTTATGCATTAGTGTGCGCACAGAAATGAAATCCACCAAAATTCGGCAGTTCGAAAAAGTTTTCCAAAGACCGGCTGACCCAAAACCCCCTCGTGATGTATCTGCTCGAACGAAAAAGCAAACCTCACTAAGCAGTTACAGATATAATAGTTTTTCCAATAATTCCATCGATATGGGCTCTACGACGGTTCATCCAGACACCTCAATCTCAACAGGGCCCCTTCCTTCCGTACATCCTGTAAATAAACAAAAAGAAGCATACCGACCTTCATTTTATGACCCTTTAAGCCCTCATTTCTCCACGGATCCGCGGAGTACTGGCCGTGACACAGCAACGACACCTACCACAGTTCGCACGGATCGATCATCAACTCCCACTACCGTTCGCACTAAAAACCCGGGCTCAAACAATTTAAATTCTTATTACTTGCCTCTCACGACCCGCAGAGATCAAGATTCTGGCTCAGACTGCGATATCTCCTTCGGCCACGACCGAAGATCCATGACACCAACTCCACAAATAACTTCAAGTATCCTTAAGAACGCCACCGAATCGAGTCAGGACGCAGGGAGGAGCCACTCCGTGATTTCATTTGCTCAACAAGAGAGAGCAAGCAAAGAGGAGGGAATGAAAGAGATAAAACGTAGCAAAATTCGTTCCAATTCGCCTTTCATGCACAAATCTGATAAAACCACTAAAGAGGAGTTAGAGTTAATGCGAAGGGAAAGGGAGCTCCGAAGGATAATCCAAACGTTTCAGCTGAGTGATCCTCGGTTCTCTAAAAACCTTCCTATTGACCAACGTGAAGAGTTAGCGAGAAAGCTACTCTCGAAGCAGGTTGTAGACCGGTTACAACAGCACGAGGAGAAGCATTTTCAGAGAAATCAAGAAAGAAGAATAATGCAAAAAGCGTTTGAAATTCATAAAGAAAAGTCAGTTGATCCTCGAGCGAATCTGGTAGCCACCATGCAAATTCCAACGGACTATCTTGCGTTAAAAGGAAAGCTACTTGACCATATCATTGACACAGAGCATCTGAAGAAATCTCGAGATGAAATATTTCGACGAAAGTTTCGAAATCGAAAAGGCGCGATAAAGCACAATAGGACTGAGACAGATGTCATTGATGCAGAACCGGGCGTTGAGTTCGATGAGAGGAAGGTGCGGCTGGAAAACCTTGAAAAATCTACGCCTTTGAGTGATTTGAGATTCAAGAAGCATTTTGATAACTGGCTTGACGAGGAGCTGGGTGCTCGTATCGTTGACAAAATCGAGTTTCTATCAAAGTATCATTCGATAAACTTCGCATTCAGGCTCAAGAGGAGATACAACAAAGAGATTATAAGTAATTCGTTCAGCGAAGGGACTCGATTTGACCCAGTTCTCCCAACTGAGTTCGATGAAGAGGAAATGCTACAAAAAATGCTAAAAAACGAAAGCAATCCGAACCCCGTTCAAAAGGCGAAGGCGAAGACAAGGAGTTTCTCGTTTTTTATGATGAATCCGCTGAGGAGGAGAGATCCCGAGTTGAATAAGTGGCTGATCTATCTGACGAAGATCAAGAATACGTTCTACAGGCCTGATGGTACCATGCAGCACGTCACGCATCATCCTAACGAGTATGATCAGGACTATTGGGTTTTCATATACAGAAGACGTCAGCTTCAGGAGGAGGCGGCTGAACATCACGAACAAAGAGACGCTAAAACGCTTTTTCAAAAGATGGTTACGAAAGTAAGGATCGCAAATGACTTTCGCAGGTACAATAAATCTGAGCAAACGCGCTATCGGCTGAAAAAGTTCCGAGACGTCCCACCTGAGCCTCTTAAAGACATCAGAGACGCAAATAGGGAAGCGATTAGCAAATATCATTCGCTTTATAGCCAACTCCATTGGGACGAGGAAATTGAAAAACGATACCGCGGAGCGAGAGGAATGGCAAGGCATTTTCTTCCGGTTGGGAGTCTCGGGTGCGCGAATGCAGTGACCACTTTCGAATTCTTCAGATACGAGCAGAAGATAAATAAAGAGAAGAGAAGGATCGATGACGGAGAGCTTGAAGAAAAGAGAAAATTTTACGTTCTGAATAACAACCCTTACAATCGGAGGAGAATGCAAGAAGAAATTGATTTGATCGATAAGAGCGTGATCGAGAAACTGGAATTGGACGTTGCGAACCGAATCGTTTCGGAGTATGAGCAAAATAAAGCCCATTTGTATAGTAAAAGGGCGAAGTATTTAGAAGAGACACTGGAGAAGAAAAAGCAAGCTCAATTAGAAAAGAGCTTAGAATCTCAAAGAAAGAAACGGATAGCCAAAGCGAGAGAAGAGCACATTAAATTCTCAAATCATATTAGAAGACTGTTGGATAAGAAGAAAAAGAGCCGGCTAATCGATGAAAATTTCGTTAATTCGGAGTTTTATCAAAAAGTTCAAGGGTATTATTCTAAAGTAAATAACCTCAGAAAAGTGAGCGAGAAAATTCAAACGAAAAGAGATTTGGAAAATGGGGGCGGAAGGAAAGGTAAAGATGATGAAAGAGAGGTGATTGTTGCCGATCCCATAGAGCGGACGAGAAGAATCAAGATGAGAAAGAAAATGACGAGATTGTACAGTGGTGGTCCTCGAATGCTGGTGAATAAAACAGGTGAGGCTACTAAAGATGAGAGAGTGAAGGCTGCGATCCAATTGCAGGCCTTTTTCAGAGGAGCAATTGCACGAATGAGGTATAAGAGAGAGCTTGAAATGAAGAAAATGCGAGATATGATTACGAAAAAAATTGAAAAAGCGACTCGATTTAAACTTGTTTGATCCTATTAACAAAGCATTATTTTGATTTGTTTCGGGAGGATGATGAGAATAAGAGTCATTGATCGTCTTGAAAATGATATACTTGTGGTGTATCTACAAATTAAGCGTTGGTTTATACTAAGTAGTCATTTACTAAACTGTTGGATATAAAATGCTCGAAAAAATGTTGCATACTAAAAGAAGTCAGTTTTCTAATTTTATATGGCATATATCATATTGCGCACAAGATAAGCGATAGAGAGCACAACTCGAGGTAGAAAAATCTAATAATATTTCCCTTTTAGAACATTTAAGGGTCTGGTCCAAGATCAAGGTGGAAAAGCAACAGATTTTATGGGTGACTTGTGGAGAATTGGATGTTCAAACAGTTTCGCGCTCAGTGAAATAATTTGAGGAGTGGTTTTGGTCAAGTGAAGACAGCACATCTAATACAATAGCAAAACTATTTGAGACATCATCTTAGTTTTGGAATGCATATTTACTTAAACAGAGCCATTGTTCTAACCCCTCTAACGAAGACGATTAATAACTACGAAGCGATCTCAAGGAAGAGAGATATTCAAATTCAGATTGAATATTGCGAAATTACTATATACTCTTTTGGAACTTCCTAACTCTTTCCATCAGTATTCTAGAATTCCGTTGAGCTATACATGAGGCGACGTAAGAAGAAATCATGCCTTATTTCCTCCCCCTATCCATCCTCTCAACTCAATTCGATGTAAATTTTTTAAAAATTATACTCAGAGAACTTTTAAATTCAGTTCCAAAATTTCTTCGCATGAGGCATGAGAGAATTCAAATCACTTCAATTTTTCTCCACTTGACGACAATTTCCAACAAGTTGTTTCCCTCCCATCTGAAATGGATGAACTGATTGAATTTTTCAAGGATATATGAGATTTTGATTGAGATCATTCGATATCGCCATAGAGGTTCGCGTGAGAAGATGATACTTATACAACAATCGGAGGCAATGGATAAAGAGAGCGGTTCGATAATACTTTAGTTTATTACAGAAAAGTCTTCTTCAATATATCATGTTTGCTTGGATCAGTATTTACCGCCATCCTTATTTTATTTTCAGGACCTTCGAGCTCTGAGGTTTCAAGTCCAACCGTTCTTAAATCATTATACTTCCGATAAAAAATTATTCAAAATTCCTGGAACTCATGACCTCAAAGTAGATTAAATTTTTTAGATTCCGTGATATACCCGCATATTCTGGTATTGATCTCGAGTAGAGTGATTATGGTTGGACCCAACCGAAAGAATTCACTGGTTTCTTTCAACTCTAAAATTGTCGACTTCAGTTTCTTTCCTGATCGGTTTCACATCGCAGCGTTAATCTCATCAATTTTAGAATTTTGAAAGCGTCAAATATTGCATCGATAAAATTAGTTCACAATTCTCAAATATTCCAAGCTCAGATCCAAACGCAAACAATTTTATAAACTTTTCCTGATTCATCAAAGCAGAATTAGTATTTCCCAAACGATATTTCAAAGATGGAGAACTCAAGTAACACAAGCACTTCAAACTTCACAAAGAGCATCAAGGAGCTCTTTACTCACAAATCTGAAGCGCAAAAGAATCTTTCTGAGGACCCCAAAGTAGCCTGTGAAATGGTCCTAAAATTATTGATTGCATATGAAGAAATCGATCAGGCTAACAAGAAAAAGCCATCTTCCGACCCAATTAAGAAAAAATTTACTCTCTTTGGCGGAGGTAAAGACGCGAAAAACCCTCAAGAACTCACCTTAGCAAAAGTCGACATGTCTTTCCTGTTTTGCTTGCTAAATCTCACCTTGGGAGAGTTCTACTCCAGTTATCAGTCTTTTCACCACCAATTCGACTCAAAAAACACTTCTCAGATCGAAGAGAAAGAGTTCCAGGCAATGCTTGATTTCTTATGCAGACGAGAAAATATGGGAACAGCTAAAGTGAGAAAATCCTTCGAGATTTGCAGTCCAGAAGACTTCAAAATGTACAACAAAATAGCTCTTCTTAACCCTGCTCCGAACGACCAGCTCGAAGAATTCCTCAAAAAAGGCATGTTTACCGTCTTATCAGTGAAAGAAGCGAAGGCGAACTCGATTGGAACCAGATCTCACATTCATTACCTCAGATTTTTCCCAATAACGTTGTCTTACTTCGGAGAGTTCATTAAAAAACGTGTGCACATTCGCTTGGCGAATATGGAGCTAATCTGTGGATTAAATAGCAAAAAGCAGCGCGTTACAAACCGCACGTCGTCTTTGCTTGATAAACTAGAGCATTTAGGCTGTAAGTACGAAGGCGATGACTATCCGACGCTTGTTTCTTTCTCTTCGCTGGAGAAGGCGCTGATCCTTCTCCGAAACAGCTATTCGGCGACCTTTGGACCTGATCAATTGCAGCTAATATTAAAAGAATTGCTTGTCAAGTGCAGAGTGAAAGACGGAGCCGAGAGAGAGGAAAGGTCAATCCGCTTGAATTATAAGCTGTTGAGATGGATAGCCTATAGGATATGCTTACATTGCTCGTTGTATGCACTGATGAAAGAGACTAAGGATAACTCCAGCGTACCTCGATACGCGATTCTCGAAGAATACACGATATGGGCCGCAGCATTTGCGCAAGATATCTTTAACGAAGATACAATCGAGCGAAAGTTTTACAAGTTTGCCAGGAAGCGCTTTGAGAAACAAAGACTGTCAGACCTCGATGACCATGAAACGAAAAAGTTGATAATGTCCGTTTTGCAAGGTTTCTTACGCAAGCTTTTCCCGCACATTAGTGAGCAATCGATTCAAAAGATCTATGAGACTTTCAGTCAGAAAGAAAAATTAGACAACCACTCCGAAATTGCAGAAAAATTATCGAAGGCGATTTATGAGCTCATTATCCAAGTCGCCGACCAGAAGCTCGTGGATTTAATCGGCTCAGTTTATGGGTCTCTCAAAAACTCGGCTAATAGAGTCGAAAAGCAGCACACGAACAAGAAAGCGTTTGCTCATAAAAACGAACCTTTTAGTTCTCAAACGACTATGAATGATCCTCAGCCTGACCGCCAAACCGCAGAGGAACAAAATTTAAACACACCTGCTCCTCTCAAAACGAGAGAGTCCTCAAAGAAAACGAGGAGAAGAGCCAGTCTCTTTGCTGCGCTCGAGTGGCTCCCCAAGCTTGATGAACAAGAAGACGAGCTGGCAGAAGGCGGACGAGACTCGAAAAAATCAGTGCATTCGTTAGTTGATACCGAAAGATCAATATTAGAGAGCCTGGCACCTGATGAAAAGATAGACTTGATCGAGGAACCTTCAATAAAGCGAAAAAGCTCCAATATTTCATCGAGTCTCATCGATCCGCCTTTGAGGAAGAGCTCGAGTCTTGCTGAACCTTCAATTCCTGAGCAAAAGAGCAAATTTTCATTATTTGCGCAAGCGGAAACGGGCACCACTCAGAAGAAAAGCCTCCATTACCGCACTCAGTCAGGACCAAGGATAGATTTAACGAGAGTTGCGGAACAGAGTGACACGGGAAAGCTTTTTGTTAGAACTTCAAGTTTAGCGAAACGAATACAGCAGGCCGCTGCCATGACAGAGGAGGAAGAAGAGACCCGCAATAAAGCCACAGGTCGAAATACAGATGTTGTCAAAAGTTTGCTGATAGCACAGACGTTTTTGGTGAAATACGCTAAAAAGCAAGAGAATTTACCAAAACAGCCAAGACACGAATCAGGCAACAGTAGTCCGAGCTCAGGGCACAACTCGTCACCGAAGCATGGTGCCTACCAAAATTCGCCGGTGCTAAAAAGTAGATTTAAACCACAAGACTCTTTTGAGAGGAGTCCTAGCAGAAGAAATTCAAATCAGTCTTGGAAACCTAGGAGTAGTAATGAAGAAGAGCAAGAAGACGGTGTTGATGCTTTTCTTTCAAAACTGGATGAGAGTCCCAAGAGATTCGTGAAAAATAAAGCGTCTGAATCAAAATTCAAATCGAGTCAACTAAAAGCTTTGAGAGTTGCGACTGAGATAGATAAATTAACGCATGTTCCATGGGTTTCAACAGCATCGACTATTAAGACGCCAGAGGCTGGTGATGGTATAAATATTTTGGTTGATGGGAAGAACGAATCGTTGTTCTGGGACCTTTCTGAGGCTGAATCAGAAGCGAGTGCTCGTACACTCAATGAGGAAGGTCAAATTAAGGAAGAGAGTTTTACGCAGCAAGGAAGAACATCGAAAAAAGTGATTAGAAGAAAGAAAAAAGAGAAATTCACGCAAATCATTAAGGACTATAAAATGAAAGAGAGCGATCAAATTCAATTTACAAGGTCGAGTGAAGTGAGAGCAGGAAGGGAAAACTATTGTGGAACGGGAAATAATTGTGTTATTTTTTAATAATTATGAGTGTACGTAAATATTTTAACAATTTGTTCAGCAAGGAATTATCAGTAATATCATTTTTTTTTTTCTTTTTACAAATTCAGTTCTCAATTTTAAAACAGGAGAATAAGTTGCTTGTTAGTCATTTTCTCTCAGTTTTGGTGCATCTAAGAAATTGTTTGATTTTGACTATATATTGTTTTTCATCTATCTAAAGCCCAGCATCTTATTAAGATCTCTAAATCTTATGGGATCCTTCTCAGTCCCATTACATGTTATAAACCTTAAATCAATAGGTTTAAGCATGAATTTGAGTCAAAAAAATCCGAGGAGGGGGTCCAAAATAGGTTGTGGACGATATAAAGTTAACAATGTAGTTCTCATCTAAAGATAGTCATAATTAGATTAGATCGATCATTCATCACTAGACAGAATATCATCATCGGAGCATACAGTCCCTTGAATGATGTCGAATCGCTAATTCAGAAATATTGAAGCGTGATGCTTGAGTTTCATCATGAACCGTTCTCAATTAAGCATCCAATTTTGTTGAAAACATGGTCAAAAATTAAAACTCAAGAGTCATATTTGATTGAAATACAACAGATTTAGAGTGAATTATGGCTACCAGAGGATGGAGAATTCAAAGTTCCCACTAAAATAACGCTCGATTTGAGTCTGATTGACAGAAAATTGTGTATTTGTCCAACTTTTACTTTCGATGCTCCTTCCCTAGTTGATTCAGATTTCCAAAAACAGCTTTAATTCAAATTGAGGAAAGTCCTTAATAGCATAAATACATTATGAAACAGCTATTTAATATGCATACTCGTAGAACTTTGTATACGATTGAGTAATCCATAAAATTTAAAGAAATCAAAAGTTAGCATGGAGTGGCAACTCTGGCTTGCTGTTACTGCAGGAGTTATCATTATACTCTTTCTAGTTAAATGGTACTGTAATGGAGGCACTTGTCGCTTGTCTCCCAACTTACAATACAAAGTTGCCATCGTCACCGGTTCTAATTGCGGAATTGGATACCATACTGCACTAAAGCTTGCTCAACTAGGAGCTCGCGTGATATTGGCTTGCAGAAACCCAGGTAGAGCCTTTGATGCTATTGCAAAAATACAAAAGACCGTCAAAGATGCTCAGGTCGAGTTTATCAAGATAGATCTCACAAGTCCGACCTCGATAAATGAATTTGTTGAGATATTCAAGTCGAAATACGATCGCCTTGACATGTTGGTGAATAATGCTGGACTTGTCTCAGAAACCAGACAACTAACATCAGAAGAAATAGAATTGACATTCTCAGCAAACCATCTCGGTCATTTCATGTTAACTCTGCTCCTGACAGACTATTTGATCAAATCCGGTCCGAGCAGAGTCGTGAATGTCTCTTCTAACAGTTCCCTTAAAGGAAAAATGCACTGGGATGATCTGATGTTGGAAAAAGGATATGCTGTTATGAAGGCTTACGAGCAGAGTAAATTGGCGAATGTAATCTTCACGATGGAATTTAATAGAAGATTTGAATCCAAAGGAGTAAAGTCAGTTTCTTTACATCCAGGAGTTGTGAGAACGGAAATATGGCGGCCTGCTTGGGAAAGGATTATAACAACAATCTTGGTTATCATATTGTATCCATTGATATTCCTGTTTACCAAGAGTTCAGAGCAAGGAGCTCAGACAACTTTGCAGTGCGCTCTCATAGATCATGACAAACTTGAAGGAGGTGCTTTCTATAGCGATTGTGTGCCAACCAAAATGAATCCTGATGGCAAGAATGAAGAATTTGGAAAGAGACTATGGGATGTGAGCTTAGAGCTGCTAAAAATGGAAGATATTTAGTTAAACTAATAAAAAATGAAGAAACCTGAAATGAGAAGGAATATATGAGGACGGAAATCCTGTTAATTAAGGATTGATAGAAAAGCCTCTTAAGATTGAAAGTCCTTGATTGTATTTCCTTCCACCGATATTTCCATTATATCCATATTTTTATTCCTATTACGAAAAATTTTCAAGTTGCAATAGAGTTAGTTCCTACAAATTAGACAAGAAGCAAGACTGGTTTATCACACTTATGACTTCAAGTGCTAAGAAGCAATTTTTTCATGAAGAGTATCCACCGATTTTTCTCCGTGGAGAAAGTAACAAAGTGCAGGAGTCACGCTTGCTTAAAAAACCAAAAAAAAAATAAATAATTAGGATACACTGCTGTTAGGAAAAGTAAGAGAAACGAATAGCTTCAACGACAGAGAAATTACCTCACTTCTTTGAGGAGTCAACAAATTTTTGAAAAATCAATGTTCATATTCAAAGAAACCATTTTACGTCATTTGCATCATTGATCTTTGATTAGAAAGATATGAATATCCTATATTTTGGCATTTAGATACAATTATAACATTCTTTAAAATTTTCAGAAACAGCATAACCATGGCCTGCCAGTCCTGCCTTCTGATTGCTGCAGGGGCTATTATCCTTCTCTTTCTATTGAAAAAATACATGAATGGAGGAATTTGTCGCTTGTCTCCTCACCTGCAAGGAAAAGTAGCCATTGTAACAGGTTCAAATTGTGGAATTGGATACTTCACTGCTTTACGACTTGCTCAGCTCGGAGCTAAAGTCATCCTGGCCTGCCGTGATCCAATCCGAGCCAATAAAGCACTTGAGGACCTCAAGAAGACTGTCAAAGATGCTCAAGTAGAATTTATTAGGATAGATCTCACAAAACCTGGCTCTATCAAAGAGTTTGTGGATACTTTCAAGACGAAATACGATAGACTTGATATTCTAGTCAATAATGCTGGACTTGTCTCAGAGACCAGACAATTAACCTCTGAAGGAGTAGAGATGACATTCTCAGCAAACCATCTGGGTCACTTCATGTTGACGCTGCTACTGACAGACTATCTCATCAAATCAGGTCCAAGCAGAGTTGTTAATGTGTCTTCTAGAGGGTCGCTAAGAGGAAAAATGAACTGGGATGACTTAACATTAAAAAAAGGATATGCTGTCATGACAGCTTATCGACAAAGTAAGTTGGCTAATGTGATATTCGCAAGTGAGTTCAATAAAAGATTTGAATCCAAAGGAGTAAAGTCAGTTTCTTTACATCCAGGAGTTGTGAGAACGGAAATATGGAGACCTGCATGGAAAAGGCTCTTTGCTACAGTCCTGGCAGTGCTGGCCTATCCTTTGATTTGGTTGTTCACTAAGAGTTGTGAGCAAGGAGCCCAAACAACGTTAGAATGTGCCCTTATAGATCATGATAAACTGAAAGGAGGTGCTTACTACAC
>ENA-UOTZ01001099-UOTZ01001099.1-compost-metagenome-genome-assembly--contig:-NODE-1099-length-20126-cov-7.593646_pt1 | contig 20126 bp, 20 predicted proteins | sample MGYA00238144_ERZ746983 | MGnify/ENA primary metagenome ERZ746983 (study PRJEB28759, sample SAMN06268863) | compost metagenome | isolation source: single cell | place: USA: California, Emeryville, Joint... | reverse complement strand
ATGAAGTATCTATAGAGAGAGTTAAGAACGATTCTATTACTTATTCGGAATTTCAAGAGGGAAGCATTGATTTCTGAAAACATAATTTGTTAAGCCATTTGAGAACTCACTGGGTCTCAGTGAACAGAAGGTAAATTTATTTATCGGCGAATTTCAGAATAAACCCTTGATTCTTAAATCGCATAAGAACAAGCTTAGCTGTGAGTCCAACTGAATTATAACTATAATTATTTTAAGAATGCAGCTACCCTGACTCACAGAATCGTTAGTTTATCCAAGCAAATTAAGAAAAATACGCTTTCATGAAACATCTCTATAGAAATCTCTCCTCCGAAAATGATTCATTATTGTTATCTTGAACGAATATAAATGAGCCTATTACCAAAGCAAATAGCGCAGATAAAGTCCTCACTGTCTTTGAACTCGTCAGCAGCCTGAAAACGTGATTTTCTGAACAAAAAAATGGGTAAAAGTAAGAAATCAAAGCATTTGAGTTAGAATTCAATAAAACTATACAATTCCCCAAGACTCCCGACATCATGATGTGTGCAGAAAGGTTCCTTGGTCTCTGGTAGGAGAATGCGACTAGCAACATTATTAACGCTTGGCAATGGAACAAAAGGAAAATTCAGGACGTCGGCTGCTAATTTTGAGCAGCTCGTAAACACACTCCATGGAAATGAAATACAAAAATAGTTAATTTTCCCAGCAAAGCCTCTATCTTGAGGAGACAGAGTGCTTCCGTCATAAATCAATTTAAAATCTTCCTCTGCACAAATTAAATTTAGAATTTTGTCCTTGCAAAGGCATGAAATTTTTTTCCCTTCAGTACTTTGCTACCGAGCCGTGTTTAGACATACCTGCCTCATTAACTATAATGATTTCGAATAGAGCTCTCTGATATCACTCTGCCATTAATCTATCTATTCTTAAAGGACCTGAAGAAGCAATTTGACTCCTTTTCATCATGAATCGGTTGGGATTCCTACCCTCGATTTCCTCAGCGAAGAAAGACTAAGATAATTTCCATTGCAATTCAAAATCTGATTCAAGATATCTCATTTTTCCAGAAAAAAATCCTTCTTCCAGCATAAGCGCTGGCTTTCTCACAAACGGGACCTCAATCCTTCTAACGATCTATGTCCTAGTGCCATCTTTCGGATCCATTAGGTCCTTGCAGCCCCAATTCAAAAATTTCCCATATCATTCCATTTGAATTTCTAAAAGGTCTTTTTGAGCGAAATTTCATACTTCAAGACGGTTCAAGTCCATAGCTAGATGCCAAAGCTCGCATAAAGAGCAGTATTCTGCCAAATCGGGCTTGAGAAGGCCTTTCTGATTTAACGCTATTCGAATGCATTTGGCTCTGTTAAACTTTTTGATTAAAAAATATATTAGGTAACGTATTAGAACAAAGGAACAATGCATTAAATTGAGACCACGAATTTACTCTGGCTCGACAGGTCTGGTAAATTTAACATCAAGCTTCTGAATCTTAATATAAATTTTGAAATTCGAGACTCTATGAACGCTCAAGAGCCCAGCCCAAGTGAGAAAACTCACACTACACATGCATGTTGCTAATCATTGATTATTTATCTTAGGATTTCCAACTAAACCAAAGCAACAACCGCGATTTTACTCAGAACATGCGATTAAGAAGCTCCAAGATCTTTACATACAAACTCTCTTCCAAATCCAGAACTCCAAGCAGTTTGAAAAACTCCTTGAGTTTCTCTGCAGCCTCTACGGTTCCTTTGAACTCGACGAAGGCGTCGATGTGTTTCAGAACCCAAAAGACTCTGTGATGCTCTTTTGCGACGGAATTGACCGGAAAGCTGCTGATGTGTTGTTTCCAGCCTACTCTGAGTTCATTTCGCCTTCCCAGATGAGCATAAACGCCTCGAATCATAATATAGCCATGGTTGTTGATCATTATGAACGAAGAATCGAAAAATTAGAAAGACAGCTTCATGAAAAAAGCCAACGTAAATTTCCACGGATTAGAACATTAGAACTGAGCCTTAATAATATAGAATTGCAAGAAGTTGTTGAGCGATCGAAATCGATTATCAGTTCTTTACTAGATGCAGCGAATCGAGATCAACGGAAACGTAAACCCTCCTTTGATTCAGGAAGATCCTCGAATTTCAGCAAGATCCCTGAGGAAGAGGAGGAAGAATTTCAAGCTGTTGACCCGAAGACTGAGAGTATCTTTCGGCAGCTCGAATTAAATGGAAAAAATTTAATTCTATATTAGGAGTTTCCAGGAGGCACCAACCGACGCCAAGTATCATCTCGCTAGGAGAATCTCCCGCGGAGGATGAAAGACCCAGGCCGCTGCACCCAACCACCTTAGAAATTCGCAGTTCGCATTTGCCGATGCATGAAGAGACGCTTGGTAGAAGTGATCATCAGATTTTATCGTCTAAGGAAAGAAAAACGGCACAAAAAAACGCGCTACCTCAAAACTCCGCGACGGAAAACGGTCTCATTGAAAAGGTGAACGGCAAGGTCTCGCAAATTATCAAATACACTATACATATATCATCACTCAGCGTGATCATCGCGTTGATTATTTTCAGTGTGTCCGCCGTTGTGACCAGAATTGGCCTCGATAATTTGGGTGTCATGAAATTAGAGCTCGTTGACCAAGCGATCTGCTCGGCAGTAGACCCAGCAAAGTTTATGAAAGATCTTGAGTACGTTACAGGCCCTACGCTCATCGCGCTGTCGGTGGTCTCGCTTGCTATCTCGATCGCTAACTATGGCCTCAGGCTCGCATTGGAAAACTTGAAAGCGAAATGCTCTTCAAGCCAGCTGTTCTGGATATTGCCATTATTTGCTTGCATTTTTGAAATGGTGGCTGTAATGTTCATGTTCAAAGGGAAAAACACGCTGTCGGACCTGCAGATGGACCTCTTCAAAATGATATCTATGGATTGCGTTAAGTACCCCGACTCCGCGGTCACTGTGTTCAATGAGCTGTGTGGGATATTCGGAGAGCAATTGATGTTTACGGTGGTTGGAGCGATACTTTCGATCTACCAGCTGGTATTTTACATCTCAAATGTGTTTGTCATCGATTTCATGCAAAGTCTCAAGCAAATCGCGTATTATACAAGATTGAAATAGGAAATACCTTTGAAGAGATTCTTTAATAGTGATCGTAGAAAACTCATTGCGCATGTGAGTTTTAGTTATCATAGCAGCTTTGACAATATATTTTGCATCTATCCAGTTACTTCAATTTAGGAAACACTATTAGTGCGATTAATTGTTTTGAAGAAACTTCTGGTGTTTGAAAAAAGTCAAGCAGCAGGAACCTGCTACTCAGCCTCTCAATATTTGATCGTTTGTTCTAATTGATCTTCTTTTCCCCTCTTATTCTCGCCTGAGGCATGCGTGATGATGCCGAACTGAACAAATTTCTTCAGACTCACATGAGTTGGTTCGATACCGCCAAAAGGAGAAATTTGCTCAATAGCCGTTCAAAAGCCTCTGCATATTATGATTTCGTTGTGTCTCTTAGCTCTTAATGAAATCAATACAACTATTCAAGAAAGAGAGAAAGCGAGAGAGAGAAAATTCACATTTATAACCTCAAATCGCTTGAGCTTAGCTTTTGCGATTCAATTTTTGAAAGAGATTAAATCTCTTGCATTATATTAACTCCTCCTCAATGTAATAATTAAAGCGAACGCGATTTGGCAACAAAAAGGAAAGCCTAAATTACTCGATCGCTTGGTGGTATTCACACTTGACTTTGACAGCGACTCTCTGTTCCAGCAAGGAAACTGAGAGGTGATTGCAGTTTTCTTTCTTTAAGGCATACCAGACATAATGCAGCACTATTCTTCTCTTATGGCACGTGTACCATAATACTAATTGCTTAGAAGGTAACTTCAAAATCATGGCTATCTCTGCAAAACAGACTATCTCTATAAAAGAACTTAGGAAAACTACCGAATAAGGGGAGTTTACAAACAGTGAAACACTAAAGTCGATTTCTTTGAGAGACAAACGGACAAAACCTAATTCATTAGAAAGTTATGTGATCAACCACATTTCACAGCCTGCACTATCCCATAGAATTTTTCGATTAACTCCTTCAATATAATATTCGAAAATCTTGTAACTGCTGGTCAGTAGACGCATCTTCTTGAAATTACCCTCGCTAATCCAGCCTGTGTAAATTGTATTTGCAGCATTAACTGATTAATTATGAAATAGCTCCTGGATTTTTTCGGCATTTTCTTCGTGTTCCGATTTTCTTAACGCCTTTAGTAACTTATCATATATAGATTACGGACATTAAACCAGCATCATATTCCCAAATACCTTGCTAATAGAAGGGTCCATTTCTTTGAAAATTAATAGAAAATAGATCTAAGCAACGCTCCAATGAGTATTTAACAAAGCCAATGGCCAGAAAAATCTAATTCCATTATAACACTTAGACCCCTCTGTTACCGACAACTTTTCGAATGCTGGTCGTCGGCTGCTGCTAATAAGATCTTTCTCTTGCTCTTATCATGGCATAATATTCTAAGAAGTCTGAAATTTTATTTTTTGCAAGGCACAAACTCATTCAGTTCATCTTCAGTACTATTATGAAAATATCATTGAAAAACCAGTTATAAGAAAATTTCTAAGAAAAATTCTAAAAATTAATGGTTTACATCACTCTCAGACTTAATCGAGCTAATCGGCTGCTGCGGCATTGATAACTTCCATTCCCAGCCAAAATAGACCTGTTTTGTCCTTCTCACGGTCATTTCAGCTTTCCATGAAACATGTAGCCATGGACTTTCAAGCGGAAAGCCCTCTGAACCGTCGCGAAAGGTGAAAAGCAATTTCCTGGGATCTGCAATTACGTCATGATCGAATATTCTGAGAAGGGCTCTAGAAATTTCCCAGCTAAAAACAATTCCATTGAAATAATTAATCAGGTCCATAGGTTTGTGTATTAGCGCCCGCAAAATATATTCATGGTCCCATAATTTCTCGAGGTGCACGAATTAATTAAACAGAAAGATACCCGGAAAACAAGAGCGTTTGTGTCCTTATAACCCTCTTACTATAGAATTTAATAATCGATTTCTTTCGACAGATTATCAATAGGGGACTTACTTAATATCTCGAAGAACCTTCAACAATCAATGTCTGACTCTATGTTCCGTAACCAAGTAAGCCAAGGTAAACAGGCAGCCGAGCGGATTCCTAAATTCATTGGGATCATCTACCAGATGATCGAAGTAAAGGCTCTTGGTGTTGTGTTTCTCACCATGCAAAATAGGATCCAAGGTACCAAGACTACGTCAGCTGGAGCAACGACGGCTGCGCTATGCTGATAAAAAAACCTACTGAATTCGCTGAGCAGGTTCTTCCAATATTTTTCAAGCACAACAACTTCTCATCGTTCGTGCGACAGGTACTATGTTCTTTCCAACGGGGCTAACTCTGTCCTTTAGTTGAACTTGTACAGTTTCAGAAAGAAAAAACACTACCCTTTCGATAACGCGTTTGTACACGGAATGTTCAAACGTGGCCAAAAAGGCTTACTGAAATATATCAAACGAAAAGGAAACGATAAATACCCTCTTTCGCCTCAAGACCCAGAGAAAGTGCCGTTTTATGGAGGCCAAGAAGAGGAAACTAGCTACGAAGAGCTCATTCGACAGGTAATGGCTAGTTTTTCGAATAACTCCTAATGATGTCCTTCTTAGAACTCATTTTTGAAAAAAGTCCACCAAGACCTCTCCGAGCACGTCCAAAACGTGGAAAAGAGGATTGTCGACCTGACTCATCAGAATAAATACCTTCAGTCGAAATACGATAAGAAAAAGTAATATTTCTACTGATACCTTGCCTTAAAAAATCCACAGACAAGAGGAAGATCTGTTGAAGAAAGTAGTTAAGCAACTCAGCGCGGTTTACGGCGAAGAGACGGTCAAGACTGTGTTTACTTCAGTCATGCATGAAGTTAAAGACGGCCGAGGTACGCCCTTCTGGCGGCTATCACCTAACACTCAGTTTCATAGAAAATCGAAGGCACATGCCCGATGAATACGATTTGAACATGAAAACTCTCACTGACAAACTGACAAAACACACGCAAGTCCAAGAGTCATTGATTATTTCTTCCGCAAAGGATGATCATAAGCTCATCGATGACTTCTTTGAAGAGAAACTCGAGACTGATAACTCGACCCCAACCAATGAGAAGGTATTGATAGAGTTTTATATATGCATCTAATATCTTTGCGGGTCAAGAGCCCCCTTGAGGATTTCGCTGATGGATTGACCCCGAAGAGAGTCAACACGAATTTTTCTAACTGGAGTTTCCACAAGACCGCGAACCAAAAGAGGCAATTTGTCTCAAACTCCCCAGCCTTTCAAGAGATATATTTTGATGGGAACTTCAACCTCTTCGAGTAAATCTCAAATAGGATTTCCCTGACAGGGCACGAGATGAGAGAATTGCGCTTTGATTTGCTCATATATTCTCGTATGTTGGCTGGTCAATTAAATGCCTTAATTCGAATTAAAAAGCTATGAACCTAATTCAATTATGTAAAGAGTATTGTGTAATTGTGTATGAGGCCCTTCAATTAGATAGTAAATTGTCCAGAGACCAGAGAAGGAAGCTGTTGTGTTTGAAGATATTTTTTTATTTTTTTTGTTTTGAAATTTATGATTAATTATGACCTTATTGTTATATTTGTTATATCTATAAATGTCTACATATATTTAGTCTTTGTGTTTGAAATAAGAACCCCCATTCTGCCGCCCTACTTCTAATGAAAGCGTTTTACATGTATATAAGGGGCATTATATTTTTTTCCTCTATGTCTAAATTTTTTCTCACCAAGAAAATGCTAATCCAAATTTCAGAGTTAAGAGCATATTGGAGTGTACCACAACGAGTGAAAATTCTCAGATAAAGTAACGTGCAGCAAGTAGCAACAAATTAATATAGATTTTGCTTCGAAACTAATTCATTAACTCAACTTAAACCTCTCTCTTAAAGAGATTAAAATCTTGCCTTGTGATAAGCTAGTTAATTCATAATTTCTATAGAAATTAACTCAGAAACTCAATCTAATAAATTCTTGCCCAAGCTAAGCAGGTTGCTTGCTTAGATACTTTGTTGTGGAGATTAATTCATTATTTCAAGCATTATCTTCCTATTAATAACAATATTAGGAGGAGATGGGGGCAAAGAGGTTACTTTTTGTAGGGTTTCCGAAGATATCAAAGCCGTCGTCTCTCTGTTTCGTAGGTTTTCCACTATGATACGGTAAATAACGAGAAAAGATAATGGTTTAGTACTATTGGCGGGTGGGGTTTCCGAAAATATCTATTCCCGCATTTTGTTTCAACCCGCTGCCTTTTCCAGCCAGCAGCGGCGCGTTCGCATAAGGATTGCTTAGGTTATCACTAACCGGTTCTTTGTATCCTCCCGCATAAGGATTTTCTTGATTCTGTCCTTTCATATCGCCATAATAATCATAATCTAGGGGTGCTTCCTTCTCATAAGGGTTGCGGTCGTAATCAACCGGTGCGTTTTTCTCGTAAATATCACGCTCATAGTCTACTGGCGCGTTCTTCTCATATGGATTGCCAGCGTACTGGGCATAAGGATTGCGGTCATAATCAGATGGCGCATTTTTCCCGTAGGCGGCTTTTTCGTAAGGGTTTTGATCGTATTCGGCCGGGGCGTTCTTCTCATATGGATTAGGAGCATTTCTCTCATAAGGATTTGGAGCGTTCTTTTCATAAGGATTGCGACCGCTTTCCTTCGTCTTGGCAATTTCCTTCTGTTTGATCTGGTTCAACAGGTCGGCTCTGAGCTGTTCCTTGGAAGGCCCATTGAACTTATAACTTCCTCCGATATCGAGACCTGTTAGATTCTGATCGCCTCTTTCCTTCTCCTTTTGCTGTTGTTTGTAATTGTTTTGCTGGTAGACGTGCTCCTGGAGTGAGTCAGCGTAGTTTTTCTTGAGCTGATCCTGCTGTCTCTTGAGCATCTCGAGACTATCGACGTCATTAGATCCTGGATTGCCTGATCTCCTAAACAAAACACGATTAAAACTTCCAATTTTAATGAAACCAGAGCTTACCTTTGGTGTCTTTCAAGCAGCTTTTTCTCGTTCTGCTCATAGAGCTGAGCTGAGAGCTGTCTGGCATATTCATCTTGCTTTTCCTTGCGATTTCGTTTCTCTATTTCCAAAGCCTCAAGCTGGTCTCGGTTCGTGATGTCTCGGGTGTGCTGAGGTACGCCGCTGTTAAAAGGCGAGCGGTATTTACTACGAAAAGGTTAGAAAGACAATATCGATTCGAATATACATAGACTCTTCGTTCTCCTTGGCCCGTTGAGCTTGTTTTCTATCGAAATTATCTTGCATTTGCTGCTGGAGCTGCATTTGGTAGAATTTCTGCTTCTCCAGCTTGCGGAGCTTCTCCTCTTGCTTCTCATCAAAGTCGCGTCGCACATTCATTTGTTGTTCATAAGCTTTTTCAGAGTTGAAGCGTCTAAGAAGTTTAAATACAAACTCAGATAGGTGCTCTTACTTCGCTTCGAGTTTTTCCTCACGTTTCTTCTCGGCCATCATCTGATGCATCAAGAAATCGTTCTTGAACTCATTTTTCATTGCAGAACGTGCTTTCACTGCACGACTCTTTTGAAACCAAGTGTTAAGCTGAGCATGGCAAAAGGTATGAGTATTCTTACGTTTTCATTATAGCTTTGAGGGTCAGTGAAGAAGCTGCCTCCACCTTGAGATTGAGGGACTTCTCTTTGCTTGTAAGCGAGATCTGCTCCGCCTTCAGTATCCTAAGGCAAAATTAAGTACAAGGGCGGAAAGAATAGGTGTGGTACATGCTTGAGCCAACTCATATTGTGTAAGGAAAGGTTTTAAAGGAATTTTTTGTTCTGAGATTTTTTTTTTTATAACTTCGTTTGACACTTTTCGAATTTGCAGGCAGTCAAACACTGACACATTATTTTAAATCTTACGGTTTAAAAGCTGATTTGTTTACACTGAAATATCGTTGAAATCAACTTTAATTTGGGTGAATAATGTCTTTGTTAATTGTACGAGGGATCGTTTAGGAATTCTGGCCTACCCGTAGCTATCGTCCTTTTACATTGTAGAGAAGAGAGAAATACCCTAGTAGGAGGCGCCTTAGAAGAAATTAGGGAATAGCAAAACCGGTTTAGTTTGAGCGATACTTGATTCTACATTTGTATACACATTTTGTTTGCTTTTATTCAATGGAAGTCTCGAAATATAGGCAGCAAAGGAGTTTCATCGAGGCGATTTACACTTGCAAGGAAAGAATAAGCAATTAAATAATCCAGAACTCGGAAAAAAAGCATTTTGCGATTTCGGTACTAAATGCAACAAATGAAAGGCTATGTATGCTAACCGCAAAGCCAGAGACTATTGCTACCTTTGTTGTTACGTTCGAAAATTGTCTCAATAAATGACCGTAGAGTGAGTTTCGCAATTATCAAAGCTACTATGAGCCTGGTTACTTGGTCATACCGTCCTAATAATAATACGTTTTTCTGAAAAGCAAAACTAGACTAGTTTTGAATAACGAGCCTCGAGGTTCGCATTTGGCTCAAAGGTCACTTCTAGATTGTCACTACATTAATATATCGAAGCTCTTTTTTTTTAGATTGGATGAAGATGGAATTAACCGATATATTTTATATGCATAAAGCAAAGACATTGCATTTGAATGATGAAATGCAGTTTGGAGTCCTAATATTCTTCTCACCAAGGTGTTTCAAAGTGTTATATTTATATCTGTATGCGCTAGATTCTATTATTTTCAAACAATCTATCGAAGTAAATTTCTTTTCGTAAAAAATTCGAAGACTATCAATTTGTTAAACTACTCTAATTTTAAATAAAATGCGTGCAGTACCAATCTCAGCATTGTCGCTTCGAAACCTGTTTAGAACCTAGTTTAGATTAGATTCATTAGATCAAGTGCTACTTACTTTCTTGTACTCTAACAGTTAATGACTCACTTATGAGTTATAGGCTCCCATTTCTGAGCCAGATTTAAGGTATCGCTTCAAATGCATGCAATTCCTATGTTTGCCCTGTTCCTGTTTCTCAGAGGTCCAAAGATTATAGCCACTATGTATGCTATGTACTAAGGGGCCTTTCCCACTGCTTCGTTAACAAGAGAGAATTCTTACTCTCTAGCAGGAGAATCTTCTTTAAAATCTTCCTTAAATTTTTTCATACTCCAGCTTAGAAGTCTCCATTGGGTCTCTTTGTTTCTCTCAGGTTGAAGCTTGGCGACAGTACTAATCATTAAGTTGTTTGCATTGAGTTTTTTGTTCCATGCTGACCTTCTCTCACAAAACTAGAAAATTTATGGATTTAGATGTTCTCAGCAGCTCCTCGCCCTTTTCATGCTAACACTAGCAGCAATAATTCATACTCTAATCCTACTTTTTCCCTACAGCGAGGTTCTGAAAATGGCGGTCTAGTTTTCAAAAAGAGGCTAATTTGAAGTTAAATCACAACTGCGTAGTGGTTGAATTCAAAATCATATCCTATACTAAATCAAATCCACCAATCAAATATAAATCAGCTAATAATTGGCGGCAATTTTCGCATATAAAAATGGCTATATCCCATTATAATAATAATCATTTACAGAAATTATAGCAGATTTTCATAAGCTTTCAATTCAACCATGGTAAAGAAAGTCAACTCAGACCGACCAGACCCTCCAAAGAGACCATTATCGGCCTTTTTCCTATACAAAGGAGACGTATACGAGCAAACTAAAAAGGAGAACCCCGACTTGAAGATCACTGAGCTCACAAAGCTGATATCTGAGAAATGGAACGCTATTGATGCCAACACCAAAACGAAATACGAGAAGAAAACGGCGGAAGCGAAACAGAAATACGAAAAAGAGCTCCAGGATTATGTGGATAAATACGGAGAGGTCGACAAGAAGAAGCGGTCAAAGAAAGGAAATGGGTACGAAGACAGCGGAAGAGGTAAAAAAAGCAAGAAGTACTGAAAATCGTGAGAACCATGAAATAACAGAGTAAGTAAGAGTGTACTAATAATTTAAGAAGGTGTTTGTAGTTATCTGCATGAGATTAGCAATTTACTTCAATGATAACATTTGAAAAAAGCGCTATATATTGAATTGTCTGAGAATCCGCGTATTTGCTGAATATTAACGAGCTACCTATGATGTATGTCCCAATGACTGAATGAGACTCTGAGAACGATTTTGCTTTATTTGATTTTTTTCGAAAAATTTGCGTTTCTGACAATTCAGGTCCCTTTGACAATAATCAGAGTAATAGATTCCTTGTCGAGTGTTAACACCCGATCGATTTTGAGTATTCCTGTTTCTTTGAGGAATTGTGATGGAAAAAACTATGCTGGCTTTCTCCTAAAACCCAAGGTCCTTTAGCAAGCATTTTCAGACTCGACTGCTCTTCGGACCTCTGCAAGAAGCCATAATTTTCAAAAAATAGCTTTATTTTTTTGGTTTTTCTTTGTAGACTACGGAATATTTGCCATTGGTCAAGTCTACCTGAGCTTATTTCCCCAGCGTATTCCACTGTTCTCAACAAATATGCAAGGTTGTGCTAACTATTGACATCGACAAAACAAGACACTTTTTTTGTTGGAATAGAGTATAATAATTACCAGGAGCTATCACAGAATAACATATGCAAGGTTATGGAAAACAAATTCCTTTACGAAATAAAACCAAAGCATGCTATAGATATCCTTAGACAGCAACCTCTTACATAAGGACATAAAACTTGGCTCTCTTAGCCACCGAAACCGTAGAGGGTTCTTCCTTGTCTCTTAAGTGCATAAACAACATCCAAAGCAGTCACAGTCTTTCTCTTGGCGTGCTCAGTGTAGGTTGTTGCGTCTCTGACGACGTTTTCCAAGAAGCTCTTCAAAACAGCTCTGGAATCGTCGTAGATATAGGTGGAAATACGCTTGACACCACCTCTTCTAGCCAATCTTCTGATCGCAGGCTTGGTGATACCTTCAATGCTTGGCTTGTTTGTCTTTCTAGCGTGTCTCTTGGCGCCGACCTTACCGACACCTTTACCTCCTTTTCCTTGTCCGACCATTTGTTATGCTTGATTATTCAAATTAATGAATTTTTTTGTTAATAACAGTTGCATTGAATTAATTATTTGAAGCTATTGCTTTCAGAATCTTTGATTTGATTGGTCGATTTCCAATAAATTCGGATTCAAATTCGCGCTCAAAACAGCAGTTTGATGTGTTGATCGTTAGGATCTAATTGCTGCAGCGATCTTTTGGAGGACCAATAAGATCGTTGCGTTTAATTGAAGCTATTGCCGTGCCGATTTAATACCAAGGCGCCAAGACGGTTAGTTTATAATATACAAAGTAAGCAAAAAGTACAAAAGACAAATCAAAGAGAAAAATGGCCAGAACGAAACAAACAGCAAGAAAATCCACTGGTGCTAAAGCCCCAAGAAAGCAACTCGCATCCAAGGCAGCCAGAAAGAGCGCCCCAGCCACTGGTGGTGTTAAGAAACCACACAGATACAGACCTGGTACCGTCGCTCTCAGAGAAATTAGAAAATACCAAAAATCCACTGACCTCCTCATCAGAAAGCTTCCTTTCCAGAGATTAGTGAGAGAAATCGCTCATGAATTCCAAAAGGAACTCAGATTCCAAAGCTCCGCTGTTTTGGCTCTTCAAGAAGCTGCTGAATCCTACCTCGTTGCTCTTTTCGAAGATACCAACCTTTGCGCTATCCACGCCAAGAGAGTTACTATCATGTCTAAGGATTTGGCCCTCGCTAGAAGAATTAGAGGCGAAAGATTCTAAGTTTATATAGATAGTAAGCCTCGAACTTAGATTTTGCAGTTATTTAGGGTGTCGTAATAGTGTTCTATGGTTTTCTGTTGAATTGTATTACGATAACTTTACTAAGGAGTTTAATCATAATCAGCGCGAAATTTGTGCTCATTTCTTTCATCAGAGAGTGTAATGAAAGCAATTTTAATGTACAAAGGTAAGATTAGAGACCAAAAGGTCTATTTCTAAGAGTTTATCATGAATGGAGCAGTGGGAAAGTTAGTGTAGCGAGGCTTGATGTTTTCAGAAGGTTCCGTTATAGATATGCGATCTAATTTAAAAAGGTAAGAACCAAGATAATTTTTTATTTCTCTTAGTTAGGCTACTACTTCTACCTTTTAACTTTTGAAAATTTGAGAATGAGTCAATATTACGATCGTTCAAAAGCTCCGGTTGTGGGAAAGGGAGAAAACTCTGTCCCTAACGGCGATTCAGCATATAAACAAAAGGAGCCTACAAACTACTCCTACTACCCTGCTTCAACAGGCGAATACAAAAGGTAATCTCAATGTAATGTCTTAATTAAATTGTTATTTTCAGTCCAAGGAGCTATATACCTCCATATGATAGATATACGCAACAGAGAACTCCCACCGATGGCGAAAGATACAAAAGCATACAGCAGTCCTTAAGCAACAGTCAGTCCCATGAATCTCAGATCAGCGCTCTAAAAGAAGAAAATGAATGGTTGAACAAGCGGCTTGCATCTGCAAACGCAGAAATTAGTGCTCTTGAAGCTGTAGTACGAGGCGTGGGTAAACAGTCAACGTCACCCGGCTCTCTAGACAAAAGCATGGACGTTCCGCAGGAAGTACAGCGATTGAACTCCGTGATTTTTCAAAAGAATTCAGAAATCGAGCAGCTGAAATCGAAACTCGCTGGTGCAAGTCTGAAAGACTCTTCGGTGGAGGGATATAATAAAATAAACACACAAAGCAAGGAGTATTTAGATTTGAATCTTCGATTCGCGGAGCTTCAAAGCGAAAACGCGAAACTGAGACTATCAACAAAGGAGTTGGAAAATTTGAAATACGAATACCAGCAGACTAACAGCGAACTCGAACGGCTGAGAGGAGTAATCGCTGAGAAAACTAAAGAAAACGAGAAACTTCAAACAAGGATTAGTCATTCAGGACATCCTAGTGATTATCAGACTCAAGAGCTTGAAATCAAGCTTCAACAAATTGTCAATGAGAATCTGCGACTGAATGACTTGCTAGCAGATTGCCATGCAGAAATAGATCAGTTGAAGGCTCAGTCCAGAGGCGGCAGTGGCGGCGGCTATGAAAAATCTGTGCTTGAAGGAAAATTGGACGCGCTTGGCAAGGAAAATATTTATTTAAACGAGAGAATCGCGCAGCTTTCAAGAGAGCTTGAAGCGAGAGGAAGTTATTCCAATGCTGATGAGAATATGAGCAGGATTAACTACTTAACTGAAGAAAATAAAAGGCTGACTTCGCTGTTGAACGACAGTCTCAGAGAAAACGAGGCATTGAAGCTTTCGCATCCAAACACCGAGGATCTGTACTCCAAAATCTCGTTATTAGCCACAGAAAACGATAGATTGAATCAATTGCTTTGGGAGAAGACCGGCGGATACGAAACAAGTACCCCTAACGGCCAGAGCCACGCATTGAAAAACTCGTCAACCGAAAGAGATCTCAAACGGTTAAGCGATGATAGAGATTGGCTTAGAGAGAAGGTGTTTGATTTACAGCAAGAATTGGAACGCCAAAAAGCGAAATCGGGCAACGCAGAGCTGTTGATTAAAAAAATTGAGGAGCTAGAAGAAAGAGTAAATCCCCTTTATAGCCAGCATGCTCATAATTTATTCAAAGGCAGTCTTGATCGTTACCGAAAATAATCGGCTTAATCTGCTGAACACAGAACAAAGCAAGCAAATCGAAGAAGCGAAGATGATGGTCCAACAATCAGAAGCGAAGGACCACACACTCCAATATCTAAGAGAAGAGAATGAGAGGCTTCAGAGGCTTATTGCTCAGAAAAACTCTGAATTAGACGAGCAGAGGTTAAAAGCATTGCAGTCAGATATTTTTAGCAAAGAGAATGAAGAGCTCCAAAGAAGAGTTCAGTTGCTGCTATCAGAAAATCAGAATCTCGCAGAGACCATCCACAGCGATAAGATCCACATTGAAGAGCTTTCAAAACTCACAGAGAAAATCGACCCACTTCATGACAAAATCAACGCGCTCCAATTTGAGAAAAGCAAAGCCGTTGAAGGCCTCACGGCCACGCAGGCGAGAGTAGCAGAGTTAGAAAATTACCAAAGAGGCTATAATGACCTATTGGAGTCATTGAATGAAACTCAAAAGGAATTTAAGCGTCTAAATAGTGAGTTTATTGCAAAATCGCAGGAAGTCGAAGCGCTTAAAATCAAAACCGCTGAAGCCGAACAAGACAAAGCTCGCGCTGAAAAGCTTGAGAAAGAATACGACGGCATGGCGCAGCTGATTTCTGAGAAGGAACGAGAGATTGCGACACTTAAAACCAAGCTTATCAGCTTAGAGGCAGCTCAGAACGCTCTGCAGCAGTCTGAAGAAAGCATGAGAATGCTTCAACGAGAAACGATAAGACTTCAAAATGAGATTAAAGACTTGAATGTGAAACTCACCGAAGCCGCTACCGCTGAAAACCAATTAAGAGCAAAGTTTGAAAAGGAGAAAAAAGCTGAAATTGTATTGAATACGCACTAAACCTTTTGAAAATTAGTTCTGATTATCTTAGGAAAAGCTTGGGAAGGAGCTGAATGAGGTATTCGCTCAGGAGAGGGGTTCCCTTGAAGGAATGATCACAGGGCTGAAGCAAAAGACGGCGGATTTAGAAAATAAAATGATGATTCTAATGGATGAGAACGATAAATTAAGCGAGCTAAACCAGCAGAGACTAGAGCAATTGAATGATACTGTAAGCAAATTTGCGGACCTTGAGCGCGAGGCGGCAGAGGAGCTTACAAGGGCGAAGAAGGCTTTTGAACACAAGCTGAAATTTGAATTGGTATCTTTGTCCCTTGGGATTTTGGTTGAAATGTGCGCTGTTATAGGAAAAACTTGAAAGAGAGAAGCAGAAAGAAATGGACGCGGAACTATGGAAACAGAAAGGTATTGCTGGGGACCTTCAAAGCCAAGTCACGGCTTTGACAGCTGAATTGCAAGCAGCGAGAGAAAAAGTGAGGCAAAGGACTGAAGAAGTCGATGAGCTGAAAAAGAAGAATCTGCAAATTGAGCTTGATAAAGTTCATGAGATTGAGGAGTTGAAGAAACAATTCGAAGTTTATAAGAAAAACTCAATTGTATATAATTCGATTTGATATGCATTGGACTAATTTTGCATAACATATCGAAGGAAGCGAAGCAGCTTCAAGTGAGATTTGATGCGGAGAAGGCTGCTTATGAGACAGATTTACTTCAGTTGAACCAGAAGATCAGTGACCATGAGAGCCAAATCGCATATTTGACCGCTGAAAACGAGAAACTTTCCAAGAATGTTATTCAGCAGTTAAGAGAGATAGAGACGAATAGACAAAAGCTGCGAATGATCCAAGAGAATCATAGAAATGAAACTGAAGACCTGAAGAGCCAGATAGAAGTGTTGAAAGCTTCGAATTATGTAAAATGAATTCAAATGCAGCAAATTAGAAAGTAATGTCAATGGATTTTCGATGATAGGATGTAAAAGAAATGGCCATCAAATACGGGTCTGAGAGAGCGATCGACCAGAGTCATATTAAGCAGTTAAAGCAGATCAATGAGAACTTTAAAGAGGAGATTGAGAGACTTTTAGAGGTCGTGAATGATAGGAGAAACGACTATGATGCGCTATTGAAGCAGGTAATTATTTGCATTCTGTAAGGAGAACTTATCTGTTGCGTGATTTCAGTACGATGAGTTGAAGAAAGATCATCAGACGCTTCGAGAGAAAATCAGAGGAGACAATGCTAGAGAAAGCGTCAGCAATGTGTCAGCTCAAATGGAAAAACTTGAGCGAGATTTGCTAAATTCGTAAGCATGTTAAAATGCTCTATTTGCCAAACTTTTGTTAGTGAGGCAGCAAAAGAAGAATACAAACGACAGGCTGAAAGAAACGTTTTGGAACTGACCAACAAGACTAAGGAATTGGTTGAAAAGATTCAAGAACTCGATGTGCTCAAAGCCAAATATGAGGACTCCATCAGCAATTATTCGAATATGAACTCTCAAGTAAACCTCCTTTCATATCTTAATTCCAATATAACATAACAAATCAACTCAGCTATTCACAAAATTGGCAACAGATTCAGCAAGATCAAGCTATAGATCTTAAGGATGATTTGATAATGGCGAGCTTTCGTGTTGAGTATTCGACAAATGTAATATACAAGCAATTTTATAATAGAACCCTAGTAATTTTGTAACAAATTCTCTGACTCAGAGCAAATCTCTCCTAAATTGAACCTTAGTTAATCCCAAGTCTATATGACAGTCTTCGCTTAGTTTTCCTGTAAATTTCTAGCTACTTACCCTCGAAAGCAAAGTAGGAAAATAATATTTTGTGATCTTTGATCATTCATCATGATTAGGCAATTTAGTTGTAAGATAGAATGACGAATAAAATATATCTAGCTCTGTCTATATCATGCACTTAAACGACTATGGCTTCTTCTCGATAGGTTTCAGCTTTCCGCCTGGACCCCATGATTCAACGACTTCGGTGCAGTTGAAAATAGGTTTCCCTAATCTCTCGTTGACTTTATTGTGCAAACCGCATAAGTAATCCATAAACTCCTTTCGTGAAGAAGCCTTGACCGGATTATCCAGCAGCAGTCTCATAAAATGATTTCCGCACTCCTTGCAAGGATAGAATTCAGCCCTAATTAATGTAATGTGAGGAAACTCAAGCTGTTATTCATTGAAAAAATTACAATGTTTTGAAAAAGAGTTGCATCTTCGCGACTTCCAAATGTGTTGGGTTTTCTGGATAATATGCGCTCATTAAATGCAAGAACGTCCATGTCTGGTGTCCCAAGGATTCTCTGGTGATGTTTTTATGTTCAAATGGTTTGACTAGTCAACAGAGTGCATATGAGACAGAATGATTGCTTTGAATGCTTACTTGTGCTCTCGTCTTTTACGCTGAATGTGAATCCGCTACTATCGGTGGTGGTTTTTTTGTGTTGTGAGAGCAAACTGTGGATGAGACTGTCGTAATTGTAGAGCGTTGTGATAAGGAACAGAGCGGTACAGAGGATAGATCCGAAAATTAAGACATTGCAGCTCGATTTCTGCGGTTTCATGTCTGGAGTTTGAAGTTTATGGAATTTAGCTTTTGATTAAATTATTTCAGAATTAGCACGTTTCCAAGAGGTTATTGTCCAGTAATTCCCTTGCTTGTGCTTGCGCCTTGAAACAACATGGATTATAGCTGAATGAGACCACGGAAAATCTGCTAGCCTTTCCGGGCTAAAGAAATATGAGTCGAATCTTATAATATTCTTCCCTATTCCAAGCGTAGTAGAGGCTCTTCCTCAAAAATTACAGCGATTCAATCTCAAATCGAAGGGAAACTCCTTAGATCCTCTCGAGAGATGAGGATGCAAAATTTCCTATCAGATCTAACGGTCATCAGAAGATTTGAGGAAGCAACCCACAGAAAAATTGAGATAATGAAAAAATTTCTCTACTCGATGAAAATGAGACAAAGTGGGAAGAAGACCTCCGTTTTGGCATAACCTTGTAACTAGCAATTCCTCATCGCAATTTTAGGTCTGGTTAACTCACTGTTATAGGATTTTGAAATAGAAGCGTTATAATTCTTAACTGGTTAAAAAATGCATACAAAAAGAAACTTTTTCCTTCTATTTTAGAAGTAAGAGGAGCATTGTCGGTCATAGGAGGGAGTCACATTAGAAAAAAAACACGGCCTGAATTCAGCTTCGATTAGCGCTGGAAAATATTTATCTATTTATTTCAAGTCATTGACCTCAAAGTAGATATTAGTCCATAAAATTTACGTTGTATGCGTTTAGAAGCAAGCATTTTAGAAAGGGTTTGATGGACCCCCAGTAATGAACTATCATCGACTGGATAAAGAGTAAAAAGCCCAGTTTAAATTACAATATTTTAATTCATAAATCAATATACTTCCTAAGTTTATTTTTAGAAATTTGGTAAAATGCCCTCTTTCAAATATTTTGGCCTACTACTCTGCGTATTTGCTATCTCTTTCTGGCTCACCAGCACTTGCCCATTAGGATGTGCAAAATGCACAACCAGCCAGTTTGTATGTAACGAAAACGCCTGTCACAGGGGATATGGTTGGAATGCGATTACAAATGAGTGCCAGAAGTGCGGAAATTGCTATTATTGCAAGGATAATGGGCCAGGTACTTGCGATAAATACGCCTGTAAATCAAAATTCGGCTATAACTCGACCTCTCTTCTTTGTGAAGCTTGTGCGGCTAATTGCTTGTATTGCACTGTGAATGGACCTAAAAAATGCGATCCAAATTCATGTAATATCAAATACACTTATAAAGAAGAAACATCTACTTGTGTTGCGTGCGGATCGAACTGCGCCAATTGCAATGCCAATGGGCCTGGCAAATGTGATCCAGGTGGGTGCATGGTGGGGTATTACTTTGATTCCTCAACGCTGACATGTTCAGCCTGCGCACCTTCTTGTTTTGGATGTAATCTAAACGGACCTAGTTTCTGTGATTCCGATAAATGCAGGAATGGTACGATTTTTAACCCAGACACAAAAACATGTAATCTATGTGCTCCTAATTGCCTTTCTTGCGAAAAAAGTGGCGCAGGTTCTTGCGATGTATGCATCCCTGATTATAACTTGACAGCAAGCAATCAGTGTGACGCCTGCAGCGAAGGTTGCTCGAAATGTACAATAAATGGCGCTGGTTACTGCAATCAAGATCAAGTTAAATCCACTTATGGCTATGATCATGAGAATAAAATCTCTGCTAGTTGCGGAACAGGTTGCACATATTGCCGTGCTTTTGGCCCTGGGGTTTGTGAAATTACTGGTTGTACTCATGGATACAATTATAATAGTGAAACTAAGCTCTGCGAGCGCATCTGTGCTGCTAATTGCCAGGTGTGCACCACAAATGGAGCTAGTAAATGTGATCCTGATGGCTGCAATATTGGATATATGTACAATTCTGCCTCGAAGCTATGTCAAGCTTGTCCGGTTGGATG
>ENA-UOTZ01001097-UOTZ01001097.1-compost-metagenome-genome-assembly--contig:-NODE-1097-length-20170-cov-6.746529_pt1 | contig 20170 bp, 9 predicted proteins | sample MGYA00238144_ERZ746983 | MGnify/ENA primary metagenome ERZ746983 (study PRJEB28759, sample SAMN06268863) | compost metagenome | isolation source: single cell | place: USA: California, Emeryville, Joint... | reverse complement strand
TTAACATTGGCAGTCCAACAAAGCTTGAGTTTGATGCTTCGGACTCTATATATTGTCTTTATTGTGATTGTATGTAAACTCCATTATTACCATAAATTGGTGAACAAATTGATGAATCTTCAAAAGGTTGTAGCTGAGCAAAACATATCTTTGAGGAAGACGAACGAGGATCTTCAGAAAGCACTTGAAGATCGAGATACTTTTATCCTGAGCTTTTCTCATGAGACTCGTAACCCTTTGAATGGTATCCTCGGTAACTTAGGCATCCTCAATGATATGTCCTTGCAGCCAGAAGCTAAAAAATTCCTCGATAAGACAATGGTTTGCGCCCAGATTTTAAGCAATATTCTCATAACAATTATGGATTCCAAAAAATCTGAAAATTCAGTTTCTGCAATGCGATTAAAGCCCACTCCCAACGAAATGAGGAAATTCATCGAAGAAGTTTCGTCACTTTGCCAAGATCTCATAGAAGGGAACGGTCTCAAATATATTCTCAATATTTCGCCTTCATTTCCACAAAGCGTGGTGTTTGACCGGGAAAGGATGACTCAAGTAGTTCTCAATCTAGTGAGCAATGCAATTAAATTCACGAAAAAAGGTTTTGTTCGTCTCTCATTTGAGTGGTCACCAGCTACAGAGGAAAAAGCGACTTTTTTGACCTCCCTCGATATTAGGTTTCAAGAACGAATTGGAAAGGAAAAAAACTCTTATCACGTTGGTTGGTTTCGAAGCGTACGGTCACGAGAAGAAGGAAAATTGATTATCTCGGTGAAAGACTCTGGATGTGGTATTAGTGAAGAGAGCCAAAAGATCATCTTCGAGAAATTTCAACAAGTGGAGTCAGGAACTGACCACATTAAACTTGGACTGGGATTAGGTCTTTGGATATCCAAAGTAATAACAAGTCTCCACCAAGGTGAGATTCTTGTAAACAGTGAAAAAGGAGCAGGAAGCGAATTCTCTGTTGTAGTTCCTACTACTGCAGAACCACTTAATTTTACCGTCGCGATCTCACAGACTAACCTCTATCTAAGCGATGAGCCTGACGATTCGAGTTCAAGCGATGAAAGGAAAACATTGAGAGCTTTGGTTGTTGAAGATTTTCCTATCAATCAAGTAATCAACACTGAAATGCTGAAGAAATATGGAATTTCTGAGGTTTGTGTGGCCTCAAATGGAGAAGAATGCATTCAGATCTTACAAGAAAAAGGGTCAGGATATTTTGATGTCATTACAATGGATCTTGAGATGCCAGTTATGGGTGGGAAAGAGGCCATCAAATGGATCAGAAGCTGGGAAGAGAAGGACGGCAAAACTCCAAGTAAGATTATAATCATCAGTGGCAATGCTGTGGAAAAAGAGATACAAATGTGCACAGATAAAGCAGGTCCATACCGAGCTGATGCTTTCATGGCAAAGCCCTGTGATTATAATGCGCTTGTCAAAACCCTTGCCAGCCTTGGTTTAATATCTGAGCGCAAGAAATCTCTTCAGGACGCTGGAAAGAAGAAAATCTTAATTGCTGATGACGAATTTATTATCATCGACATAATGAGAAACTTTGCAAGCAAACTCAACCTTGAGGTGCTGGTTGCCAAGAATGGGAAAGAAGCTGTTGAGGTATTCGAAAAGAGTAGAGCTGATATTGGTGCTATTTGCTTGGATGATAAAATGCCACAAATGACTGGACTTGAAGCCTGTCAGAAAATTAGAGCGTTGATGAATAATACAGAGCAACACGAAATACCGATATACCTGATCAGTGGAACAAAATACGACACTCCGCCTTCCGGTTTTACCCAGACATTAGTAAAACCGTTCGAATTTAAGAACTTTAAAGAAATCATACACCTAGCTAAGCTTTCAAGAGATATGCATTAAAAGAACTCAGAAACAAAGCTTATTGTCTAAGTTCGAAGGAAGTTTTATGGTATGTTTATTTAGGATCACTTAGTAAATACTTTCTCCAAACCATTTTTCTTCTGTAAATAAGTCTTTCATAATGTTTCAAATTTGAAATGTCTCATCATTGAGTTTCATTCAATTTTAAACATCTATAAAACCTTTCATAATCGCTCAATTTTTCCCAACTAAAAATAATAATAATGTATTGAGCTTAGTTGCTTATTGAATTCCACTCTCAAGTTACTGTTTAGCCTGCTACCTTCAACTCAGTTGACTTAATAATCAAAATCTCATGTCATACAATCTAAACGCTATCAAATTTCAGCCCTACATTCGACGAATTTCTCCAATTATCTCACTTAGAACGATAATCACAACTTCTCTTTAACAATATGACATCAAATTAGCAACTCTTCATTTTACTGAAGGAAACCTTATAAAGGGCTTTTATCTTAAGTATATTTTCACATACGAATGCAACAACGTTAGTTTAAATTTAATCATCATTTAATTTCCTCACTCGCCTTCATTTCGTTTCAGAAATCACATAGCATGAACGCTCGATCAAACACCGTCCTTAAGAAGATTACCAGAAACACCAAACAAAACAATGAAAACAAAAAACTCCAATCGCATCTTGAAAAACTCTCAGTAGTTGAATTTTCACAGAATAAACACCAACAATGCAATACTTCACTCGACAATTTGACCCTACCTCAGGACCAGGATGCTATGGACATTTACAAAGAGCAAGCCGCATTTGAGGTCCTGGATTTCGGGCTCAGCACCATTGAAAATTTCCACAATATCAAAGCAGTTAAGCCAGTTTCATCACAGCAGAATATTTCCACGAGTGATGACGTTAGTTCAGAGGCCGGCCCTCTTCAAAAACCACTGTGGCAGGCTCAAGTCACGTCTGAGAACAACCTCGAGAGAGAATCGTATCTTCCACCGCTCAATGTTAAAAGAAAGAGCTCTGTTCCGAATGTTCCGAAAATGAATCAGCCAACAAGGTACTATCGTAAAAGGCTCACAACGTCAAAGATCTTAGAGCCGATAAAGTCATATGCGACGCCTCAGCCGAGAAAAATGTCGAAGGAAGGAGAGATAACTTCTAAAAAATCGACCAAAATTCTGGCGAATCCATTCGCTATCAATCTGTTGAAGCCGAAGCGTCCTATTCGAGCTGAATTTGCAACTGAAAAGACATCATTGCTGCAATCAGAATATTTCTTAGCTCATTTAAGACCGGCGCTTGGTCCTAAATTCCTTAGTGTTGAAAAATTGGCTCAATTCCTTCTAAAACTCGCCACGTCTGACATGGAGAAAGCATGGGCAATATTCCTATGGATTACACAAAATATAGAATTCAGCCGCGAGGATGAGATGGCCAAAGCGACAGAGAGCACTGCAAAGCAAGTACTGCAGGATATGAAAGGAAGTTCATTGAAGATATGTACTCTCTTTGTTGAACTCGCTAAAATTATGGAACTGGAAGCGGAAATTATCAAAGGCAATGCCAAATTCGGGTATAATACCATCAAACCCCATTATTGGATCGCAATAAAGTTATATGATGATTGGCGCTTGGTCGACCCCTGCCTTGGAGCTGGGAAGTCTGAGAAAAAGAGCGATGAGAGCACTTTAGATACATTTTGGTTCTTGCCGCATCCAGAGCAGGCAATTTATACTATTTTTCCAGAGAAAGAGACTTGGCAGCTGCTGAAACAGACCGTGAGTTATCAGCAATTTCTCAGCATGCTATTTGTGAAGCCATTGTTTTTCAAATATAACATCAGCACTAGTCAAGACTCGGAAATTATAACCAAAACTAATAAGTTTTTCTTACTCAATGAGAATAAAACCATTGCTTCGGTCTCTGAAGCGGTATTACAGCTGAAACTAACAACAGATAAAGACGTTGAGATCAAAGCGGCTATTCGACGCCCGGATAGCTCGCAATCGATTGCTTGCTTCGTACAGAACTTCAAAAACGAAACATCAATAACCTCGCTGTTTCCTTCTCCAGACCTCTACTTACTTGAAATATTTGGCCGAAGGCATTACCATGTTTCTGGGTTTGAGAAACTTGTGACTATTCCAATCAAAGCTGACTTTGAAAGTGAGGTTGCAAATAAATTACCAAGAAAAACAAACGAGTTTGACTTATATCGCGCCTATCTCGTTACTCCCATGGCTCGGGACTTTGAGAAAGGAGATAGAGTATTTTTCCAGCTCAAGTTCGATAATCCGGTGAGTTTTGTTGCTGTTAAATGTTTTTCGGAAGAAACGCTGCAGCCGTTGAAAAAGAATGCTGAGGATAGTTCCTTCTGGGAAGGGGAGATCCTCTGCGAGGATATTCCTGTCTCCGTGACTGTGAAACAGACGAAGACCAGCAAATTTAAGAACATTTTGATCTATGAATAGTCTTGAGTTAAGAAATGATTGATTTTATGATTAACCAATCAAAAGTATTACTCTATACTTTCTAAGCATTCATTAATATTTCTTTTTATCATTTGCTTATGCTGTATTATTTACATAGCTTATTAGTAAGGAAATTCCGATATGTTTCATTTATTATGGTAGATAATCGTATATAAATGATCTAGCTCATAGGAAGTTGCTAAATGTAGAAATTTTCATTGAAACGTAGATAATGATAAAATATGATGGAATTAGTTCACCACTGAACTTGGTTACCAGGTCATTGCCTATCTAAACCACAAGTAAACTCATTCAGTTTGCTCGCTCATTTGTGAACCACCGCGAGGGTTGTGAGTTCGATTAGGATTGTATGATTTCGTCATTGATTTCGGCTTGAACGTGACACCTCGCTCCCTCATTATTTCTGCCTCAAGCTTCTTCATCCTCTCTTCTTTGATCTTCTGTTGGTTGTACAGTCGATCAAAAGCCGGCGTTTCTGACGACTCAGTAGTATCTTTAAACTGGCTCACCGCTGCATATGGAGACCGAAGCTCGCTGCCAGCATCGAAACTCCTCTTTTTTCGTACAACCATACTCGTCGCGCTCTGACTTCGTCCTAACCTCTTGTTCGCTGATGCACTAGACGCGTTCCTCATCGAATCTCTCTCTGCCATTTCTCTCTCGAACACTTGGCTTTTCTCATGTCTTTTCACTGCCTCTGAATACAACCGGTTGAACGGATCTGGACTCCTGCTCCCTGATTTCGACCTGTATTTTTTCGTCATGCTGGCAGGTGTGAATGTGTAAATCTCCATCTCTTTGTCTCTCTGCGCTCCTTCCTTCTTAATCAAGTTCCGCTTCCTACGGTCAGCTTCAGAATACATCCTTTCTACATGCTCTCCGATATTCTGCTGGAACCTTCTCTTGTCTTTAGTCGGACTCTGCACCTGAGGACAAAACGGGTAGTTCTTTGACTCACGCTCTTGGCTAACGATCCGTTTCATTATCAAGTTTCTTTCTTTGAGTTTGGCTTTTTCATATAATCTCTCCGCAGCCTGTGTTTTCTTCACTTCAGGACTGCGGTTATCTTCGGTGATCGAGTATTTAGCTTGAGATCGGCTAATATCTGGACTGAAAGTCGCTCCTTTGAGGGCTCGGCTATCGAAACTATGCTGTTGAAGGCTCTCTTTCACAGGCTTCACCTTGGAAAGACGGTCAAAAACAGGTGTTTTAAGGAGGTCGGAAAGGATTTTGCTGTTTTTGTTTTGGTTCGTCTTCGGCGCGAAAGTGCAATCGCTCAGTTCTTCCAATCGAGCCATGTGCCATTTGAGAGCTTTTGCTTCGTTTTGGGCGAAATAATCCTCATATAGGAGATCATGACGCTTCGCGTTGGGAGAAACCAACGGGCTTCTGACTTTTTCAGGAGGAGACCGTGATCGGTAAGGCGACTCCTGGTGGAGATCCTTCGACACATCAAATGAGTTCTTTGACATTTTCTTTTCTAATTTGGAGTAGAGGTCGAACAATTTCGTGATTTTTCGATTGTCGGAGGTTGGTACAGGCTGCTTTGAGCTGCTGCCGAACGTCTCTTGGGGTTGGAGCTGAGCTGACGGCTCTCGACGCGTGGTAGTTCTTTTTGAAGGGTTCTTAGAGCTGTAAAATAGCTCGATTTCCCTTTCTTCCTGGCTTTCTGGTGAGAGTAGCTGAGTGTTGGACGCTCGACGCGATTGAGTTGGCTCAAATTGCTTCACGCGAATACTATCTTCAACTTTGTGAGCTTCTGAAACGGGCCTTGTGCCTTCCAAGGCGTGTTGGTGTGAGGATGGGTAGACTGTCTGACTGACCTGAGAACCACGAGGCGTTTTTTGACGTTGGAGGTTGGCCAACCAATGGTAGTAGAACCGATTCGAAATGTCGTAGAAATCTGAAGCTGTTAGAAACTCGAGATATTTTGCGAGTTCGCAAAGGAGTTGGCGCTGATCGGCATCTCTGAAATCAGTTCTGAATCTCTTCGAGGTTTGCTCGTCGAATAGGCCGACAGTCTCGCAATAGTCAAAGAAAGCTAAATTATTAGACCGGTTGTGTTCAGTCATTGTTGGCAGTTTATTTTAATTTTATCTTGCAAATAACAGCAAAATTTACAAAGATAAATCCCGTTGTGTGGTACGAATTTCGGAAAATAACGTATTGATTAAATGTGAGCGGGTTTCTTTCCATGTAACAAATTTGTCTCAACAAGACCTCTGCGGGTTGGATGAAAATAGCAGTCTCAGAGAGGCGATGCGAGTCCAAGAGAAATCAAGATAATAGGGCATTTTGATTGAGAAGCCTCGTTGTTATATCCATGAATCTATCCCAAAGAAAAGTTTCATTGTGAATGAGCGAATATGCTTCAGCTACAAGATGTGTATTTTATCATTAATGATGTGAGAAATTAGTTCCTTTAAGAATTCCTACAAAGGGCATTGAATATAACATCTTTTATGAAATATTCTTTGTATATATTGATTTTAACTTTGAATGCTAAATCTTAGGTTGCTTCAATGTTTCAATTATTCACATAATTCTCAGAAGAACCTCATCTTAACTCAACGTAACTAGCTCTTCTCTTTTGTCTTGGTATTACTTTTCTTCATTTGGATCGGCTGGCGTCTCCTTTATCTCCTCATTAGGTGCTGATTCCGTGGTTATTTCGGGCGCATCCTTTGTCTCTTCCTTAAGCTCGACTTCAACTTTCGCCTTGGATTTATAATCCTTCACAGCATGGTAAACCACGTCGCCAACTGGTAACGCAATCGCAGCACTCAGTATTGAGAAAGTAACCGCTGGGTTAATTCTTGCTTGTTTCCCTTGCGCAATTCGAACTTGACTGAATGTCGCGTAGGCCAAAAATCCTGTGAGCAAACTGAAAGTTGCAGATATAGAAGCGTTCTTGGGTTTAAGGAAGTTCAATCGGCTGAAGAATTCCTTTATTCTGGGGACCATGTTTAAGAGCACCATAAAAGCGCTTGCTACTGGCAGAAGGTAGAGAGACCACTTTCCCGCTCTCTTAATGACGTTTCCATTAAATCCGAACTGACTTGGGACAAGGTCACTGATCTTCTTGTAGTTCAGCTGGATGAAGATAAGCTGTGCGAGAATTACAGGGCCTGCTATCGCCAGATAGGCCAGTTCGGCTTTTGATTTCTCAATGAAGAAAGTTTTTGTGCTTTCTTTAACCTTTGAGTAATTTGCTCCCATTTTGTGGTGTGCTTTTGTTGTGTTTTTGTGTTGTGTTTTTGTTGTGTGTTTTGGTGATAATATCTCAAATGATTTTCTGGTATAAATAGTCAAATCAGCTGACGATAGACGGTATCAAAGCAGAAATTAATTTGGCCGTAGATATAAATTTATCGATCGAAATCTACGGTATTAGAAGAGTTGGATGCCCAATTCAGCATCGCATGCAACGCTTTGAAGAAAGAGTGGGAAGTAGTGCTTGAATGGGATGAGATCTTAGAAAAAAGTGATAGAGGATGAACACGACAGATAATTTTTTTCTTCAATCCTTATTGAAAGCGACTCTCTGAAAGAATCATGATTGATATCGTGATCTCTCATCTGGACAGTGGTTTCTCATAAAAGTTTTGAGTGAATTTGGACCGAAAATTAAAATTAATGTGGTACAATGCACTTGGGGTTTTTTCTGAGAATATGGTGAGTTTCATAACATTTTGCTGATGCCTTAAAATTAAATGGAGAGATATCTATCTTTCACTACCTAAGAGACAGTCGACTCAATCAATGAGCTATCATTCAAAGAGAACATAAATCATACATTGAAAATCAAAGACGGACTTTATTATGATAAGACATGTGGACACCAGTGAGATTTTTTCTCTTTGAGGTAATCAAGACAATAAGTTTCAAGAGGTTCAGCTTATTCGACTACATCTTCTTTATTCTGATCTCAAATATTGATTAGAATCGGGTTATCTAAGAAATTACTTTTGATAGATACTTACCAGTTAATTAACATGTAAGTATACGGAACTCTCAATGCGTGATGATGATAATTAAAAGATTAAAAGCTACTTAAACCATCACCAAGGCCAGTGCCACCTTTTCCTTCGGTTTCCTATAAGTGCCCCATAAATACAGTTCATTTTTTTCTATTATTTTGAGTGATTCCTGAATTATCTGTGTTTTGCAGCCACATTCTTTGATATTTTTAGATCCACGAACTCAGTTTCCTTTGCAAGCGAACATTGTTGCTGCTCTCACCAACTAAAGTTGCTCCAATTAATTCATTTTTTCAATATTCATAATTTCTGTAGAAACTGTTCACTGTATAGTTAGATTATTCGATTTAGACCCATAATTTCTGTGAAAACATTATTTTATCCGGCGACCGAATTAAATTGCTTTAATTTTATCTTCTTTGCAATAAGACTATCTGAAAGAAGAACTCTTCATATGGGCGGTAAACTTTACTTCATTTCTAAACCATTGCTATCTTCATCCTCTATAGAAATATGTTCAACTATGCCGTCAGCCACTTGCACTCCACGCTCAGATCCAGTTCTCTTTCGAAAAGAAGCTCATGGAGTCTACTTTGAAGTCTCATATGCCGACATTTATAACGAAAAAACCGATATAATAGGTAACAGATCTCTTCCTCGAAAGTTATTCACGGATCTTTCTCAAGTTAACCCTTCTAATACACAATTAATGCATAATATTGGATTATCTCGAACGCTGGTCGAAAGAGCAGGAAGGTAAGCATCCATTATATGTCTACTCCTAATACAGCATCTATTAGTGCCGTTCGCAAAGAATGCTCGGACTTAATCAAGCAATTTGGAATTTGTAATCAAGATTCTTGGGGATAATATCTGATTTTTGTTAGTGAAAATCGGACAAGTTGTCTCTACAGGAGGCGGAAACTTGCGTTGCAAGCTTATATTTCATGCGGTCTTTCCTATTTGGTTGGGAGTAATTTGATTTGGTGTCGCTCTGTGTAATATTATTATTAGGGAACCGCGCAGGAAGTCGAAAACTTGGCTGAAGGTATCAAAAATATGTAAGTGATATATCCGATGCCTTTCTAAATATATTTCAGACTGACGAAAGCTGAACAATTGAAAGCAACCTCTGTGGCTTTTCCAGTACTAGGAGGAGGAGTGTTTGGCATTCCCCTTGAAATTGCTGCTAAGACTATAGTCTGCGCGTGCCTTGAGTATCTTCAAGGGAAAAGGTCTGGGAATTCGATTGTAAAGATTCGATTTGTGCACGCAGGACCGCGCGCAGTAATTTTACACTATTAGAGGATAATGATCTATAACTATCGTGCTAGGCGAAGTATTATTATCAAGCTTGCAATAGTCTATTGGGAATAGGTATGATATTTCCTGTCGATATTATTAAATGGAACGTATGTTAGGCGACATCACGCAGGTTATCAAAGATAAAACGGAGGCTTCTTTCGACAATAGCTTCTATATAAGCGAAGTCTGCCCTCTCCCCGAAGAGAAGAAAACCATCCGAAAATAATTTATTCTAGTTTCAATGTGAATTCATGTAATTAGCTAATTTGCACGCTGCTTTTTGTGATTTTTTTATTTATGATTGCAGTCAACTAGCAGTGCAATCCTTCCACTTTGACTTAGTATATATTAGGCACTTGATTAACCTCTGTTAAAACTCTACTGTGTTTTTATTATTCTCAACTAAGGAAATAAATCGGATTGGAAACCCTTATGTCTATAGGAGATCGTTCAGAAATGAAATTGGATTGAATAGATACTGTACTAATGTTATGAATATGTCGTTATTTATTCATTCGATTTAAAATTAGTCGATTCAGGTATTTAACTCCAATAAAAATTCTACTTTCAGCGAAAATATGCAAAAATAATGCAGCAAGCTATGGCATTTGAAAAAAAGAGGGGTCTTTATTTCAAAAACCCTTCAATTTCGAAACCTCCGATCAGTATCCAATCTCCATTAGTCGCAATTCCTATCAATTGTGATGTAGCAGCGCAAGATAGAAAAAGTATAGTGTCAAAAGAGATCACATGGATATATCCAAGGGACATTATGTACTCCCTCAAAGCGCATGAAAAGCCCGACTGCTTGTTTATTAATGCGAAGAAATTCAGCGAAGTCCGGATGACGAATTGGATCAATGGAAAATTCAGCAAGTCCTTGCATACTGTAGAGTAAAATTGGACTTAAGTTCCTCTTTTTGAAACTCTCTTCTGCGGTCAGGATCGTTCTGAAACCTGAGAACTATTGCCAGCATTACATACAACTCTTAAAGCACGCAAGACATATCAATTATTTAAGAATCACATTAGTTGGACTATTTGGTATTACATTGGCAATTGGAGTATTGATCATTCTTTTTTAGGTCAAAAGCTGTACAAAGCTCTTGGGCAACTGAGGAAACTAAATCTGAAGTCGTTGAAATATTTGATAATAATTATACCGTAGACCTTTCCTCATGGAGTTTGGCTAAATACTATTGTAGAATTGCAGAAGGGGAGCATTTTCGGTCGTTTTTCGAGCGTTTCATTGGGAAATTGAAGACACTGGGCACATTAGACGTAACTGTTCTCTAGTAATAATTTCTTTGCAAGAGCAAGTCGGCTGATTTATTTTCAAAACGTTTAATAGCAATGAATCAGGGGTGGAATCAGAACACATATACTCAGTAGTCCAAAAGCTGAAATCTCTTGAAAACTTGCATATAAAGATGCTTCCAAAAGCTCGACCAATAAGATTTAACCCCAAAATTGAGCTACTAGCGGAGGCATTGAGCGCAACTCAACAGCTAAAGAGCATACTATTGAATTTTGACAAGTAATTTCGGCTGCTTTTGTGCATTGGTTCACTAGATAATAGAGCAAATTTTTCAGGAAACGCCTTGAAGAATTTTGCATGGGCTTTAAGTCAATTAAAATTATTAAGAGCGATTTCGCTGTCCTTCCAAAGGTAAAAATGACTTTGTTTCTTCAGGCTCATCAGAATACGATAAAAAGCTGTACCAAATTAGAATTCGGCAAGGTTTCGTTAATCAACGAGGAAAATACGAACCTCGAAATAGCGAATTTAAACTTTAAAGGGTATACTACAATGCTTTTAGTAGAATCCAATAAACTTCTTTATTAGTTCAATTTACCTTTTCGATGATGATTTGACGAGCATTCTGAAAAACATTTGCAGTTGTAAGTCGTTGGTCAAGCTATCACTCGATGTGTCTGAGTAAGCATCCCCAGCACTAAGTTCAAATGAAACTAACACTCTACTCAGATGTATCAATCTAACTCGAAAAACTCTACTTTCATTGAAGAACGACTGCGTTGGAGCGCTTAACTTAAAGGAACTCTCACTCCGATGTAAATGGTAAATATTCAAGTCATTTATGATGATTAACCTCTAGCTCTTAAGGAATTCTTGGGTAGATGCTAGTGACGTCAAAGAACTGCTTAAACAGCTGAAAATGTTCAAAAGCGAGACGAAATTAATCCTGGATTTCCAAGAGTAACTATTTGCTTATAAAGTACTCACAATATTAAATACTATTGCCATATAGCTGTCCAATGCTCCTCAAGAAACCAAAAGAAACTGGGGAACTAATGACTCTTGCTCGCTCAATGCCTCGGATGCTCGAGTTCAACATCTCTCAAGGATGTGATAATATTTATTTGTTCTTATCAACTAAATATATCTTCTAACATGATAGCTGACTTATTGATCGTGGTTCATCCCAATACAAGGTAGTCCCCTAGAAAGACAATGAATTCCATGTAAACGTAATAATCTTAAATCAATACTCGGCCACTCAAATTTGATGTGTTTTTGAATTTTTTACTTTCCTTTTCTATAATTCAGATACTACTTGAAATCTATTGAAAGCGATAATTCACAATTTTCTCGTCTGTATATACTCTAATATAACAGTTCTGATGCTACTGTTCTGGAATTTTTGAATTGGATCCAGAGGTTGAATCGTTTAGCTAACATGTGGCTCAAGGAGAAAATGGTTTTGAGAAAGAATTTGTTAAAACAAACTGATTTGTCGTGTTTGATGTGTTATGATTACGCTGAATTACATTAAAAATCTGTTGACACGAAAAATTTAAAAGATGTTCACTCAAGATGCACTACGCAAAACTTTTGCCATAGCAAACTCACAGAATAACCTTCAACGTTTTCAGGTTTTCTTTTGACGCAAGCACGTTCTCTTGATTGAAATTGATAACGATATTCCCGATTTTAATCGACGTCTCATTACAATAACTTGTAAGATTCGTAATACACCTGCCTGGTTTCAATGGCTCTCTAACTGGGGTCTGCATCAAGATTTCCTTTTTCTCATTTTCTACAACCATCGCTTGAGCTCCTTTTTGAACGCATGCTGTCTCATTGAAAATTTCAAATGGCGCGCAATCTGGCTTGACAAAAAAGCTTGACTTTGCTGCCAGTTTCTGAGGTAAGTTTTCATGAGTTTTATTGGAAACGCGCTTTTTCGCTAATTCATTGGGATATCTGATTTGATGATCGTATCTTGAACGAAAAATCGATTTGGTTGTATGGCGGAGCAGCGCCTTTGTTTTTTTCTTGAGGTTGCTGTTTATAATACTGCGTGAGGGAGCATTGTCGCTTATTTGAGGGATTGTAATTGAGGCATTCACATTTATCTGTAATGGCATATCTTTATGGATTTCTGCTTTCTGATCTTGAGTGGCTGCGCTGACCTCTGAGGCATTAAAAGTGTTTTTGTTAAAGAAATTGCGGTTCCACTCTTCGTTAAAAAGATTTGTGTTTTCTGCTGTTTGGATATTGCTTTTTCTCTCATAGAGGGAGGTGATCTCTCCAAGTGGGGCTCTTTTCATCAGGAAGGCCAGTTGTCGTAGTGACTTGAGGCAAAAGACGGCCTTTGCTTTGAGCAAAAATGAATATTATTGTTATTGACAGCGACATTTAGACGAAATTAAAACCTTTGCCAGCTTCCGCTTTAATTCAAATCAAATTCAAACAAATCTTTGCCGTGCATAATTAACACACTTTGCATTTGAATTAATTCGGCTGAATCCGTTGATTTGATTTCAAATTCAAGTTCCAATACCGGATACAGCCAAATTTCGTTTAAAAACAAAGCTATTTTGGATTTGCCGTCTTTCTTCTCCATTATGATGGGATCTCAGCTGAGCTTTGGCTTGAACATGGACAATATCCTTCTGGGCAAGGTCTTCATCGTTGTTGAAGGACGGCTTGCATGATAAAAGTGACATAACTCGAAGATAGACGGTAATTCCAAGCAGTTAAACAAAAATTTGGGATAGAATGATAATAATGGTTCTTATTTCTCAGAAAAGTCAACTTACTGAATAATCGAGCCAATATTTCGAGCATAAGCGAGAAATACTGACAGAATTTGAGATTTTTCCTCACATAAATCGAAATCGATTGTTCGAACTGAGGAAGATTTCTAATAACCTATAAAAATTGAGCAGCAGAATCACCTAACTCGAGCAATCAATATGATAAATCCTGTTGCAGACTGGATATTACCCTTCACAGTCTGATACCTACAATATTCAGAGTAAAACTCCCTCAATATCCATACAGCGAGCCAATCCTAAGTAAGATAGGACAAACGGCGTAGAGGAGAAAAACACAATCTACTCCAATAAGATTCATCGAAATTTCTTGATTGAGTCTACAATTACAAAATAAGAGTATTTCAAAACAATACCCATTCTTTCATGAGATTTTTTGGGGCTAATCTCTTGTTTTTCACATCAGAGTCAGCATCATTCACGTTTCGAACTCAAAGGTTTCTTGAAAGAGATACTATAGATTCTATCTTCGTTTGTTAAATCCTGTGAGAAGATGTATGTATGCCTGAAAAAGATAATGACCCCTTTTAGTTCTGATGTTTTTGTATGGTAATAGAAGACAATTTTCATCCATAGTTTCGAGAGAATGTAAACCAATCCATCGAATCAGATTATCAAACGCGAGAGATAAGACGAATAGGCAGGACATTGAAATTAATTTGTCCTCTCACTCATTAATATATATTTTATATTGATGATTAACTTTGACGATATTAATATTAATTATCGCATTTCTGAGGATTGCAATGCTTTTTTTGCACGATCTCTATGAGTTATCTGAAAGGAAGCTGGTATCTCTAATTATATGACTTGCTATCCATTCTGCTTTCAGAGTTTCTTCTTCTCTTGCAATTTCTTAATCGATTATTGCTTCTTCTTCCTCCATTGACCCTCCCTCTATCACTTCTTCAATCATCAAACTCTCCACTGCCCATCTAATACCGATCCTTCTTCTATTCCTTCAGCTTCTTCGTTTCCTTCCACAGCATCATTTGCTTCTTCTTCTGCCATTTCATTATCTATTCTTTCTAGTTCTTCGACTTCCTCTCCTTCTTTTTCGAGCAGCTCTTGACGAACTAGCATGGTATAGTCTGCATAGTGCCTGGAGAAACGGTTTCAATTTCGGAAGCTCTTCATCAAGTCCAACCTTTATCGTCTCAATGTAACATTAGTAAAATCGTTATCCTCATAGCAAAGATAAGAATAAAAGAGCATGCTATTCTTGATAGAAGCTCTAAGTATCAAGAAAAGAATAAATAATATCACTCAAAAAAAAAAATCAAAATGAAAAGCTCCATGCTGTAATAAATGGAGAAGAAAAAGAATTGCCATTGACAACAAAGTTTGGCAAAAGTGATCTCAAAGCATCAAATATGCCAAAATAAGTAATTGATAATAAGATAATGACTTATTTTTCGTTTTAAGAATCTGTCTATTTCTATCAAATTTTATTGTCTTGGCGTATTTAATTATGAAGATAATTGAGAAAAATCTAATGATCCTGACGTTATGTTTATGGCCAATGCCTTCCCTTTTCCCAATCTCTTTATAACTCATCTTATTTAGATGAAACAAACAGAACAAGGAGCTAAGATGAGATGAATATAATTTGTTCTTCGATGGGAAAAACTTACTTTCCTTTTCATCTAAGGTTTTCGCCCAAAGTACGTCTTCAGTTCCAACGTCTATCAGTCTCACTGTATTATCTTCAGAGGCGTTCGCAATCATCTCTCCGTTTCGACTCCATCTCACGCATTTGAAGTCTCCTATAAAATAATAATTTAATGAAAATTTCAAAGAAAAACATACTCGGTTTCCCCCAATCAAAGGATTTAACTATCTTCGCTTCTCTTTTATCAAATACATTGATAGCCTGAATTCCTCCCGCTGCTAACAAATTTCCATTGCTCGGGCATACGTCAATCCGATGTGAAATCTCGATCAGAAGCAATTTTCAGATCAAAGAAATAAAGTAAATCCTAAAGAGGTAGCAAGTTAGAGTTCAAGCTCTTCTGAGAAGAGGGAAACGCGGTTCTTCTTTCAATTTGTTGCGAAATAATTGCGTGTCAAGAGAAGATGATGGAGATTAGGTGAATAACAATCGAGCTGTAATTACTCTTGGATTCTTTTTCAATTAGTATGGATTCTCTCCACGTGAAGGCTTTCTTCTCAACATCTAAGACATTGAGTTTGCTCTCATCATGCTGCACGAATAGTAAGGGTTCGTCAGCATTTGTGCTGAACCTGCAGAGCTTACTATCCCCGTTTTTAGAAGAAACATTGAAATAGCAATATATATTGCGGAATAATTATTACAGTCAATCCGGCGACCTATTTTCATCTGAAGCTTCTGTTTGTTCGTGTCCACATCGAATACTGTGCATCTGCTATGAGAATCAAGTGTAGCTGCATAATCTCCAGTCCGATTGAAATCAAACCAGGTAATGTCGGGCGGGGCTAACGAAAAGTAAATTTTTTAACAATTCAGAAATAGAGTTAAAAAGCTTTTCGTAGTATCATGCCATTTTACTTTTCTAATCAGCTTGACGACATTGCCTTCCTTAGAAGTCTCAGCGCCGATTCTGAAAAGGTGAAAAGTTATTCTTTCCCACAGAGTGATTGCACCAAGAATCTCTCTTCGCGCATTATAGGAGATGTCCCCATCGCAGTAGGCTAGAGTTAAAATGCGATTAATGAGCAATAGCGTTATAAAGGCTCTAACCCTTTGAGGGCAGGATATTTCTCGTGAAGATTTCAAGTTAACTATATAACAAAATTAAGTTAAAATGAGTATAAAAAAGAATTGAGAGTTGTTTTTAATTTGATTGATTTGTTGTCTTTTCGAGAATAACGGCCAGAATCAGATGCCCCTCCAATAGAATAAAACAACTAGAGAGGAGGGACGATTATGATAATATTCAGTTACTCTGGGCCTGAGAAGATTGACACCACAATATTCTTATACATATATAATTCCAATAAAGTCGTAACGATTCATATTGGACCAGAACAGTGACAGTTCTGCGTTTAAAGATTCAGAGTGGATATCTATAGGAAAATCAAATGTTACCAAATGGAACTGCTTCATGAGAATAAATTTTCTTGATTTGAGCTTTCTTTGATACATCAAGTATCTCCATTTTCACAGAATACGTGTTTGTGTAATGTAAAAACGCAAGCAATTTCGTGTTTGGTATCTCCTTTACATGAGTTACCACGCGATCCTTTACAAGTTATTGTCAGGCTAAAAAGCAATTTGAAGTCGAAAATTGACCTGGGTAACTATTAGAGGCACCATCAAATTCTGCATGCTTTAGTTTGGTCTTGACATTAATCATGTTGATTTTGCTCGTTTTACGTGAGCACAAAGCCAGCAGCTCTGGAGATTCAGGAGTTGTTTCTTCTAGTAAAGCTTATATGAGTCAAAAATGATGTGAGTAGGATAGATTTCTGACCTGTTCTCATTTATTTTTTTTTGAAGGGTCGTAGTTTATCTTTAATAAGTACACAGTGGGAATTAAATTTTAATTGAAAGCTAAGGCTCATCCTGGTTTGATCATCGAATTCTGAAACAATTAGAAATAAAGGTTAGATCCAGGGACTCAGAGTTGCCGGATCTGATTCTCAACTTCTCTATTATTCACTTCTTGAATCTCATTACTTCATACAACTTCTTAAGGTTTCTTTTTAGTTAAAGTATTTTATGTGAGGTTAATGTCAATAACTCAATTAGTTGATCCTGTTATCCTGGTGTGGCAACTCTTAGCTACTATTGTTTACCCTGATATGACCACATGAGAAAGATTCGGCGTTAAGGACGACAAGAAATTCCAATCTAGAAATAAATTAAGTTTGAGGGTTTATCCGTTTTCCTTGTAGCAATAATCCTAATGCAGCCTCGTCGAATATTTCGAAATTGCTAAATCCGCACATATCTTTGGAAAACTAATATTTCTAATGGCCCTCTCTTTTTTCCTTGCCATCATGTGCCACTGTTCCGAATTAAATCATTATAGGTTATCGATTAAGAAAATCTATTTCATATCTCAAAACACAAAACACGCAAAATGATCGAAAAAGCACCTAATGGATCAAGACTTCCCGGTAACGACACCGTAGTCAACATCATGCTTGACATGCTTACGAAATGTAGAATTAGGAATAGACTTCTTCCCTTCTTCCTTTGCTGTTAGTTCTTGTTTTCTAAGCAATTTGAGTACAGCTGAATGACTCAGCTTTAATTTTCCATAGAATCAAGTCCGAAATTTTTGAAAATAGGAAAATTTGAAACAGAAGTTTAACTCCTTCAATGAGTCTATCGTTCAGATGAATTAATAAGGAATGATTTGAGGAAGAAGGAACCAGCCCGTTGGTTTTTATCTGAAACTACGAAAATAATTTTCATGGTAATAATTTTGATCAGATTCTGCGGCAGATATTACGATATCTATTACGAATTCGGGTCATTTGAGTTATAAATCGACTAATTTCAATAATCAAAGAGCAAGGCTTTGAAAGTTATCTATAATAGAAGTCTATTCAATGGTTTTGAATCTTGAAAGCAGAAATCAGTAAATAAATAAATCCACTTTTGCCTAACAATTTGTATTTCTTTGGAGAATTATTTTCGATTACATTAAGCAGTAGTCAGTAGCGGAAATATTCTAAAGTATACAACGAAATTAGGTTTAAAATGAAGTTTAAACTGGATAAAACAGGAAGAAAAGAGGCAAGAAATTTCTTAGTATCAAATCTCCATCGAAAATGGAGCAGACAAACAAAATTACTGGGATCCTGCGAAGTAATTAAATTATGAGTATTCAAGCTGAGACTATATTCAAAATTACCTCTGGATTAATTCACTTTACGTAACGATGCAACGAGATGTAAGCAAAGAACGGCTAAGCCAGATACCATTATAACAATTTTATCGATCACGAGAAAACAAATGAAAAGCCCTCGACTTTGCAAAATTTTCCGAGCTTTGGTGCTTGATTCTTCTTTTTTCGCGGTCATAAATGCTATAATACAAAGAGTGAGCGTTATCATAGCAGGAGTGAACTCGAAAACGGACACCCAACCAATTTCTGGGAATGAGATCACGAAATCGATCCCAATTCCTATCATAACTATTGGGTAAATCATCCCGGCTATTCTCCACAGTAATGGAATTTTGCGCTCACTTATGGGCACTTCGTTTTGGCTGTCCTTTGGCAATTTATAATCAGGTAGCTCTTTGTCGTTATGCAATGGCGGCTCATCTTCCCACTTTCGAGGGGCATTCAGAAGCGTTACATCATTTTCGGCGCAAGGATGAGGTCCTGTCTTCACTCTCCCAACTTCAATTTCGCTATTACCACAGCTGATGATAGTCTCATTGTAGTTCTGTTCTCTCATAACTCTCTTCACTCTACTTTTTGATATTCAATAAAATTAATTTCAACGCTTTGGTCTTTACAAATGCCAAAATTGCAATCTGCTAGATTTTGATAACACATTCCTGAATTGCAGTTTGCTAGATTTTTATTGAGAATGGAATAAAAATGTCACGTAATGCGAAATGAATTAACTAACCAAGGGATCTGTTATTTGTACTTTTAAAGCAAATACGGCATACCCTTCACTATCGTCGTTCAACACAAAGTTTCTTTGAGTTTTGTCAAGATTATCTTGTTTGAAGACCACTTTTGAAGTGCTCTCATTAGTTTATTTATATAACTGAATAGACAAGAGATATATATATATTTATGTGCACGCTGCTAATTTAAAGATACAGTCAACAATACGAATCAACAAAAGATTGATACAAGAAAATATTTTGTATGACAGCATAATTTAAAAGTTAAGCCAAGTTCGATTAAAATGACCGAATCCACTCAATCAACCGCAAGAAGTATAACACAGTATTCACGAAGTTGAATTTCGCTCTTGGCGCATCTTTATTTGCAAGAGCGAGCGATCCAATGCAAAGAATCAGAATAAAAACCACTGGCAAAACCAGAATGGAAATCGAACCCATAAGGATAAAGCTACCCGCTTTGGAGAAAAAGATTTCGAAATCCATTCCGACTCTATTATCATGTATTGAAGAAATTGCTCCAATTGTTGCCGTTTCAGTTTCTGTTCTCATTGAAGGGCTATGTGATTGCGCAATTTGTTGCTTACTCTGAAAGGTATTAGAAAGTACTTGTCGCATTTGTTACACTCTGAAATTTTATTTCTTTATTTATTTTATCAGTGACTCCTTCGTTTAAGAACCTTTACTGGTATGAACCAACGTGAATTCTAAATATAAATTCATCTGTGAAAACCAGAATGCGAACTAATTTGATAATAGCGCCAAGCAACTTAGGCTGTCCTTAGGAAGCAACTACGAGGTTATGAGCTTTTCAAGTATTCTGAAATCCAAACTGAATTGAGTCTCAAGACTAAGTGAAGGGTAGATTCCT
>ENA-UOTZ01001096-UOTZ01001096.1-compost-metagenome-genome-assembly--contig:-NODE-1096-length-20179-cov-18.992588_pt1 | contig 20179 bp, 20 predicted proteins | sample MGYA00238144_ERZ746983 | MGnify/ENA primary metagenome ERZ746983 (study PRJEB28759, sample SAMN06268863) | compost metagenome | isolation source: single cell | place: USA: California, Emeryville, Joint... | reverse complement strand
ACTCTCGAAGTCGAAGCCTCTGACTCAATTGAAAACGTCAAGGCTAAGATTCAAGACAAGGAAGGTATTCCACCAGATCAACAAAGACTCATCTTCGCTGGAAAACAACTTGAGGATGGTAGAACTCTTTCTGACTACAACATCCAAAAGGAATCCACTCTTCATTTGGTCCTCAGATTGAGAGGTGGCAATTTCTAAATCATTCATTTATGCATGTGTTTCATTTTATGTCCAGCACTTACTTCATAATGTTGAATTATTAATATCGGCTAACTGCCCCTAAAGATGGTTTCTCAAAAAAATAAAAATCATTATCTTTCATCTCTGCATTCCTTTAGGTTGCTTTTGAGAAGGAGCGTATTAATAATCCCTATCCTGCTGACTCTCTATTTTTCATCCTTTCGACCTAAGCCGACCTTAACGTCCGTTATAGAATTACATGCAATAAATTAATTTCAGCACTGAACCATAAAGGTAGTGATAATTATACGTGATAATTACAATTATATTATATTTATGAGCAAGCTCCTTCAGAACCAGCATGGAATCATATCCGATATCTTTATCCCAAAAACAAACCAAAAAACTATAATTCAGAAGAATTGCAACATTTCTTCTTTTTCGAAAGATTTTTTCATGTAATTTGACACTTAGATCATAAATGTATACCTATGCTCATAGTATCAATTCAGTCCTTGGCTTTATGAGTGAAACATTCCCTTCTCTTCATAAATTTTTGGTCTCGTCCCTCAGGAGTAATTAAAATAATTCACAAATTGAGCTGATTATTTAGGGCTTTTGTCAAGCTTGGTTAATAAATAGTCTTCGATCCTGTTCCAAACATGATATGGCAATAAGAAAACAATCAGAACAAAACTTTGCCTCGTACTCTGAGCTTCTCACGAAGAAGCACTCACAATATAGGACTCAATTCAACGCAAAGGTACCTCATTGCCAAAGCCATCATCATCTAATATTCAAATTCAAATCAGGAATGGATGAAGAAAACCAAGACCCATCTTAAAGAGTTGCTAACGGAAAAACTGGAAGATTATAAGGCCGATTTCCTCAAGTTGCTGAAATCTCAAGACGAAAGAGACTCAATTAGTTTCTTACACAACATTCAGTGGATTGATCGTTTGCAGTCAGGTAATATCTCACCAATAAATAGTATTTCTCACCTAGAACTTAGAATCTCAGTTGAAACAAGAAGCGGTCACGTTCAGGAGAAGTCAAATCATTCTGCCTAGCTCAGAAGAACCTCACATTCCAGAAAAAAATAGCACAGAATCATCGCAAAACCCGTTCTTCAAAAAGCTCCTGTCAACCATAGCCCATCAAATAAAATTTGGCAAGAACTTTTACACCCATATAGTGCAACGTTTTGCTACCATCTTTACTGAGAAATATGGCGTTGATCGAACGTCAAGACCAGTAAGCTCGGAGTTTGAGCCTCGTAAACTCTCGGCAAAAGAGCCGTCTTCATTCTTAAAGTCGGGCTCATTTCTGTTGAGTTTCACCAAAAAAGCCTCAGTCAACCCTCTTAATATGACAAAAGTAACATCTGCTCCTATGGATTGTCAGGTCAGTGTAAAAACAGCTGCTGAAGAAATTAAGGAATTTCGAAAGATATTGATACTCTTGTTGACCGAGCTTGTGAAGAATTTGCCAAATTTCAGTGATGTTCAATGGACAGCTACGAATAGCAGGCTACTGCTTGAAACTGTCAATGATATACTCTTTGGGAATGAGCAGTTATATAATAGCATGATGAAGTTAATCGGTTCTGCTTTGGGTGAGAAGCAAGAAGACTTTATGAAGCAAAAAATTTATACGAAAAATATGACTACAGAAGAATATCAAATCCATCCTAATTTCTGTATGGAAGGTGAACCCCACCCTTACCTCTCAGCAGTCGAAGTCATGAATATGCTCGGACAGCATTTCACTCCAGAAGACAAGTTCAAGACTGTATGCGCAACCAAAATGGAGGTGATAAAAGCAGTGGATCGCTATTGGGATATTAAAGATCCGAACAAACCCAACAGCGAGCTCATTATTAGCGCTGATGAGTTGTTGCCGATATACACGTACATCGTGTCGAAGACTAGTGGAGGCAAACTGCTCTGTGAGATGTACTTTATTGAGGAGTTTTTGGACCAGCATACTCTCTATTTCAGCGAAAACTCATATTTTTTCGCTACGGTGAGCGCTGCGACGAGCTTTATTCTCACTTTATCGAAGGCGAAAGGAATGAAAATCTGCGAGTGATATCACAGCATATATTAATTCAAATTTTCTTAAGAAATTTTTTTAAAAAAATTTTTGTTGGAAGTTATTCAGGTTGTGAAGTGTGACGATTAGGCTAATAGTATAGATTCTATATTAAAACATGAGATTTATGAAAATTTAATTCTGGCTCAATAAGTGCTGGATCAAAGATAATATATTTTAAGAGTAGAGTCTTGGGGCTAGGTTATCATAAACATTGAGTTAATTTCAAAGAGTTCTAGTGAAATCAACATTCTGTTCGCTCTAAAGGATCGACATGGCGGATTTTGAAATTTTCTTTCTTTTCTTGTCTTCGATTCTTGATGTACTTGCGGTAGAGAATCTTAATTTCGTGAGAAAATAGTTTTATCGATTCGAATTTTCGACAGAAAGATTCGAAATAATATGAAGAGAGGTTTTGAGTATAAGGTGTCTCTTTAATGAGTTTTATGAGCTTCAAGTGGTTGATGCCACATATGAACAGCTCATTTTCCTTGCTCAACAGATGACAAGAAGGAAAACGGATACTCCTTAGATTTCATCCTCAATATAAGTTAGCTCTTCTTTACATTTTAAAATGTCACCTTTTCCTGAAATTAGTGTTGAAACGAATCTTTGTTACTGGGTATGACTGATGGGACTTGCGGAGATCACCCAAGTTCCTAATAAACACTCATTATAAATTAGAGATTGCCGTATGGTTTATATCAAAGCCCGTCTAGCTCAGTCGGTAGAGCGCTAGCCTTTTAAGCTAGTGGTCGTGGGTTCGAGCCCCACGGTGGGCGCTTTTTTTCAATTTTGCTTAATTATTTTGATTTTTATCTACCACTGCAGGCAAGAAGTTTTTTGCTGCGATAACAATATGTATATTTCAGAAAAAGGCCATTAACATGCTAGTAACATAACAATGAGCAAAGATAGCTACGACTTTGCCTGCAGATACGAGGTAACGATGAGTAATGACAATGAAAAGACAGTAAAACCAGGCTAAAAACCCAAAATGTAATTTGATCAAATTATTCGAATATTTAAATTTTTAGTTCCATAACGGGAGTTTGGAACAAACTTTCAATATTCAGTCCTTAGATACTCTTTCAAGCTTAGATAGTGTGTTTATGTTTGCATTCTTAGCTACCAGGTCATTGTTGATTTCAAACTTTTTACAAACAGACTAAACAAATTAGTCAAAATAGTGCAATTTGAACTTTGCAAAACGTTTTCCAAACAATTTAAACTCAAATTGCACATTAGAAGCTGATATCCCTATGATGAATCAAGTCCAAGCTCAATATTTCCGAAATAGAAGTAGTAGTCACGAAATAGTTAAAGTTTGTTCTGAAAATCCATTGAAATTTCTTATAATTCAAAGGAGATCAATATATCTGCTCTATTTTTTTGATTATTCGATCCTTCTTATATATCTTCTATAAAACCAATGACATATCGGATCCTTGCAAATGCCTAAACTTTGAAGGTTCACATACAACATTAATTTTACCAACATCAACTTTTAATGAGAGTTTCATGTATGAATGAAAATTGCAAGGTCAAATGTTAACTAAGCCCGTCTAGCTCAGTCGGTAGAGCGCTAGCCTTTTAAGCTAGTGGTCGTGGGTTCGAGCCCCACGGTGGGCGCTTTTTTAATTTTTCTTAATTATTTTGATTTTTTCCAAATTCTAACTTTCTATTCTCTTGACATGGTATGTGTCAATTCCCTTCTTTCCTTGTTTTTCAGTGCTCAGCAAGCCTAATCAGAGATGAGACATCTTAATTTGCATTATTTGAAGGTTATCTTGAGAGATAAGTTAATACTAACAAACAAATAAACGAAGTACTCATATATATTTTGAAATTCAAGAAAATAGCTCTCTTTTCATTTTCTGAGCTATATACTTGAATAAAAACAATATGACAAGAAGAGCACATGATAAAATAATCTCTGGACTCTAAAGGAATTAACAAAAAAATTGAAGTCAACTCAAATCATTTGTTTGACTTAATCTTGTCGGCTGAGCGTAATTATTTCATGGCAGGCATTGGAGTATCTTTATTTGGAATATCTTTTACTGCTGTGTACTCTTTTTTAATCTCTTTGAGCTGCTTGAGCATCGAGAGATACATATCAACGTTAGCTTTGCAATCAGCATCTGCCAAGAATGGATGTGCCAATAATTCTTTGCTTGAAGGGCGTTGTTTTGGATCTTTCATGAGGCATTGGTTCAAGAAAGATTGAAACTAGAGAAGCATGATCAATATGAATGTGCTAATGAGAGAGAAAAAATACATCTTTTGACCAGTCTTTTGAATTGAGTTTTGGAGCCTCGCTGCAAGATATTTTATACATGATTTTGATAGGCGGCTCTCTGATATATGGTGGCTCTCCATCTGCTAATTCTAAGGCCAGAATTCCCAAACTCCAAATATCGACTTTTTCATCGTAAGCTGATTCCTGGAGAGAGAAGGTGTTTGTCATGATGCTCTGATTTTGAGCTATTTACCTGAATCAGTTCCGGGGCCATCCAGCATGGAGTTCCAACAATAGATTTTCTACGTGCAGTTTCTTGAGTCAATTGGATTGCGAAACCAAAATCGGCAAGTTTTATACGACCCTAACATCCAAATTTTCATTTCCTTGAGAGGCAAAGCTGATAGCTTACGTCTTTCGCAAGCAATACATTGTCGGATTTAATGTCTCTGTGGATCTTGAAATGTCCATGCAAATCATCGATTCCTCTAATTGCCGAAGTAAAGTCTCATAAACCCGCTTCTTTTCGGAATGGGTTTTACCTTAAGATGCACAAAATGAGGTAAGCAATGACTTTTTCAGGGATTTTCTTGTAGTATGTCATGATGAATTTGGTTAGATTTCCACCATCCATATATTCCATCAACAGGAAGATATGCCTTTTTCCAAACACATTAAACGAGTAGAAAAATTATTTTCGTTACCCCTTAAATCTGTACATATCGAAAAATCCAATAACGTAATTTGATTTTGCAAGAAATCCAATGGCAATTTCCTTCTTTATTTTGTATTCGACCACTCTATCGGTCACCTTCATAACTTTAAAGGCAAAAAGTTGATCTTTTTGGTTTTTCTTGTAAGCGGAGTACACGTTTCCTTGGCCACCTTTCCCAATTCTTGCTTCAAAAGTAAAATGGTCCCAAGGGTCTTCGTCCTTAAAATCGAGGACTTCCTTCATTTGCTGCTCTACTTGCTTTTTTGGAGGGAGTGCTTGCTTATTTCCTGTGGTAAATAACAGAACATTGAGAACTTCCTTTGGCTTCATTTTAATTTCATCTTTGGTGAGGCCTGACGTTTGCAGATAGAACTCCCATTCTGGAGGTAATCCCTTTAATCCCCACTCCGAATTTGGGTCTATTTCTACATGATAATTGTGCTTGGTTGCAATCGGCTTGCTTATAAACAGAGGTTCTTCATTCAATTTTTCTAAGGAAAGGTTGAAAAAAATTGTTGAGAGTTGGAAACTACCAATGAGATCTTTTGTAGGAACATCAGGTTTTGCGCAGCCAGGAAGACCTTTCGTCTTGAATCGTGACGCTGATCTTAAATTTCTGATACTGCCTGAATATTATCTCAGGTTGCGGTAATAATAGAGAAGGGTGCTCACCATCGTCCCAAACATCAGGCATGTTGACGAGTTTACCGGTCGCCTCATCGACTTTCTAACAGGAATTAGCATTGAAGATGGTATTTCATACCATATGTATGTGCTGTTTCAAGTCGTAAGGTTGGGAAATCTCAATTTTTGAGAAATCGATGTTCCATTGTTCTAGAAAGCTAGTCGTTAGGTGGAGAGAGGAAAAGATGCAAAACCATCATCATTATTCTTGTTTCGAGAAGAGCCCAGACCCATGAAGCTATTGCAAATAAATATTTAAATCCTTCTAAACTATAAAATCTTGAAGCACGTATTAGTCTTGGATGGTTTAGTTTTGAGTTGATGGTTATGTATAACGTGAGAACTAAACATTGACATATTCAGCCGTCCCTGATGCTTGACGATATAAGTTGATTGAGAGAATGGGCTAACAAAAATCTTAAGAAAATGCGATGCCTTGAGCTCGTTTTTCAAAAAAGAACGACAGGTAGTTCATTTATACTGTAGCCTAACTGATTAATTGCTAGTGATTATGATATTTCCAATTGTTTCTCATCAGGTGGGATGACACTTGCCTGAACTAATTTGAGAGATTCAGTAATTGTTAGTGCGGCTTCTTACTTTCATTCCAATAAATTGAATATACCCATATTACTTCAATTCTCCATTGATAAATCAGCTAATAAATTAATGGAAAGATAGTTTTATGAAGAATAGCGATCTGCTTGGAAGTCCTCACATGATTGTGAAATTTCTCTTTTTCTTCACCATCGAACACATAATTTATTCAGGTTAAATAATCTGCATGTTTAACAAAACTATGAGCACTTAAAATGACTTGTCTACAAAATTATTTGCCATTAACTAACTGAAAAGGCCTCTAAAAAGGAATCGGTTGTGCCAATAATAAAATGTAGTATTCAATAGAAGTAGTATAGTTTTCTTCGAAAAATTAAGGCTTCAACAAATTTAACGCTCTGCTTTATTCAAAAAGTTGTTACTGCCATTATGATTGATTATTCATGATAATGAGTCTCAGGCTGATGTATTCGAATTAAACCGACTTGAAATTATCAAAAATCTGATTTTTTGTAAATTGAATACGTCTTATCAAAAAACTTTAAAAAATAGCCAAACTGCAACAAAATAAACTTATTCGGCTTACAACTTAAAGAAGTTCAAACAAATCAAATGTCAGCTGATGGATTTGAATCAATTAAACATATGAGCGATGAAGGAGATAGAAGAGAAGTTATTGATCTATACAAAAAGTTCAAATACTTTATGCTCTTTTATTCCATTCTCTATTCATTGCTTATCTTGGCGAAAATTGCATGGATAAAGAAGAACATGGGAAGCAAGCTTATCTATATCCTCTCAATTATTCTCCTCAGTTTTCGGTAATTACTTCGCAACCAGATTTCATCTCAAGATCACTGTAATGTACTCCAACAAAATAGATTGTTAGAAATTGCCATGAACACCTTCGTCAAAAACCCTTTCAACATTATCTTTTCGGTGTTTCTTTATTGGACAATAGGAGCTCTGATGCTGACTTCTTACGCACTCGTGTAATTTGAGTTATTTTGTGGCACCTAAATTCAATTATTTTAGAAAAACGAGGTACGTAAAATCTGAAGACTCAAAATATTCAGGATTAAGAAATGAAATAAACGAAGTTGTAATTTACATGAGAAGGCATAAAAAGCTCACTTTCGGCAATGTGCTTTGGTGTGTGTTCATCTTAATGCTATTCATTCTCCTCAAAATACCTAAGATGGCGCCTTTTGCTTTTATTGCAGGGAATGTTGCTTCAATAATACTATTTTTCTTTACAGCTGTCAAATATTTCAGAATATCAAACAATGAAGAAATTTCTGACGTAACTGATTTCCTCTTCTCTTGAATTGGCTGACTGTTGCATTCATTGTAGCAAATCAAAAAAGTTATTGACATCTTGACAACTTGCTTAGTGGTAATGGGTGGAGTTGACTTTGTTTCGATGATGAGTATGCCTATTTTCATCAGATATTTTGTCGTTCTTCAAGGAGCGTTCTACCTTGCAGAGCTGTTGCTTGCGATTTATATCCCTCTGATGACTACGAACGAAAATGAAAAGCAGCTGTAGTTTGAAGGGGGAAAACTCGAGTATGAATCTCAAATTGCGATGGCTTTGCCTTTCTTATAATTGGTGAGTTATATATTCCATAGTTTCAATAAATACAACATTTGTCAAATTGTATGTCACTTAAGATGAGTTAACAAAACAAGGGGTTTAAATCAAGGTACCACGAAACAGGAGAAGGAGAAAGAAATGATCAAGAACTAAATATTAACCGATTTAAGTCGAATTCTCCATCTTAACTTCAAGTTTAGATAAAATAGCTCTTTATACAGCTTGTGATTTGTAAATAAGCAACTCAAGCTCTTACCATAAATTTTTATTTGTATTTTCGATGTTCAAATGCACGGCGTAAGAAATCATCCAGGAAATACAGATAACGTAGGCTCACCACACACATCGGCGGGAGATAATCCACTCAAATTAGGCCTTTCTTCGCATTCAGAGAATCCAATTGCAACGAAAGAATCATCATCATCTATAAAGTCTAATCTAACATCCTCTTCAAACTTTGGTGCTGTATTACCCTCTCAAACCCAGCAGTCAAATCGGATAACAGAGAAACAAAAATTAAGGGCATTTGATATTGGTGGGCCACCGAACGCAAAAAAGCACAAACCTATTGCAATACATACTGTTAATGAAAACGAATTTCAAAAAGATCGTACTGAGATTCTCGAGCCTCTAGAATCCTCTTTTGCTTTATTGAATCCTAAGGACAAAGAACTTTCTCCTAGCAGAGTGAACACCAATCATGCTGAAATTGCAACAGTACCTGTCAATCGGCAATCACAGAACGTTTTGCTGCCTGAGGATAAACTTATTTCAGGCAATGCTACGAGCAGCCCACTAGAAGAAGACGACAACAAGCGAAGTGTTAATTTTTCTTCTGTTTCTACAGAAGTTCAAAAAGCAAATACTGAAATTGGAAAAAGGAGAAGTACAGCAAGAAAGCATTCAAGCATCATCAAAAGAGCATCAACGGTCTTTGTTCCATCGAATTCAGGCAAAATCAAAATGTACAAACAAACTAAAATGTTTCTAATGTATTTTTGGGACAGATACTGAGCATCATTACCCGAAGTGGATTATTCCGCACCGCTCTAAGTTGAAATTGTATTGGGATTTTGTGTTTCAATTACTTTTGCTGATGGTCTGTGTGATTTTGCCAGTCCAGATATCATTCTACGATGACAATGAGTTCATGACGATTCCTTCACTTGTTCTCTACATCATAATAATAGTATTCTATTGGGCAGATATAATCTTCAGACTGAGGACTTCAAAAATAACTTCTGACTTTCACGAAATAACTGACTCTCGAGCAATAGCAAAGGCATATATCACGACTCTCAGATTCTGGCGACATATCGTTTCGTCGCTTCCGCTACTTACTTTGGGATATTTATCAGATGATTCCTATTATCGAACACTGATGGTTAATTTATTCATCAGGTTACTCGATATCAGACTTTACAAATTGGAGAAGATAATGTCTGTGTCCATTAAAAAAGTATGGAGGCTTATGCTTACAATTGCACAATTTACCCTCTTGGTAATAATAGTGCAACTGGCGAACATTTTTATGAATTATATTTTGATAGATTCATTGGACTACTTGCGTGTGGTATCTTGCAGTCGCGCGTCTTTTCATCGGGAAATTTGATGAAATAGACAGGTGGATGCCAACACCTTTTCGAGAAATGAAAGACTATGAGGAGACTGTTGCTTCGACAAAATTCTGGGAGGAAGACAACATTGCATTCAAGTATTTCTTCTCAGCGTATTGTATCTTGATGCTGATGACTGGTAACGACATTTCCCCAACGTCAACGTTTCAAGCGGGATTGGGGGTAGTAATTTCGATTATTGGGAATATGGGACTGGGTTTCATTTTCGGAAACATTAGCTTCCTAATTCAAAACATCAACCAAGATCGCACTTTATACCAGGAAAAGCTTGAGGCTTTGCAAAGGAATATTGTACAAAATCAAATCCCGTTGAACCTAAGACAACGCGTATATGACTACTTCGATGTATATTGGCAAAAGAGGAAGCAATTCATACTCTTTTCCGACTTTTCTGAGCTCTCAGAGCCACTCCAAAGAGAATTGGCATTTCACATTCATCAAGATCTTATTAAAGGTGTGCCTCTGTTCCGAGAGCTTGAGTCAATTGAAATCTTTGCAATTATCAAGAAGCTTCAGTAAAATCATTAGTCAATTCCTCTTTGTTATAAATCCTCGATATATATATAGACCTCTCGTATACGTGCCAGGTGATCGGATCATCCGCGAAGGAGACTACGGTCAGGAAATGTTTTTTATCAATGAAGGATCAGTTGAGGTTGTTGTAAAGAAAGCGAATTCAACACAGCCAGAGAGGACTGTCATTCTGAAGAAAGGAGATCATTTCGGAGAAGTATTTCATTTATTTATTTTTGCTTTGTAAATATGACTATTAATTCACAGATAGCGCTCATCTCAAACTCGAGGAGAACGTCTGATGTCAATTGTATTGACTTCTGCGTCCTTGAAAAATTTTCGAAACAAGATTACCTCAAGTTGCAAGAAGAATTCCCAGACATCAAAATACGGCTAAGAAAAGGATTGAAGCTGTTTAAGCAGGACGAAAGCAATAAAATAGCCAATGTTCTCAAAAAAACCGTTGTATTTTCAAAATTCTCAATCGAGATGGTAAGCTGATATCTTGAGAATTCTTTTTGACAAAGCATTATAGATAAAAGAACTTGTTTCTGATTATATAGAAGAACAATTCGTCGATCCATCGCAAGTCATACTGCGGCCAAAGAGAGTAGAGAATTTTTTCATGTGTTCAGGAATGCTAACACTCCTATCAATAGCAAGCAAATGCTTTATACTTCATTTTGTTGGGTGCAATCAAAGAGATTTCTCCTCAAGATGAGAGTGCACAAAGAGTTTTGGGTCAAGCCAGAGCTGTGTCAGACACTCAAAGACCGAGTTTGGCAGGTTCTGATACTGGAGGGTTGTTTAATTTGGGTTTTCGTTGCTTGGATGATGAAATCGGAAAAGGAATAAGTGATCTATTTGCAGATCAACAATTAGAGGGACATCTTCTCCAGTCAGGAGATTTTTTCGGAGGAGTTTCTGTTGGCAATACAGTTGGGAAAAGAGTTACAAAATATTATGTCACTGAATCTGGGTGTCAGCTCCTCATTTTCTCTCAAAGAGTAAGGCCTATTTCTTGACATGGGAGTTAATCTTTGTCCAATAAGGCTGTGGATCTCATGAAAGAAAAGTCACTTGGGCTTTATGAAGAGATTCGAAAATCTTTCTCAGTTCATTTTCCTGATTCGTTAGAGATTAGTGAAGTCGATGAAAGAGATTTAGCTCAGCCGAAGATTCTGGAGAAAAAAATTGATGACAGCCCAGTCCCTAGGAATACCAAACTGAATGAGTATCAACAACAGGATAATGAGGTATTGGTTGCAAATCTGCTTCAGATGGAAAAAACAATACAAGCTATGAAAAAGCAGCTTGGTGTAGAGTAACCGGTGTTTCCGATCACCAATTAATCACTTCAGTTTCGACTCCTAAATTTTCTATTCTTTTTGGAATATTCTTTCTTAGAAATTTTCTTTGGATTCATGATAAAGATTTGTACGTTAAACTTTACCATCTTGACGGTTTTAAATTAAATACAATAAGCCGATTAATTATGCGATTTCTCAGAGGCAGGCTGATATTCGTTCTATTTACTCCAACCCTCAAATAGAGAGGCTTTTTTTTTTGAATTTTAGAGACTTAATAAAAGGATATGCTGGCAGTACTAAAAAAAAAATTTATGTTTAATCAGCATTGAAGGTAACTGTATATAGATTGTATTCATGCTTGAACCTCAATAGAAAGTTCTCAATAGTTTTGCATTTGAGAGAAGAATTCTTCTCCGAAATAAACCTTCCTAGATCAATCATACTAAAAATATACCAATGGTATCCTGAGGAAAGTTGGCTAGAGCTCTCAGACTATTTCGTCCGTAATAATTTGAAGGTTGATGGTTGACTCCTTGCTGATTATTTTCTCGAAAGTTAAATCTGTTGATGTTAATTATGATCAGCAGATATCGATTAAGCTCAAATTATGAGATCAAGATTGCTAATACTTCTCTATTAATAAAACCAAATAATTGCTAACAAAAATCATCTCATCAGTACCTCCATATGAATAGACTTTTCGGCACAAAGAAAGAAGCTCCAAAGCAAGAGCCTCCAAAAAAAGAGGAGCCTAAGAAAGAAGAAGAAGCAAAGGAAAAAGTGACCTTATCTGACCATTCCAAAAAGGTATGCCTTGAGCTTCTACAATTCTTCACCAATTCATCCTTCTCCACCAGCTCGAAGTCAAAATTCAAGAAATGAATGCCACTATTGCTGGACTCGACAAAGAACTTGCCGATCTTTATGTCAAAATGAAAAAAGCTAAGGGCAGCCAGCAAGCATTCTACAAAAACAGATGTGTTATGCTCATGAAAAAGAGAAAAATGTAGAAAAATCTAAGATAAATCGACTTTTATAATGCATTATAGGTATCAGCAACAAGTTGACACATTCCTCAGCCAGCAATTTTCGATGGACCAGATCGCTTTCACGCAAGAGAATATCAAGAATACAATTGAGACAGTATATAGTGCTAAATTGGTTCATAAGTATTAACATTTTTGAAAAGACTGCAGCTCTAAGAGACGCAACAAAAGCGCAAAGAGAAGCCATGAAAGACATTAACATGGATGAACTTGAAGATCTCAGAGATGAATTGGATGAAATGGTCTACGAGTCTAACGAAATTAACGATATGCTTAACAGAGACTACACAGTGGATGTTGACGAAAGCGAACTTGATGATCAGTTGAAAGAATTGGACAATGAGTTCTTCTTGGAAATGATGAAGAATCAAAACAAGCCAGCAGAGAAGCAGACCAATACTAACAAGCCAGATTTAACCATGCTAGCCTCAAAAGCTCAAAACCTTTCTTAATCATTCGTTATTTATGTTTTCACAACAAGTTTCCATATGATTCAGTTGTTTGAGCACTTCTGGTAACTAAATGAGCAGAATTTCTAATTTTTGGGAAAAAATGCTGAATTTATTTCGGAATTGGACTTTTGAGATAGACGTGAGCAGATGCTCTATCTAGTATTCATTGTCGGTGGAAATGTATTATTAGACTTAAGAATGAATTATGTGTACATCGAACAAATAGCACATTCGAAGCAGATGTTGAAGGTAAATAATAAATGGATCAACTTAACACCAGATTCGGAGTGCCAATACATTAGCATCTAATTTAGTAATTTGATAGTTCTCAGCTTAGAATTTGATTTGTTAAGTGAGATCTTGGTGTTTAGTTTAGTTCTCAGGATTTATTCGCTACTTAAATAGAAACCGACTAATTTTTTAAAAGATATTTGACAATAAATTTATCTAACAGCTACAATAAAAAAGTGTAAATTGTCTGCTACATTTGCTTCACCCCGATTACCTCCTACAATCGCCATTGAACGTCTAAGATGAAAAAAAGTTTGAAAAGCTCTAAAAACATGTAAGTCCTCCTCATCCTGATTTATGTTTCTCATTTCTCTAGAAATGATACCAATGCAAATGTTTTAAGGGATCATAATGGTTATGAGTCAGCGCCAGCTCCGACTAATGGTATGTAATGATTATATTTTTACTTACCCAAAGGCTAGATAATAGCCAACAATCGAAACCGTTTGGAGCCGGAGACTCAGTAAAGCGCCAGAGAAACGTTGGGAACTCATCAAGTGGTTCAGCAAACAAGAAGCATAAGCAGCCTAAACCTCAAAACCTATCGGAGAGCTTTGAAAGGGGTCTTCGAAGGGCTGCAGAGTATGAACATTTATTCATTGAATCCGCATCCTAACTCAATATTAGAGTCTTCAAAGCCAAGGACTCAGATAATTCGAAGTTTATGCTGGAACGCGCAAAGAAGATTCTCTCAAGATCAAACACAGCGGAAAAGGGAAAACTGAACAAATCAGTCCCAAAAAGCACCAATGACCTACGCAAATTAGAGAAATCTACTGAAGGCCATCGAAAAGATTATGCTCGCACAATAGAGGTCAATAAAGAGCTAAACGCTGCGTTTCTGAGGAAGTCCACTACTTCAACCAAAGGATTAGTAAATTTAAGTTTTGATGGAGCTACCAGTTTGGAAAATTCGTTTGTTGCTGCTACAGAATCAAGCTTTTGCCGGAAGTCCTCAAAAAAGAGAGCAAAAAGCTGCCTCAAGAATTGTAAACAACAACAGACATCGAAAGACTCTCAACCAGTTGCTTCGAAACCAAAATCCACCAAGGCTTCTCAATGTGGTAAGGAAGCACCTCATTAAAAACTCAATAATAATTTGATTGGTAATTAGGAAAAGTCCTCAGCAAAACTACCAAAGGATGTGAAGAAGAGAATGAATTAGATGGACTAATAATAGAAACTACTCTTATCAAACCCGCATCAGCCAAATCATTGGCAAGTTTAACTTCTGTCTCTCTCGTAGATGGCCAAGTTGAAAAAGCAAATTATGTTGAGCTAATTGAAAGCAACAATGAGAAGGTACACAATTGCGAGAAAAACAACGCTCCAGAAATCATCAGCAATACTCCTGTACAAGAAGCTCAAAAGTCCCCGCTGACTCCTCAGAAGCAAGAGACTGACCATGTAACGGAAGCTGATGTCGATAAATTAGTCTTGGGATGTATGAAATTGATTAATGCCAAGAAAATTGAGCAAGCCAGGAACGCTTTTTGTCGATTAAATCTATATCACAGACAAGCTAAAATCAAAGTTGCTAGGGTAACTATTTATTCATATTATTTGTTATTTAACATGACGTTAGTTTCACCACAACAGAGAAGGGACTATACAAGCTAGATATTTCGCTCTCTGGAAAGGATTCTTTGCGCATCAGAGATCAAAGAAAAAACAATCAACCCTCAATTATGTAATTCCAAAAAGTCCAGTTCGCGTTGACTTATTATTGTTAGATCAAGGCTATTGCTCACAATGAATGGTCTCTTTTGAAAAAATGTTTCTTTAAGGCATGGATCAGATATTACAAAGAATCGAAGAAAAGCAGATCCATGAAACAACAAAATAAGGATGAAATTGGTCTTCTTCAGCCAATCAATAAAAACAGCCAGTCGAAGAAAGAGAGTCTCTTGAAACAGCTTACAGATTCAAAGCCAGAAAATGAATTACCAATTCAGAGTCCTTCTTTAGATTGCGAGATCCTACCGCTCAATAATATTATCTCCTACAGTTCTACCAAAGAAGCTGAAGAAACTTGCTTAGGCTCTAGCGAGAAAAGCAACGAAAATATCGCCATACATGAGCAGACCATCGAGGGAAATAAAATATTTGACCATACAAATACTAGTTTTGGAGTTGATCCTCAGCCAGAAACTCCAAACAGTTTGACTCCAACTTCAGTTGGAAATTTCCAATTAAATCAAAGCTTTGGACCCGAAACAAATTCAACTGCTTCTCAGCCTCAAAGTGAAGTTCACAGTTCCTCAAATCAGCAAATCGAAAAAGAAGTTCCTTTAAAATCTAAAAAGCAAGAAAAGAGTCAGGAAGACCCAACCACTTTGTTCGGATTAGTCCAGTCTGCCCTGAAAACTAACTCTCCAGCGAAAATGAAAGGAACCTCTCATCAGATTTTCCGAAATAGTCCAGCTAGCAGCTTGAAGAAGAGTGAAAAAAAGACGCCTTCTAGAATGAAACCTCGACCTCAGGTAGAGAAGTTGTCAGCTGTGCAAGTTTATGCCCAGAGCTTTGATAACTCACTGAAAAAGAGAGATAATTTGCAAGAATTCGCTAAGAAAAAGAGCAAAGCCCAAGATTATAAGAAAACAGACAAAGATCAGCAAGAAGGGTTGCCTCTCGAAAAAGAACAAATTGCTTTTCAGTTGAAACTCAACAAGGCTCTCAACTTTCACGTCAGACAAATACTCGTACTCATTCCAAAACTCGAATCATTTCATTTAATTTTCTCAAATCCTAGAAAAATTTTGGTTTTGTACCCTGGAACCAGTATGTCAAACAATCTCATACCAAAAAAGAGAGCGCTGATGAGGTAGCCTTACTATTCTCACAACTCTATTGTAACCATACAAAGGTAATTAAAGAACTAACCGAGCAACCAGTTGCTCCGAAAGCTGATGTAAACAGCCTAATCGAAGATTTAGAGGACATCACAAATCCCAAACTCGAGGTCGCCCACTCCCATTATGAATTTGTCACAAAAATGTAAATATGCTTCTGCTTCTCCACAATGTTTACAAATTCAGGAACGTTTTTAACTGCTTTTTGAAATATTTTGTGGATTGCTTCGAAGAAACGAAGCTGATGCAAAAGCACTATGAAAAACAACTATTGAAAAGATATTTCAATAAACTACTAGAGAACAAACGCGAGGAGCAAACTAACCGAATTCCAACTTCTGATACCTGTGATGATATCTGCAACAAATACCGTTCTGTAACACCTGCTGCTTTTCTGCATCTCCTAATTGCTTTGCTTTAGGTTGTTCTTACAGAAAAAGCTCTCCGAGCACTAAAAGACCATTTGCTTGCTAGCAAAAGAGAAAAACAGAGAGGAAAGGTAATTGCCATAATAAAGAATAAACAGAAGATTGTCAATTAAACATTTTTCAAAGATTTGTGTCCTTACTCCAGTAAAAAATGTATCACTTCTTAGAGTTTCTGTTTGAAATTAATTGGTCCATATACTATATGATAAATGATGATTTCATTTTACAAAGGGAAGGTTACTCCTACTAATACTTTGTCTTGAGCTTAGAAAGTCGACTCTACATTCAACAATTCTGTAGGATATTTTATTTTTATTTTTATTTTTTTGAAATCAGAATAATAATTTCTAACTTTTATAGTGTTAAATTGACGTATTACACGCTGAATCTTGTCTTATATATTTTCGAGGAGTCCTCTTAAGAAAAGTTTACAAATAATAATTGATTATTTCCTAACTTTCTTTCTGAAGAGTTCAGAGTAATCTACATCTTCCTTTTCTCTCATACCTCTTCCGTATTTCTTTCCGAGTCCTTTGTTGCCTTCGATGATCTCTTTCATCGTTCGTGTTCTTCGCAATGTCTTTGCGGCTCTGGTTGCTGATCTGAGACTTGCAATAGCCGATTTTCCCTTCTCATTGCTTTTCAAGAAAGCTTTTGCTGCAGCGATTGTCTCTATCATAGTCTTGGTTCTTCTAATGGCAGGATGGTCTGGAATTGCCTTGCTTATTTTGATTTCTTTCTTCTTGCTAACCTTCTTCTTTCCTTTCTTTGCTGAAGCCTCTTTTTCTTCTTCAGCTGCCTTCTTTGTTTGTTGTCTCGTTTTTCTCAGATTCAACTCGGCCTTATCCAAAAACTCAGACGCATCGAGAGCTGTTTGAGCCATTGTGGTCATTCTCTTTAGTTTTCTCTTAAGAGGGTTAGGGAGATCTTCTTCATCAGATAAGTTCTCTTTCAGCTTGTCTTCAGACTTTTTGGCATCTTTTTTGGTTTCCGATTTTTTCTTTGATGATTTTTTCTCTTCTTTCTCGTCGACGATTTTATCCTTCTTCTTGCCGGTTTCCTTCTTTTCTTCTTTCTTAATAGCGAGCAAGTCGTAAAGATTTTTCACTTCAGTCGATACTTCAGGGTCTTTTTGTTTATCCAAGAAGTTCTTCACCAAATTTCTGTGTTCGAATACAGCGCCTTTGACACCGTTTGTGATAGTATCTGGCTTTTTAGCTTGAGCTAACTTTAAGATAGCGATGAGTCCTTTGATGAAATCGAGCATAATCTCGTAATCCGCAGCAGCTGTTGGGAGGGCTCGAACAATCGTTCTCAAATAATCGCAATTGGCTTGATTTTCTTTGATGTAAACGTTTTCGTGAACTTTTTCGTTTCCTTTAGCGACCAAAATCTTCAAAATTTTGATGTAAGGAGAAGCATTGTTATTGTCTTCTCTGAGTTTTTGGTAGAGTTTGTCGTAACCCTGTGGGACAGCATTGAATTTATTTACTGCCTCTTTTGATGAATAGAAAAGCAGAGAGAGTGGCTTTGCGAGTTTTTGGGCGGCTCTCAAAACCAGTTCGAAGGAATACGTGCACAGACGAGCCAGGAATGCCTCGTCGGTCAGGTATGGAAGCAGAACATCGTAAGAGTCTTTATCGTCGATCATGCCTTCGATGAGTCCTTTATAGAAAGCCAACTTCAAATCAGCAGGGGTTTTGGCATCGAGCTTAAGGAAACCGTCTTTCACAGTTGTGAAGATTTTTGCTTTGTCCATCTCTTCAACTACCTTTCGGGAGCTGGTGAGGAGAGCATTGAAAGTGTAGCTGATGTAGTTGAAGGTGTCCTTATCAGTAATTTCCTTTTCGAGCATACCCTTCAAAACAGGGATCAATTTGAGTCTATTTTCCTCGTCAAGACTGTTATGGTGCAAGAAACAAGCGACACACCATGCAGTGGTAGAAGTCAAAAGAGCTAATTTTGAGTCCAACTTGGCAAGATAGACATCAATCACTCTGTCAAAGCAGCTGATCTTGACCATGAGTTCAGTGGCTTGTGCTGACTCGACGGCGAGGTTGGCAACATTCCAAATAGCTCCTTCGCAAATGTTGTCTGGAAGAGTTTTATCCAAATTTTCTATGACGAGCTCTTGAGCTCCCTCGTTCGTCAGGATAGTGTAGTCTTCGGTGTTACCTGCTGTTAAGTTGGCCAAGATTTGCAAGATGCCTTCGAGAGTCTTTTCGTCAGTTTTCACGTTCTTGGAGAGGACAGCCAATCCGAAGAACAGACCGCATTTGATCGCCAATGAAGAACTTTCGAGAGATCCGGCCATGTAATCTTTAATCTTTTCGATGATTTGTTTCTTTTCTTCAATATCGACTTTTTTATCAAGTAATTGAGCATTAAATTCTCGGAACTTGGTTAATAGTTCAGTTGATGACATTCCAAGCTTCGTGATGAAGAAATCACCAGTTTTCTTTTCAAGTTTCCTCTTCTTGATGAATTTCTCAAGGGAAAGCTTGATATCATCAGAGATAAGAGCAGCAAACTTTTCTTCAGTAGCGGTGGTACCGAAACCTCCGCCTAATCCTCCAAACAATCCGCCAGTTGTTGCAGATATATTCATTTGAATGCATTCAAATTTCTCAGCGCCATGAGCCAGCGCCATTTTTTTGAACTTTTCAAACATTTTATCGGTAATATTACTGATCTTGAAGAAGGTATAATCGATATGGTTAGCGACCAAATCTTTGAACATTTGATCCCAAGGTTTGTCGCCTTTACCTCCATTTGGGTAGCTGTCGTCACAAGTGTGAAATTCTTTTCCATGGCAAGGAGCATCAGCAATGTGAACGATAATCCTTACAGGATTCTTCCATTCTAACTCGTAAAGAGCCTTTTGGAATGCTCCGTTGACGTTCTCAGGAGTATCACCTCCTCCGGTAGCGACGAGTTTATCGAAAAAGTTTCTTGCTTTGTCAGCATCTTCTTGGAATGGAAAAACTTCGAGCATGTTTGGGTCATTGAAGTCTCTGTATCCAACAGCGCCGATTCTGATCTCGGATTTGCTGTAGAGTTCTTTGACTTGCTTGATAATGTCTTTAATCTTGTCTCTGGACATGTTGATGTAAGAGGCCATTGAACCGGTACAATCAATCATGACACAAAAGTCGACTCCAGGGTATTCTTCAGGAGCAACAATACCTTTGGCGGCTTCTATGGTACGGATGGGAGCTTTCACTTCCTCAGTATCCATCTTAATTTCTTCAGTAACCATTTTAGTTTCTTCGGTATCCATTTTTTAAGATATAATTATTAAAAGGGCTCCGTGGGAATATAAATATACGCTGAGTCCTATAATAGTAATAGTAATACCTCAATACACGATTCTAATAAGCAACTTTAATATCGATACGATTTATATTCTTGGCTCAAGATAAAGTTGTGAGAGCTCTCTTTTATTATCCACCAATAAATTGGCTGTTTCAAAGCGGCTTATCAGCAATGAAACGGAAAATATGGTCCGAAGTCTGAGAAATTAAGATGGATACTGAGGAAGTGAAAGCTCCCATCCGTCCCATAGAAGCCGCCAAAGGTA
>ENA-UOTZ01001095-UOTZ01001095.1-compost-metagenome-genome-assembly--contig:-NODE-1095-length-20189-cov-11.284606_pt1 | contig 20189 bp, 7 predicted proteins | sample MGYA00238144_ERZ746983 | MGnify/ENA primary metagenome ERZ746983 (study PRJEB28759, sample SAMN06268863) | compost metagenome | isolation source: single cell | place: USA: California, Emeryville, Joint... | reverse complement strand
GAAAAGAGCATCCATTGCTCATCAAGACCGAGTGCAAGTGCCAAACATCCCATACTAGCTTTTACGATTTGAGATATGGTAAATGTCACGGCCTGAGATTTTTCTTTGAATGGTCGGAAAGCTCCTAAAACTAGGATTCCATAGAAAATAGCAATATATACATATATACCAGCTTGAATGGTTCCCCAGTTTTGTAAGAAAACCAATATAAAGCCGATTATCGCGTTTTGGAGGCACATGAGAAGAAGGAAGTTCCTTGAATACCAATTCTTGCGCACAAAATCCTCCACCACCATATTCATGCTCTCTGGAATATCACCTATTATTTCTTCTTCTTGCTCCTGGGTTTTCTTAGACCGTGTTCTTGGTAGTCTTCTAGAATCCCTTACCGTCTTTGCTGACTTCTTTCTGCGATTTAAAGCCACACTTATGTACAAATACATCACGAAATAGGAAGCTCCTAAGAGTATGCTGATAATGAGTGAGATAAGGGGTTTAGCTGACTCTTTGAATTGTAATAGTGTGAAAACAAAGTATTCTTGAAAATCTCCGATATAAATTGCAAGAAGTCCATTCCACCTATAGCTGTCTCGAATTTTGCAGACAAATGAATTAGCTTTCGGACAGCTTTTGAGTAATAAAGCAAGAATACTCGTCACGATAATGACTGCGATTGCTAGAAGCTCTTTATCAAGATTGCCTCCACAATTATCAAGGAACACTCGTGAGCACTCATATTCACCGAATTTGCCATTTGTAGAAAGAACTGATTCACTCTCATCGTAAGTTTTTGCAAGGAAATTAGGGAAGATATTTGCACTGAAGAACTGCATGAACGCTTCGAAATTTGCAGGGAAGGGGACATTTATATACTGGAACAGAGCAATTTCACCAAGAAAGTCAAGAAATAGAGCTACAACACTTCCAGCTGTGACAATTATCATTGGAATTACAACGGTTGCAATGGTCGATGCTTGTGCCATAGCCGATGCAGCTGTGGATACTCCTTCTATTGTTGTTAAGGTTTCAGAATCGAGCTTATTACACGTAGGGCCTGTACAATCTGGACAATTAATTGGGCAACCTAATATTGAGTTAGCAACAAACCAATGAAAAATCCGATTTACTTTTGCAAGCATTAAGGGAACTGTCAGGATAAAAACCAGGTTTACAAGCAGAGCATTGAGTATTGTCCGGACCTGTACACGTAGCACAAGAGGCATCGCAGTTCAAGCAAAGATTGCTTGTAGTGTTCCCCCAATATCCAATTGGACAAGAATCAAGACAAGTTGTTGAACTCGGCTGCAAAAAGTATCCTGAATTGCAAGCAGAACATTGAGTATCACTTGGACCTGTACAAATCGCACAAGCCGCATTGCAAGCATCGCAACTATTACTTCCTGAGTTGCCCCAATATCCGTCTGGACAAGCGTTAAGGCACACTGTTGACGGTGAGGGCTGCAGAAAATATCCTGGACTACAAGCGGTACATTGAGTATGAGTTCCGTCCGAACAAAGGACGCAAGCAACATTGCAAGGTACGCAAATGTGATTTGTAGTATCCTCCCAAAATCCAAGCGGACAAGAGCTAGAGCAAGTTGTAACTGCAGGTGAAGGCTGTAGGAAATGTCCCGATTCGCAGGCAGAGCATTGAGTATCACTTGGGCCTGTACAAATCGCACAAGCAGCATTGCAAGTATCGCAAGAATTACTTCCTGGGTTGCTCCAGTATCCAGCTGGACAAGTGTCAAGACATTCTGTTCCTGAAGGTTGCAGAAAATACCCAGTTTTGCAAGATGAGCATTGTGTATTGGCACTACCCGTACAAGCTGCACAAGCAACATTGCAAGGAGCGCAAATGTGATTTGTAGTGTCCTGCCAGTATCCAGTTAAAGAGCAAGAATCAAGGCATATCGTTGATGACGGTTGCAGAAAATACCCTGATTTGCATGCAGAGCATTGTGTACTGGCGCTACCCGTACAGGCTGCACAAGCAGCATTGCAAGAAGCACAAATGTGGTTATCAGTATCCTGCCAATATCCAACTGGGCAAGTGCTCGAGCAAGTTGTATCATCAGGTGCTGGCTGTAGAAAGTAGCCTGATTTGCAGGTAGAACATTGAGTATCACTTGAACCTGTACAAACTGAGCAAGCAGTGTGGCAATCTGCGCAAATATGATTTGTAGTGTCCTGCCAGTATCCAGGCGACGGACAAGAATTAAGACATTCTGTTCCTGAAGGTTGCAGAAAGAACCCAGTTTTGCATGCAGAGCATTGTGTACTGGCGCTACCGGTACAAACTGCACAAGCAACATTGCAAGGCATGCATTTGTTGTTTGTATCGTCCTTCCAATATCCAACTGGGCATGTGCTCAAGCAAGTTGTAACATCAGGTGCTGGCTGTAGAAAGTATCCTGGTTTGCAGGCAGAACATTGAGTATTACTTGAACCTGTACAAACTGAGCAAGCAGTGTGGCAATCTGCGCAAATATGATTTGTAGTGTCCTGCCAGTATCCAGGCGAAGGACAAGAATCGACACAAATATTATTAGCGGTGTCCTTCCATTTTCCACTAGGGCAATTGCTGAGACATGTCGTTGACGATGGTTGCAGAAAATATCCATCGTTGCAAGATGAACATTGATTGTTGGTTCCACCCAAACACTCTGCGCAAGACGTATCACAGAGTGCGCATATGTGATCCGTGTTGTCCTTCCAATATCCAACTGGACACGTGCTCAAGCAAGTTGTATCATCAGGTGCTGGCTGTAGAAAGTATCCTGATTTGCAGGCAGAACATTGAGTATTACTTGAACCTGTACAAACCGAGCAAGCAGTGTGGCAACCTGCGCAAATATGATTTGTAGTGTCTTGCCAGTATCCAGGCGAAGGACAAGAATTTTGACATCCTGTTCCTGTAGGTCGCAGAAAAAACCCAGTTTTGCATGCAGAGCATTGTGTACTGGCGCTACTCGTACAGGCTGCACAAGCAACATCGCAAGAAGCACAAATATGATTATCAGTATCCTGCCAATATCCAACTGGGCACGTGCTCAAGCAAGTTGTATCATCAGGTGTTGGCTGTAGAAAGTATCCTGGTTTGCAGGCAGAACATTGAGTATTACTTGAACCTGTACAAATTGAGCAAGCAGCGTTGCAATCTGCGCAAATATGATTTGTAGTGTCCTGCCAGTATCCAGGCGACGGACATGTGTCAAGACATATTGTTGATGACGGTTGCAGAAAATATCCCTCGTTGCAAGCTAAACAAAAAGTATGAGTTCCGTCTTCGCATTTTGAACAAGCAGCATGGCAAGGCATGCATTCGTCGCTCGTAGAGCCCTCATAATATCCAATTGGACAAGAGTTGACACAAATATTATTAATTGTGTCTTTCCAATGTGCAGTCGAAGGACAATTGCTATCACAAGTGGTTGATGCTGGTTGTAGAAAATATCCTGATTTGCATGCGGAGCATTCAGTGTTGCTTGGACCCGTACAAACTGAACAATAAGCATGGCAGGATCCGGAACAATCAGAAAGATAAAACTCTGGTTTACAAGAAGTACAATCAGACCAGCCTGCTCCAACGCAGGTCGTGCACCCCGTAGATATGCAATTACCGCACGGACACACAGTTGTTAGCTGACTAGTTGCGCCTGCAACACACACTCCCCAATGTGCATTAAAATCTCCACCATTTAGTGTAACTGAGTCGACATCTGAGGTTGAAATCAATCCAAAACACATATCAGCCCCATAACTGGTAAATGTCAACTGGTAGCTTGTCACACTCGTTGTCGTAATTTTTTCTCCAATTATTCGAGTCGTCGCGCCGTTTGCGACATTAACTCTAGTACTGGTAGGAAAAGTGACATAATCAGAATCATATTTTGTTTTTAGAAAGCTATTATCGATGTTGAGATCGAAAGTGCCTCCTCCGAAAACCATCACAATGTGATACATATTTGAAAAATCACTAATCGAAGCTTGCCGCCCATAATTTGTATAACCTGTAGTTTCCCACCATAGCACTTTGCCATAGGTTGTGTCGATATCAATCTGCCATACTCTGCCGGGTGTTGGAAGAAATGAAGAATATGATCCTGATGAGCAGTCTTGCTTAAGGAATTTCCCAATACCACAAAGCTGCCCTGGCAAGTTGAAAAAGGGTGTTAGAGGGCTAGATAAATAATGGAGTTGGTACCTGCAAAGACGAAGTTTAGTGCGCAAATTGCCAGGAGCAAGTATTTGATCGCCATGTTCCTTAAATAAATTTATTCCAAATACGAATTACTTTTATTAACTTGGAATCAACTTTCAAATTTCAATGTGTAATCGAAAAGTATAAATATTCCTAACATAACTGAACTTTAAAGGAATAGTTTTGACCTGTTGGAGCTAGCTTGTCTCTCTCTAATTTTTCTCTCCCGTTTCATGAGTACGGTGAGCTCAAAAGTAATTTTGATCTCATTCTCAGCTTTCGAATTAATTAATTCAAGATCTCAGAGAACCTGACTCATTCGAACTTTTAATACTCTTATCATATTCCAGAGCACTTAATCTGGTTTTGGTGAGGAAATTTGAATTCGAAGTTCGGACAAAGCGCGAATACGTCGCGAGCCAGAAGTGGATACCAGGAAAAGAGGTTGCGAATACCTTGTGGCACCCACTCCATTTGAGAATTACATGAATATTCAGACTTTTTCCCAAACTTTTGAGCAAGTTTGCCTGCTAAACATCAAATGGAACTACGATTAAATTGTTTCTTGCTCAGATAGCTTCGGAGTTCGATAATCTCAAAAAAAATTCATTTGGAATCTGATTTTGTCGTCTTGTTCATTCCGTTTAATTTAAGAAGCGCCGAGGCTTCATAAGGGTGCTATTGGAGATAGCGGCTTATTAAGTCAAAAATGCTCTTAGAATTCGTGCATTAAAGCAAAAAAGGAAGAAGGGTAAAAAATTTCGAGTCACCTAATAAATCAGTTCAGAATCTTGAGAGTTGTTTCCATGTCCGATTTTAATTTTTTAAATCGACTTTCAAGAAAGATTAATTTTGGTAGGATGATGGAAAAATTTTAGTTAGAATCGTTTCCAAGTCATATAAGCAATTCCCTTTTCTTTCTGTTCCATTTCTAACAACTGTAATTTTAAGAAAATCCAAGTAGCGATTCAGTTTCATTAATTACAAGTGAGGCAAAAGGAATTAGATATTGAGAAATTTACGAAAAAAATTTCGAGTCTTTAACAGGCCGGATGAATGTATAGATTGATTTTATATACGAGAGTATGTTTAAAGATCTATTGCTTACAATGGTGTAATTGTGTTTAAAGAGGCTGATTTTGGTTCTTTTGATTTTATTGAGTTGGAAAAAATGGGTGATCAAGAAAAATAAAATGGGATAACCTCTCATTAAACATTCATTAGCACTTGAAATATAAAGGCTCCAACTATCCAATTTGTTGCTATTGAGAAAAGTCACTAAATGAGTGGAATCCACATTAGTTGAGTAAGACTGTATTATTTATTTAGATTGAACTTCGTCTAAAAGCAATCGCTTTCTTTTTTAAAAGGATTTTTCTCGTAGTATTGACTCGTTGGATATCTGAAACTCACCTACTTGGATTATTTCAGTAATGATAAATTACGGTGCCACAAAACGAGCAGTTTTATCCTAACTAATGACATCTTATGTTCGAAACAGATTCACTAGTGGAGAAAATATGTTTCCTGAGCGAGTAGTTTCAAAACCGCCTTTGGAAGGGCTGTAGAAGACCTTACTACAGCATAAATTTGTTATTATGACATTAATAAATAAGATTTCAAATAAATTCTCGTCTCAGCAAACTATACAATCTTTATCTCATTACGAAGGGCTATCGAAATTTTATATAAAAATTCTGTGTAAATTCTTGACGCTACATATGTATTTGAATTTTCAAATATTTCTTTTGATTAATGGTCGAGGCGAAGAGGTTTTTCTGCGAGGTGCGAGTTTAGAAGGTTCTTGAAAATCAAATTCCATCACATTACTGTCCATTCTTGCTCGTTGCTGTTGCTGTTGCTGTTGCTGTTGCTGTTGCTGTCGTTGTTGCTGTTGCTGTTGCTGTCGTTGCTGGCGGTAGTGTGAGAGATTAGAATGAAAGTGTTCTGGGCGGATTATGTGAATTCGTTTTTTAGAAGAACGTTTGCGAGGATGAAATTTGTTAATTGAGACGTCCGAACCTAGGGCAGATAAGTTCTCGATTAAATTATTATGTGATTCAACATAACTTGACTGATTGATTTTTGATTCACTAAGAGTTGTGTTATGGGTTTTCAATGTCGAGGTCTTCTTCTCCTGCTTGCGCTTTTTGAAATTCCGGTAATAATCGATGATAGCTTTTACTATCGGTCCCACCGATAGAAGCAAGTTGCTCGTAATTCCAATACATGCCAGGGTGATGAGAGCAATGCCGACTGCATTCTTTTGATCCTCAGACAAAAAAGGTGATTGATCATCGAGGCCGAGTGCAAGCGCCAAACATCCCATACTACCCTTCACGATTTGAGAAATGGAAAATGTAGCCACTTGAGATCTTTCTTTGAATGGTCGGAAAGCTCCCAAGACTATGACTCCATAGAGAATAGCAATATATGAATATAAACCAGTTTGAATGGCTCCCCAGTTTTGTAAGAAAACTAATATAAAGCCGATTATCGCGTTTTGGAGGCACATTAGGAGCAGGAAATTCCTCGAATACCAATTTTTGCGCACAAAATCGTCTACCACTACACTCATGCTCTCCGGGATATCCCCTATTATTTCTTCTTCTTGTTCAGGAGTCTTGTTTGTGATAGATTGAGCTCTTGATCCTCTTCTCGAATATGTTAGCTTCTTCTTAGCAGCTTTTTTTCTGCGGTTCAAAGCAACACTAAGATATAAATATCCCACGAAATAAGAAGCCACCAGAAATATACCGATGATGAGCGAGATAAGAGGTTTGATTGATTCTCTGAATTGAAGGAGCGTAAAAACAAAGAATTCTTGAAAATCTCCAATATAACAGGCAAGAAGGCCGTTCCACCTGTAACTGTCTCTAACTTTGCAGATTATTGAATGAGCTTTAGGACAGCTTTTAAGCGCCAAAGCAAGAAGGCTCGTTACTATAATGACGGCAATGGCCAGAAACTCTTTATCAAGTCCTCCTCCACAATTATCAAGGAATACTCGCGAACACTCATATTCTTCGAATTTGCCATTTGTAGAAATGATTGATTCACTTTCATCGTAAGTTTTTGCAAGCAGATTAGGAAAGATATCCGCACTGAAGAACTGCATGAAAGCCTGGAAATTTGCAGGGAAGGGGACATTTATATACTGGAAGAGAGCAATTTCGCCTATAAAGTCTAACAATAAAGCCACTACACTAGCACCTGTAGAAACTACAACTGGAATTATGATTGTTGCGATGGTCGAAGCCTGTGCTGCAACTGATGCAACTGTGGCTACGGTCTCTATTGTTGTTAATGTTTCAGAGTCCAGCTTATCACAGGTAGGACCTGTACAATTTGGACAGTTAATTGGGCAACCTAAATGAAGAGTTACGCATGCAACTTAATGAAAATTTGATTTACTTTTGCAAGCATGGAGTGAAGTATTCGGATAATAGTATATAGGTGGGCAGGATGATAAGCAGCTCGTTGAAGAAGGCTGCAGAAAGAAACCAGGTTTACAAGCTGAACATTCAGTATGAGCTGGACCAGTACAAAGTGCGCAAGAGATATCGCAGTTTAAACAAAGGTTACTTGTACTGTTGGGAAAGGCTCCATTTGGACAGGAACTGAGACATGTCGTTGAACTTGGCTGCAGAAAATACCCTGTATTGCAAGCAGAACACTCAGTGTTGGTTGCATTTGTGCAATTCGAGCAAGCGATATCACATTCCATGCAAGTGTTGCTTGTAGTATTTCTCCAATATCCAACTGGGCAAGAATCAAGACATATTGTTGATGACGGTTGCAGGAAATATCCTGGTTTGCAAGCGGAACATTGGTTGACGGTTGAATCTGTACAATTTGAGCATGCGTCATCACAGGGTGGGCAAATGTGATTCACAGTGTCTCCCCAATATCCGGACTGACAAGAATCAAGACATATTGTTGATGACGGTTGCAGGAAATACCCTGGTTTGCAAGATGAGCATTGAATGTTGGTTCCATCTAAACACTCTGAACAAGAAGGATCGCATGGTGGGCAAATATGGTTAGTAGTGTCCTCCCAGTATCCACTTGGACACGAGTTAAGGCACGTTGTGGTTGAAGGCGCTGGCTGTAGAAAATATCCTGAATTGCAAGCAGGACACTGAGTATGCGTTTGGTCCGAGCAAAGTGAGCAAGCAGCATTACAAGTCGCACAAATGTGGTTCGTGGTATCCTGCCAATATCCGGAAGTGGGACATGAATTAAGGCACACTGTTGACGAGGGTTGCAGAAAATACCCGAGTTTGCAGGCAGTACATTGAGTATGGGTTTGGTCCGAGCAAAGTGAACAAGCAACATCGCATGGCATGCATTTGTTGTTTGTGGTGTCCTTCCAAAATCCAGTTGGACAAGAGTTAAGACAAGTTGTTCCTGAGGGGGCTGGCTGCAGAAAATACTCTGATTTGCAAGCGATACATTTATCATTTCCTGTTCCAGTACAACCTGAACAAGAAACATCGCATTGTACACATTTGTTAATTGTAGAGTCTCCACCATATCCACTTGGACAAGAGTTGAGACAAGTTGTCGAAGGTAAGGGCTGGAGAAAATACCCTGGCGTGCAAGCGGAACATTCAGTATTACTTGAGCCTGTGCAAGCAGAGCAAGCAGAATCACAAGCTGCGCAAATGTTATTTGTAGTGTCCTTCCAATATCCTCCAGGGCAAGTGCTAAGACAAGTCGTTGACGATGGCTGCAGAAAATTCCCTGATGCGCATGCGGAACATTGAGTATTGCTTGAACCCGTACAAACCGAACAAGAACTATGGCAGGTGCCGGAACAGTAAGGAAGAAAGTATCCTGGTTTACAAGCTGTACAGTCTGAAGAGGCTGCATTAGTACAGGTCGCGCATCCGGGTACGCAATTACCACACGGACACACTGCGGTTAGCTGGCCACTCGGGTATGTGTTTCCAACACAAACCCCCCAGTGTGCAGTAAAATCTCCACCATCAAGCGTAACTGCTTCTATGTCAGAGGCTGAAATCAACCCAAAACACATATTACTCCCAACACTGGTAAATTTCAACTGATAGCTTGTCACACTCGTTGTCGTAATCTTTTCTCCAATTATTCGAGTCGTCGCGCCGTTCGCGACACTAATTCTGGTACTGGTAGGATAGGTGACGTGTAAATCATTATATCTAGTTTTCAAAAAGCTGTTGTCGACATTGAGGTCGAAAGTGCCTCCTCCGAAAACCATCACAATGTGATACATATTTGAAAAATCAACACCTGTAGCTCGCCGACCTTTATTCCATCCATCTCTGGGATTCCACCATAGAACTTTGCCATTAGCTGTATCGATATCAATCCGCCAGGTATTTCCAGCTGCAGGAAGATTTGTATTAACTGGTCCTGAGGAACAGCCGCCTGGAATAAATCCACCAATACCACAAAGTTGTTCTATCAAGGTGGAAAAGCTGTTAGAATGAAAAACTAGGATTAATACCTGCAAAGGCGAATTTTAATATAAAAAGTGCCAAGAGCGCGTATTTATTTACCATGTTCCTTTGATAATTTATTCAAAATTCGAATGTTTATTAAATTAATGACTTGGAAAATGCTTTGTAAAATCATTTTCAAAATAACTAGACATAAAAGGATTAGTTTTGAACATAAGAAATAGGAACAAATCCCTCTCTTTCTTAATTCTCCCTCCAGTTTCATGATAAGATTAGTACTATGTAAATTGATTTCGTTTTCTTTCAAAGCATTTAATCGATTCAAGATCTTAGAGTTGCTACCTTTGTATAACATTTAATAATTTTAGTTTATTCCAAAACACGTAGTATATCCTTGGTAAGGAAATTTGAATTTCGAAACCTTTCTCAAAAGCACATGCGTCACAAATTATAAAATCTGTTAAAGGGTCCGTTAAATGGGTGCAAAGGCTATAATTTAAACTGTATGCGGAATTCAATCTTATTTGAGCAGTACAATAATTTTCAGACGGAAAAGGCAGTTTTTTTGTTGTTGCAAGTACAGGGACTCATAACAAGTTTTGTAATAAAGTTATGATTCACTTTTCTGTGATTTCGAACGTTTTGGACTTCGAATCGAAAGAAGTAATCTTTTGGAACCCATGTTGCCATTTAACAAGGCCTTAGGCCTTGTAGCGATGCTCTTATATGTAGCAGTCACTGAAAGCCGCAGTACTGTGATAATCAGGTATAATACTAAAAAATGAAAATGAGAAGCACACTTCATAGCTCAGTTAAAAAGCTTGAGATTTAAAAGGGCTTTCCGAACGTTCAAGAGTTAATTTTTTAAATTTGGAGTCTAAAGAATTCTTAATTTTGGTAGAATTATGGAAAAATTTTGTTTAGAATCGTTTCCAGAGAACATAAAAATTATCCATTTCTTTCTATTTCTATTCGAAATATCGTCAATTGAGAGAAGTCAGCTTGTGAGTTTTGCTTTATAATATTTTTTGAGGAAAAAGAGCATCATGATAGAAAAAGGCGATTTTTGACCAATTTAAGAAAAGTATTTCGAGTCTTAAGCAAGCGTGATGAATATATAGATTAATTTCATAAATTAATACGTCTAATAATGAGTTTAAAGGTCTATTGGTAACTATAATGGAAAAATTGTGTTTCTAAAAGAACTGACTGATTTTGATTACTTGGATTTTATTGCATGAGAAAATAAGCGATCAAGAAAAATAACATGCATTATTCTCTCGTTAAGGATTCATCAGCTCTTGATTTACCAACGATTCGAATAATATATTCGATCCCAGCATAGGAGCTCCTTGAATGGCGCTTGTAATGGGTGTAGCGATTTGTAATATCGTTTGAAGAGATGCTTTCGCTTGGTTTTTCTGAAGAAGCAGCAAGCATGAAAGAGATAGCAAGTTCAACTCCCCCGAAAAACAAAACAAATTGATGTTGTGAATAAATATGAAGTTTATTATTTCTTGTAGAGCACCAAAATAGTGAAACTCCTAAATAATCAGGTAAGAGAACCGAATTAGAATGATGACGGCTTTGGACTCGACAATGGTAATAGATAGCTACTGAGCAAAGCTAAAGAATATAAAACCACCTGAGAGCTAGCAAATTCGGACTTAACAGCAAAGTTTTATTTTGTTAAATGATTTTTGGAATCTGAGAGTTTCCTCAACTCTTTGACTGAATTAAATGCAAATTCAAGAATTAGATTTTATTTATACTTGTTTCATAATGTAGAGATATGATTAGGTAAAAACTGAATAAACATTACATATATCCAGGATACAATAGATACTCTTGGTGGTGATCAGAAAGGGAATATCAAATCTAATTTCAATGGATCCAATAAAACTCTAAGCTCATAAATCGCCTCGAGAGAATTTTTGAATGCTCAAGAAGAGCGCCTTCCTCTCAGTTCCTGTTGAGTGCTGCTATTATGGCATTCATAGATAAGATTTCAAATAAATTCTCGTCTCAGCAAACTATATAATCTTTATCTCAAATCTTTGACGAAGGGTTATGAAATTTTATATAAAAATTCTGTATAAATTCTTTATGCTACATATGTATTTGCTTTCAAAGGTTTCTCTTGATCAATGGACGAGGAGAAGAGTTTTTTCTGCGAGGTGCATGTTTAGAAGGTCCTACTATTCCTTGAAAGTCAAATTCCATCATATTGTTTTCCATTCTTGCATGCTGCCCCTGCTGCGGCCGTTGCTGGAGGTGTGGGAGGTTAGAATAAAAGTGCTTTGGTCGACTTCTGGGAACACGTTTCTCAGAAGAGCGTTTGCGAGAATTAAATTTGTTTGTTGAGACTTCCGATTCCAGCGCAGTTCTGTTGCCTATTGAATTATTCAGTGATTCAATATAGCTTGGCTGCTTAATTTTCGATTCACCGACAGCTGTTTTATCGAGTTTGGTTTGAGAAGTCTTTTTCTCAAGCTGACGCTTCTTGAAATTTCGGTAATAATCTAGGATAGCTTTAACTATCATTCCCACTGATAGAAGCAAATTGCTTCCAATTCCAATACATACGAGGGTGATGAGAGTAATACCGAGAGCGTTCTTTTGATCATCAGAAAAAAGCAACCATTTTTCATCAAGGCCAAGAGCAAGTGCCAAGCATCCCATGGAACCTTTTATAATTTGGGATACGGAAAATGCCATAACTTGCGATTTTTCTTTGAATGGTCGGAAAGCTCCTAAAACTAGGATTCCATAGAAAATAGCACTATATGAATATAAGCCAGCTTGAATGATTCCCCAGTTTTGCAAGAAGACCAAAACGAAGCCAACTATCGCATTTTGGAGGCACATGAGAAGAAGGAAATTTCTTGAATACCAATATTTGCGCACAAAATCCTCCACCACCATATTCATGCTCTCCGGAATATCCCCTATTATTTCCTCTTCTTGCTCCTGCGTTTTCCTAGATTGTGTTCTTGATTGTCTTCTAGAATCCCTTACCTTCTTTGCCGCTTTCTTTCTGCGATTTAAAGCGACGCTGATGTACAAATACATTATGAAATAAGAAGCCACCAAAAGTATGCCGATAATGAGTGAGATAAGGGGTTTGACTGATTCTCTGAATTGAAGGAGCGTAAAAACAAAGAATTCTTGAAAATCTCCGATATAAAATGCCAACAGCCCGTTCCATCTATAGCTATCTCGAATTTTGCAGACAAATGAATGAACTTTCGGACAGTTTTTAAGTGCTACAGCAAGAATGCTCGTCACAATAATGACGGCAATTGCCAGAAATTCCTTATCAAGTCCTCCTCCACAATTGTCAAGGAATACTCGTGAGCACTCGTATTCTCCGAATTTGCCATTAGAGGAAATGACAGATTCACTCTCATCGTAAGTTTTTGCAAGAAAATTGGGAAAGATATTTGCACTGAAGAATTGCATGAAAGCCTCAAAGTTTACAGGAAAGGGGACATTTATATACTGGAAGAGAGCAATTTCTCCCATAAAGTCAAGAAATAGAGCCACAACACTTCCAGCTGTGACAATTATCACTGGAATTATGATGGTCGCAATGGTCGAAGCTTGTGCGGCAACTGATGCAGCTGTGGCAACCGCCTCTATCGTTGTTAAGGTTTCAGAGTCCAGCTTATCACAGGTAGGACCTGTGCAATTTGGACAGTTAATTGGGCAACCTAAATGAAGAGTTACACTATAATAAATAAATACATTAAATTTTGATATACTTTCGCAAGCATGAAGGGTAGTAATCGGGTAATAGTATGTGGGAGGGCAAGTTTCTAAGCAGATCGTTGAGGAGGGTTGTAGAAAAAAGCCAGGGTTACAAGCCGAGCATTCAGTGTTAGCTGGTCCAGAACAAAGTGCGCAAGAAATATCGCAGGTTAAGCAAAGGTTACCTGTACTGTTGGGAAAGGATCCATTTGGGCAGGAGCTTAGACATGTTGTTGAACTTGGCTGCAGAAAATAGCCTGTATTACAGGCAGAACATGCCGTGTTGGTTGCGTTTGTACAATTGGAGCACGCAATATCGCATTCCATACAAGTGTTGCTTGTAGTATTACCCCAATAGCCAATCGGGCAAGAATCAAGACAAGTTGTTGAACTCGGTTGCAAAAAGTATCCTGAATTGCAAGCAGAGCATTGAGTATCACTTGGACCTGTACAAATCGCACAAGCAGCATTGCAAGTATCGCAAGAATTACTTCCTGAGTTGCCCCAATATCCGTCTGGACAAGCGTTAAGGCACACTGTTGACGGTGAGGGCTGCAGAAAATATCCTGGACTACAAGCGGTACATTGAGTATGAGTTCCGTCCGAACAAAGGACGCAAGCAACATTGCAAGGTACGCAAATGTGATTTGTAGTATCCTCCCAAAATCCAAGCGGACAAGAGCTAGAGCAAGTTGTAGCATCGGGTTCTGGCTGCAGGAAAAATCCCGATTTGCAGGCAGAGCATTGAGTATCACTTGAACCTGTACAAACTGAGCAAGCGGTATTGCAAGTCGCGCAAACGTGATTTGTAGTGTCCTGCCAGTATCCAGGCGAAGGACAAGAATCAAGACATCCTGTTCCTGAAGGTTGCAGAAAATACCCTGAATTGCATTCAGAGCATTGAGTCTTGTCTGGACCCGTACAAACTGCGCAAGCTGCATTGCAAGGAGCACAACTGCGATTGTCAATATCCTTCCAAAATCCAACTGGGCAAGAGCTAGAGCAGGTTGTAGCTGCAGGTGCTGGCTGTATAAAATATCCTAAGTTGCAGGCAGAACATTGAGTATTGCCTGTCCCCGTGCAAACTGAACAAGAAATATCGCATTGCACACAGGTTCTAGTTGTAGAGTCTCCAGCATATCCAGCTGGACAAGAGCTAGAGCAAGTTGTATCATCAGGCGCTGGCTGTTTGAAGTATTCAGCATTGCAGACAGAACATTGAGTACTTGAACCTGTGCATTGTGAGCAAGAAGCATGGCACTGCACACAAGTGTTACTTGAAGAGTCTTTAGCATATCCAGTTGGACAAGATGACGAACATGTTGTCGACGAAGGCCATAGAAAATACCCTGAACTGCATTCAGAGCATGCATTCTGGAATGAGCTTGTACAAACTGAACAAGAGACATGACAGCTCTTACAGTAAGAATCAAAATAGTATCCTGGTGCACAAGCAGTACAATCATAGGATCCTGCTCCAAAACAGGTCGCGCATCCGACTGCGCAATTAACGCACGGACACACAATTGCTAGCTGACCAACTGGGTATGTGTTACCAGTACAAACTCCCCAGTGTGTAGTAAAATCTCCACCATCCAGAGTAACTGCATTGACGTCAGAGGCTGAAATCAACCCAAAACATATATTACTCCCATAACTGGTAAATGTCAACTGGTAGCTTGTCACACTCGTTGTCGTAATCTTTTCTCCAATTATTCGAGTCGTCGCGCCGTTTGCGACATTAACTCTAGTACTTGTAGGATAGGTGACGTGTAAATCATTATATCTTGTTTTCAGAAAGTTATTGTTGACATTGACATCGAAAATGCCTCCTCCGAAAACCATCACAATGTGATACATATTCGAGAAATCACTAATCGTCGCTTGCCGCCCCTTGTTAATAGAACCATTGATATCCCACCATAGTACCTTGCCAATAGTTGTATCAATATCAATCTGCCAGGTTTGACCAGCCATTGGCAGATTTGTAGTATAAACTCCTGATGAACAACCCGGAATATGTTTACCAAGACCACATAGCTGCCCTGACAGGATAAAAAAACTGTTAGAAAACGAAATCATGGAGTTTGTACCTGCAAAGACAAATTTAAATGCGAAAACAGCCAGAAGCACGTATTTAATTCCCATATTCCTTTGGTAATTTTATTCAAAATTCCAAATGTTAAGTAAATTAATTAACCACACATATCATCATTTTCAATGCTACTTAATCTCAAAGAAATCAGTTTTACATTCTGAATAATGAGAGCTAGTATACTCTCTCTTTCTCATTGAATTTCTCCTCCAGTATTATGAGATGAGGTACAATATTAAATTGATTTCGATCTTATTCTAAGGATTTAATCAATTCAAGATCTTACATAAGTCGATTAAATCGAATATAAAATAATTATTTCAGATTCCAAAACACGTAGTCTTTGAGAATAAAATTTGAATTCCAGTTTTTGCATCGAGCGAATGCCTCGCAAACCAGAAATAGATACCGCTGTGAACACTTTGTGAGATCACTATCATTTGAGAATTACATGACTATTCAGATCAAGAAAGTAAATTTTTTCGTAGAAGGCTTTGGACTTTGATAATCTCACTAAAAATACTTTGGGAAATCTGATCTTGTCGTCGTGCCTATTCAGTTTGATCTAAGAAGCGCTTAGGTTTCATAGAATGCTCTCGCACCTAAAAAAGGAGATGTAGAATAAACCAATTCGAGTCAGACTTTATAATTGAGTTCAGAGTCCTGAAAGTTAAAACTTTCTTTCGATTCCTGTAATATTCAAAGTTTTAAATCGAACTTTAAAGAGATTAATAAAGGATAATGGAAAAACTTTGTTTAAAATCATTATCAAGTCACGCAAACACTTCCTCCTCTTCAAAGTTCTTTTCTGACAATTGTAATTTGGGAAAATTCAGCTGTGACTTCAGTTTCATTATGGGCAATTGAGAAAAAGGACTTAGAACTTGATATTCGAAGAGAACCTTGAATATTGAGAAATTTACGAATAATATTTCGAGTCTTTAGCAAGCCTGATATATATATATTGGCTGACTCCATAAATTCATACGAGAGAAGGTAGTCCAGTGATGTATTGCTGCCGATAATGGAGTAATTATTTTCAAAGAGATTTAACTGGCTATGATTATTTATATTGTATCGTGGAAAATGAGCGAAGTATAATAAATGCAGTAATCTCTCGTTAAACATTTATCGGCTCTTGATTTACAAACAACCTAACTTATAAATTCGTTCTCAACATAGTATCTGCTTGAATGCTTTTTTTAATGGATTTGGTAACTTTTAATAGCGTTTGATAAGATGTAGTTACTTCATTTTTTCGATGAGTCAGAAGGTTGATGTTTGCAAAGAAGAAAAAATATAACAAGTTCAACTCTCCAAGACACAAAGATAAATTGGCGCTGGGACTAAATATGAAGCTCATTACTTCTTGCATAGCAGGGTGATACCCTTAAATAATTAGCAATGAGAACTGAAAGTATAATAATGATGGCTTTTAGACTCAACAATGGTAACAACTAGCAGCTGAACATAGCTATAGAATATAAAACTATCTGAGAGCTAGCAAATTTGTATATTGTATTAACTGCAAAGCTTTTATTTTGTTAAAAAAATTTGAAATCTTAAATGCAAAATTTAAGAAATCGAGTTTATCTATTTTTTTTGTTAATTTAGAGACAATCTTGATTATGTCAAAACTGAATCAACTTTACTTAGATCCAGGTCACATAAGTTAATCTTGGTGATGGCCAGAATTGAAATATCAAATCTAAATTGAATGTTGCCAAAAAAACTCTAAGCCCATGAATCATTTCTGTCAGGCTTCAGGTGGTTTTGAAAATCGTTGAAGACTCGAGATCTTTTAGCCTTTGCTCGAGAGAAGCTATACGACGGCGGAAATTTGTTATAATAGCATTAAGAAATAAATTTCAAAGACAACAACTAACAACAAACCATTCTCTAATCATTTACGACTAACCATATGGATCGTATATAAAAATTCTTTGTAAATTCTTTAGGATCTAGATGCGTTGTGTTTACTTTGAAATGTTTCGCTTGATTAATGGACGAGGCGAAGAATTTTTTCTGCGAGGTGCATGTTTAGAAGGTTTTACTATTCCTTGAAAGTCAAATTCCATCACATTACTGTCCATTCTTGCATGCTGCTGCTGCGGCCGTTGCTGGAGGTGTGGGAGGTTAGAATAAAACTGCTTTGATCGACTTCTGGGAACACGTTTCTCAGAAGAACGTTTGCGAGAATTAAATCTTTTCATTGAGACTTCCGAACCCTGCACAGCTATTTTGCCTATTGAATTATTAAGAGATTCAATATAGCTTGACTGGTCGATTTTCAGTTCACCAAGAGTTGTTTTATCGATTTTGGATTTTAAAGTCTTTTTCTCTTGCTTGCGCTTCCTGAAATTTCGGTAATAATCTATAATAGCCTGTACTACCATTCCTGCTGATAGAAGCAAGTTACTCCCAATTCCAATACATGCTAGGGTGATGAGAGCAATACCGATAGCGTTCTTTTGATCATCAGACAAAAAAGGTGATTGATCATCGAGGCCGAGTGCAAGCGCCAAACATCCCATACTACCCTTCACGATTTGAGATATGGAAAATATAGCCACCTGAGATCGTTCTTTAAATGGCCGGAAAGCTCCCAAGACTATGACTCCGTAGAGAATAGCAATATATGAATATATACCAGCTTGAATAATGCCCCAGTTTTGTAAAAAGACCAATATGAAGGCGATTATCACATTTTGAAGGGACATTAGGAGTAGGAAGTTTCTGGAGTACCAGTTTTTGCGAACGAATTCGTCCACCACCATGTTCATGCTCTCTGGAATATCCCCTATTATTTCGTCTTCCTGTTCAAGAGTCTTTCTTGATCTAGATTGTGTCCTTGGCACTCCTCTAGAATCTCTTATCTTTGTAGCTGTTTTCTTTTTGCGATTTAAAGCGACACTGATATACAAATACATCACGGAATATGAAGCCACTAAGACTATGCCGAAAATGAGTGAGATCAGAGGTTTCACTGATTCTCTGAATTGAAGGAGCGTAAAAATAAAGAATTCTTGAAAGTCTCCGAGATAAAACGCTAGAAGCCCGTTCCATCTGTAGCTGTCTCGAATTTTGCAGACAAATGAATGAACTTTCGGGCAGCTTTTGAGTAATAAAGCGAGAATACTCGTCACGATAATGACTGCAATTGCTAGAAACTCTTTATCAAGATTGCCTCCACAATTATCAAGGAATACTCGTGAACACTCGTATTCTTCGAATTTGCCATTTGTAGAAATGATTGATTCACTTTCATCGTAAGTTTTTGCAAGGAAATTAGGGAAGATATTTGCACTGAAGAACTGCATGAAGGCTTCAAAGTTTGCAGGGAAAGGGACATTTATATACTGGAAGAGAGCAATTTCTCCCATAAAGTCAAGAAACAGAGCCACAACACTGCCAGCTGTTACAACTATAACTGGAATTATCACTGTTACGATAGTCGAAGCTTGTGCGGCAACTGATGCAACTGTGGCTACGGTCTCTATTGTTGTTAAGGTTTCAGAATCCAGCTTATCACAGGTCGGGCCTGTACAATTTGGACAATTAATTGGACAACCTAATTGATGCGTTAGGAAAAAGAAATGAAATATAATATATTTACTTTTGCAAGCATGGAGAGAGGCGTTAGGATAATAGTATATGGGTGGGCAGGATGATAAGCAGGTCGTTGAAGAGGGCTGTAGAAAATATCCTGTATTGCAAGCAGAACACTGGGTGTTGGCTGGACCTGTGCAATTCAAGCAAGCAATATCACATTCCACGCAAGTATTACTCGTAGTATTTCTCCAATATCCAACTGGACAAGAGTCAAGACAAGTTGTGGAGTTCGGCTGCAGAAAGTATCCTGAATTGCAAGCAGAGCATTGGTTGACTGTTGAATCTGTACAATTTGAGCATGCATCATCGCATTGTGAACAAATGTGATTCATAGAGTCTCCCCAATATCCGGCCGAACAAGAATCAAGGCATATTGTTGATGATGGCTGCAGGAAATACGTTGACTTGCAGGCATTACATTGCGTGTTGGTGCCATCCGAACACTCTGAGCAAGAAATATCGCAGGGTGCGCAAATATGATTTGTATTGTCTTCCCAATATCCAATTGCGGGACAAGAGTTAAGACAGATCGTTGAGGATGGCTGCAGAAAATACCCTGATTTGCAAGCGATACATTTATTATTTCCTGTTCCAGTACAACCTGAACAAGAAATATCGCATTGTACACAAGTTTTAGTTGTAGAGTCTCCACCATATCCAGTTGGACAAGAGTCGAGACAAGTTGTTGATGATGGCTGGAGAAAATACCCAGAACTGCAAGCGGAACATTCAGTATTACTTGAGCCTGTACAAACTGAGCAAGCAGTGTCGCAAGCCGCACAAACGTGATTTGTAGTGTCCTGCCAGTATCCAGTTGTAGGACAAGAGCCCAAGCATATTGTAGATGATGGCTGGAGAAAATACCCAGCTTTGCAAGCTGAACATTGAGTATGAGTTTCGTCTTCGCAAGTTGAACAAGCAACATTGCAAGGCATGCATTTGTTGTTTGTGGTATCCTTCCAATATCCAATTGTAGGACAACTGTTAAGACAAGTTGTTGTTGAAGGCGGCGGCTGCAGAAAATACCCTGATTTGCAAGCGATACATTTATTATTTCCTGTTCCAGTACAACCTGAACAAGAAA
>ENA-UOTZ01001091-UOTZ01001091.1-compost-metagenome-genome-assembly--contig:-NODE-1091-length-20276-cov-14.836824_pt1 | contig 20276 bp, 9 predicted proteins | sample MGYA00238144_ERZ746983 | MGnify/ENA primary metagenome ERZ746983 (study PRJEB28759, sample SAMN06268863) | compost metagenome | isolation source: single cell | place: USA: California, Emeryville, Joint... | reverse complement strand
GAGTTCCCAGCAGGCGTTACCGACTTGGATACCTCCCTGACCGATGTGGATACAGATGGCTTCTCTCATTTAAGGTGATAGTAAAGGTTTTTGAAAATTAGGTTCTTGGGATTTTGATGAATTTATTAATTTTTCAAAACCTTGAGTATTTATAGGCGAGCTCATCTAAACTGTCCTGTATTCAAAACTTTCCAGTGAAAAAATCAAAGTACAACTGTTAATAAATCCTTTCTAATTAGATGGGTGCTTGGTCCAAAAATAGGTTTTCTTGGCTCTTCATTCAGACTGCGAGATCTAACATACCTCTACTCAACTTCAACTCTCCCTTCTGCATCCTAAGTCCATAACCGAGTCCTGTCATCTGAACTCTGAGAGGTAAATTAACAAGGTAAGATAATAAAACACGGAAATTCAAAAAATTTGTCGAGCTATAGCAAGGCAATGAACCAAATTGCAACTTGCTATGGGCAGCGAGGCAGTATGAGCCGAAAAAATACGATATCGAATAATACGGAACATTTTCTTGATAATTCAAAATATAAGATACCAAATGGTTTCTTATGCAACATAGCTCAATTAGTTGCCCGTGGAGCTCCTTTTTTATTCAAGAAGAGGCGATGAGCTAATGTGGTTCCCCCATAAGGATCAATATTCTTTCTCAAAGTTTTGAAAAGGAGCAGCAAAGAGTGAAAGATAAACTCAACAGAACTTAACAACATGATACTTAGTTCTAACTGCATAACCTGATCAATTTCCCAGGCGATTTTGTTTGTCTAAGGCTTTGAGATAAGGTTTATTCGACTAATTTTAATTCAGATAAATGCCCTTCGTTAGTCTGTTATGCTCTTAATAAAACCCTATCCAGAGCAAGAATCTAAGTTTTTTATCATTGAATAAATTCAGAAGAATGAAGGCTTCATTCTCGATTACGTTCTCCATTTTGATCCATTTGATGAAACATCAATAATTCGATATTCAACGAGCGTCAAGATGTTCCACAGAATTGACTAAATAATCAATAAAATGTAGTAAGACAATAAAAACTGCGCAATTTTCTTCTTGAAGCATAAAAATGATTGGAGCATGCTTTCCATTTTGAATCAACAACTGCGTGCTCTTACATTCTTCTGGAAAATAATTGAAAAATTTTTAATGTCATCACTTTGATTGTATGTCGCTTTATGATATAATGCAAAAGATTAGGAAGTAAAATTTTGCTGCAATCAATAATTCATTCTGTTTACATTGCCGAGGTGAGGGCTTCCATGCAATAAAATGGGTAAGCAGAAGCATAATCACATTTTGAATCCAAATCTCTATTTATTTTCAATAACGTTGTTCATTATGAACCCAGCGCACAGTCTTATCGAAACAATAATTATCATCCATCTATGAGCAGCTCATATCATACTCTATTCAATTCTATCGTATTCTTTTTTCGAATGAAAGGAAAAAAAAAATTAAAGCTGTTTATTCGGTTTTTAGATCTGTTATGAATTCTTAGAACGCGCATCAGTATCTTTTCACTAAATCGTTTTTCAAAATCGCAGTGAAATTTCTGGCAACATTGCAAATGAAGACAGTCGCACCAACTATCCAAACCAATAAAGAGTACTTGAGGAAAGAACTAAAAGCCCTCACCCAAAACAAAAGACTGGGAGCCCTCTTCAACTACGCCACAAACCAAATCGCAGTGACTTTATTTGAGAATAGAACAGTCTACGTAAAACCTAATGCTCTGAATCAACTTGATTTATGGGACATGGAGAACTCCAAGCTCGTTCACTGCTTCACGGATGCCCATACTACACAAATCTATTCTGTGGCAGCGACTTCAGATAGAAGTTTGATTCTCTCTGGATCAGCAGACAACACCATCGCAGTTTGGAGTTTATTGGAGAAAGCTTTACTCCATCGCTTCGAGAATGCTCATACAGGAGCGATAACTTCCCTAGCTGTGACACCTAATAGCAAACTAGCTGTTTCCGCATCATGGGATAAGAGTATCGCGATCTGGGACTTGGTGAATAATAAATTGGTCTATAGATTTGAAGCAGCCCACTCAGATGATATTTGGACGATTGCTGTTTCAGCGAATAATGAGTATATCGTTTCCGCTGGAGAAGATCGGATTATTGCAGTTTGGAGTATATCGAAGAAGAAGATTCATCATAGATTTGTGTACGCGCATTGTGATACCATCTGTTCAGTAGCCATGACATCTGACTGCAGGTATATTATATCAGGCTCAGCCGACGGGACTGTTAACACCTGGGACCTCGAGTCAAAAACGTGCGTCGAAGTTTTAGAAAGTGTAGGAGCAGTAGCAGTTCGCTCGGTCGCTGTCTCGGAAGATTCAAAATATTTCTACTATGGAACCGAGGATGGAAGAGTCGCAGTCTGTGAGTTATTGCGGAATAAGCAAGAGATTCAATCATTAGCCGACAATGAATCGACCATATGTTATTTAACAGTTTCGTCACTGCAAAAAAATGATATTCTCTGTTCAACCTTTGATGGCGATGTCATCGTCTGGGATCCTTTCGCGAAAGGAAAGCATAACATCAAAAAGCAATTGAAACATTCAATGAAAGACCCAATTGATCTCTGTATCACCGCAGAGTCCAAGTATATTTTGGCCGCAACAAAAAGGAATGTTTTTGTTTGGAGCTTTGATGAGAAAAAATTGGTACATGTCTTTGAAGAAGAAAATGAATTAGAAGAAGTGCAGGCTGTTGCTACAACTCCGGACAGCCAGCAGCTAATCACTGCCACCCAAGAAGGCAAAATAGCGTTTTGGGATCTCGAACGATTTGAATTTATTGAAAAAATTGATGCTCCTACTCAAAAAACTAGCCTACGAGAAATAAATATCCGTGTTACTGGAGATGGTGAAAAACTGATTTATACGACAGCACCTGAAGACTATATCTTAGTTTTGAGACTTTCTGATAGAGAAGTGATTCATAAATTAGAAGAAGCTCAAGTTAAAGTGATAAGTTTGACGAAAGATTCAAGATATCTTGCTGCAGGAACAGAAACCTTCAAAATTTCTGTTTGGGATTTGAGTGAGATGAAATTGGTACGCCGATTTGAGGAGCCTTCGAAAGATTGGGTTGTGAAAGTGGCATTCACTCCTGATGGTTACTTGATGTCTGGAGCGGTTGGAGGAAACATTTGTATCTGGGACTTCAAGCATGAAGAGAAAGAAGAACCTCAACAATCCTTTAAAATTACCGAATTTTGGCCGAGTTTTGTAGTGCTGGACGATAAAATGCTCTATATAGGACACGAAGATGAAAGGACGCTTAAAATACTAAACTATAAAACTTTGAAAGAGAAATCTGAAGACGAGGAACCAGAGAAAGGCAAAAGTTTTGCTTACCGGCATATCTATATGTATTGGGGTCCACCGACACTCACAACAGACGACAAATATCTCATAGCTCCCACGAATGAAGGAATTGAAGTCTGGAACACTTCAGACTTTTCATTACAGGGGAGATGCAATAGCCTCTCCACCTATTATTTTCGATCACAATTCACAATTACTCCTGATTCAAAACAAATCATCTGCATTGCAATGAGCGGTAGAATCGAGATTTGGAATCTCAATGACAACACCTTTGAGTGCAGCTTTGAGAACATCCATCCAAACCGAATTAGCAGCCTTGCTGTGTCTAGCGACGGCAACACTCTCGTTTCAGGTGGCAGTGGAGGTTCAATCGCTATTTGGGATTTAAAAACTCGAAAATTTAATTCTCTTATTGAAAAGGGTCACACAGATGATATCACTCTAATCGGAATCAGCCATGACAACACAAGAATCGTCTCACTGACTTCAAAGGCTATTTCAATTTGGAGTACTTCAGATCGAAGTTTAGCACATACTTTCTCCAATAACTCGAAGAAAGAAGAGTTGTTCAAGTGTATGGCTTTGAGTAAGGTTTCTGACTATATGGTCGTGGGATCCGCTGATAAGAGCTTGAAAATCTTTCATATTGGCGATAAAACAGAGGTAGGTAAAATTTCTGAAGCCCACGCACAACCTGCGAGTTCCATAGTGCTCGTTTCTGCTGATAAATATATCATCTCAGGGTCGCCTGATAATTCTGTTGCAATCTGGGATTTCAAAACCAAGATCTTAGTTCACAGATTCAGCCAAGTGCATAAAGATGGCGTTACTTCCGTGGCTGTCGACAGCGCCAGCAAGTACATATTCGCTTCGACAAACAGTGGAAGCATTAGTTTTTTTGATCTGAAGGAAATGAAGCAGATTCATCACGAGGCGAAGGTACACAGCTCGAAAATTGACTTTATTTCCCCGACACTCGATGGAAAATTTTTAGTTTCGGCGTCTTCTGACTATACGATTGGACTATACAAAATGAAGGAGGATCTTCTTGCTTCGATAATCGAGACTGGCCACACTGAGCACATAAACGCTATTGCAGTCAGCAAAGACGGGAATTTGCTCATCACCTCCAGCCACGATAAGACGATTATCGTTTTTGATTTGTATCGAAAATTGAAACTTCATCAATTTAAAGATGCTCATCTTGAATGGGTGCTCCATCTCGCTCTCACCAATGACTCAAAATACCTCATTTCTACCTCAACGGATAAAACAATGGCCGTTTGGAATCTCGAAGAGATGAAACTCCATCACAGATTCACTATATTTCAGGAAGGCACCTTGGCCACAGTAGCGTTGCCAGACTGCAGAACGGTTGTTTGCTCTTCCTGGGACAAGTCGATCGGAGTCTTCGACATTGTGAATAAAGCAATGCTCTATCAAATATTCGACGCTCATGACGGAGGAACCACAGCACTGGCATTTTCTCGTGACGGCAGATATCTCATTTCAGGAGGAGAAGATGGCACCATAGCTCTGTGGAGTCATAAAGGGAATGACTATAAGCTGCTGCGGCGAATAAAGAGCCCTTCGGAAGGGTCAGTAGATTTCCTTGAGACCACGTTAAACAATCAGCACATCGTCGCATGCGTCCAAGATACCTTACAGATCTATAAATTTGATCAGCGAGAGGATGAGCCTCCGATTGAGTTGAAAAACGACCGATGCAAAGGAATCCAAGGGCTTATTTTATCAGAGGACACGAGGTATCTATTTGGTTCGTCCTTGGTTGATAGCAGCATATTTATTTGGGATCTGCAGAAGATGAGTTTTTTCTGTCGCATTAGAGACGCCCGTTTCAAGGATATTCAAGAAATAGCGATCACTTCAGACATGAGGCATATTGTCTGTGTGCTTGAAGATCGAAAGGCTATCGCAGTGGTGAACTCAACGTTTATTTCAAGCGATCCGCTGATACAAAATGACAGAATGCTTATGCTTCGCACAATTGGTTGCTATTTAAATACAAAGGAATTCTCAACAGAAGAGTGTAAAGAAACTCTCAAAGTACTCGCAAAATACCACTTCTTGCCAAAAGAATGGGATTATCTGCATTTTGTTGCATTCCTACTTCCAGATGTTGACTCTTCTCTGATAGATATCGCGAAAGAGTCTCAGGTCTCTTTTTCCTTTGATATATACGGCAAGACCCCTCTCGACTATATGCTCGAATATCCAGGCGCGAAGAAGATGCAAGTGCAGCAATTTTTCACCTACTTCTTCAAAAACGTTTCTTCTCTCGTCAATCTCAAAGCACTTAACCCCGATAAAATGCTGTTGTCTCTTTCTGATAAGATGAATCAGATTTTTGAGACTCAGACAGAGGCTTCCTTTCTAAATTTTCTCAAATGCTTCGCCATAAATCCTGAGGAACACTTGAAGAATTACCAGAATTTGCCTGTACAAGGTGACATCTTGGACGGAGAGGCTAAGAGCTTTGCTCAACTAAAAGCACTTGAATACAATGAAGAAGAAGTGAGAGACGTGATTTCAAGAGAAGGCAAATTGACGCTGAAATACTTGATTCTTGGACTCCCATCATCATATAATATTTACTCAAAGGACTCGCTCAATATTATGTGGATGATGAACGATAGTCAAGATGTTTTGTTTTACGAGTCTCCAATCGTGAAGAATTTGATCGATTACTACTGGAAAAAATCAACGAAATCTCTTTGGCTGTGGATGATCGTTAACTTGATCCCAGTGGGTCTATTCACCGCCTTCGCTCTTCTCAGGGCTGATGATCACGAGCTTTCAAGTCAGCTGCTTGCAGGCACCACAGCCATCAGCGCGCTATTCTTAATCTTCGATATTCTTCAAATGACAGCTGACGCTTCGGAGTATTTTCAGAATCCCTTTAACTTTATCGAGCTGTTGATAGTCACAGTACAGTTTTTGACAGCTGGCCTCTTCTGGAGTGGAACACATGGTGATATGCTAAGTTTCTTTGTTTCGTTATCACTGCTGCTCTGGTACACAAAACTTCTTGTGCTAATGAGGATGATTGACCAACTTCGATACCTTATCCGCATGATTATCGAGATTTTCGTTGGCTCACTGAGCTTTATGATGGTCATCTTCACGTATGTGGTAGCTTTCACGATCGCGATGTATCAGAGCAGAAAAGAGACTGAAAGCCCTGATTTTTGGGACGTGGCCCTTGAAATGTATACTTTTGGAGTCGGCACTTATGACAATTCGAAATACTCTGGGATCACAATGCCTTTCTTCATTCTCGCCACGATATTGATGCCTTTGATCCTATTGAACATGTTAATTGCGTTGATGGGGGATATATACGAAAGAGCTAAGGAAGACGCTGTTTGTATCAATGCGAAGGAGAGAATTGCGATGATATCGGAAATATCGTCTACTGTTATTCAGCTTAAGAAAATATATCGATGGATAACCAGGAGACCGGAGAGAACTGATCGGCAAAAGTATTATATTCTAATTGTGGAGCCGTATGAAGTCCATGAAGATATCATGACTGTAGAGAATTTGATAGAAAGTCAAAACGCGAAAATTCAAATTATGCAAGATCAGTTAGCGCTCATTGGGTCTGGAGTGAAGTCATTGAAGGATAAATTCCAGTATGATATTGATGTGATAAGAGATGAACTTAATGTGATCAAAAATGACTCGAAGACCAGCAATGAGCTTATGAAAGCTGAGCTGAGTCAGATTTCGTCACTGCTAAAGAAAGCTCTCAAAATTGAGGAATAAATTAAGAGATAATAGTTAATATGCGTCATTTACAGATGTTTGCTTTATGGCTAATATATTTTTAATTTAAGTGCTTATTGAAAATAATTGCTATATCGAGAAAAATTGATATGAATAATAATATCTTCGCATCCAATGCTGATGCTGTCGGGATTCATAAAAATCCAATGAAACAATTCGAGAAAAACTTTCCTTCCTTTTCTCTTGATAATTTATTTTTTGTTTTTTTCTGTTTTGTTAAGAACTATCGAGCTTAATCAGAAAATCCAACTGATTTATTGGACTTCTAAATATGAGACTCTCCGATAAGTGACAGACCGTGATCGAAATTAGAGACAGTAGTGTTTGGTAGAATGCTATTGATGATAGAGCAGAAAACCTTTCTCAACTGTTGAGAACGTGTATGGTGATGCCTTAGATACGATTTCAATGAGAATTGTTTGGTTGTGGACAGTTTTAGTGTGCTTTAATGATTACAGAGAAGCAACAATCATAATAGCATAATTTTCTTCGACTAAATACAGACATGTACTGAGTTTAGATCAATGGATCTTCATGCTTGTAATCTCAATCAATAAATTCCGGGATAATGGTGCTTGTTACCCTGCTGATGGTAATGATGATCACCAAGGTAGAAGTTTCGTTGAGGGTGGTTTTCAGGTGGGTAATAGGATATAACATCAGAACAATTTGACATGTCATTATACTGCGTATAATTCGCTCCTAGTGCACAGGTCGCGTCAGCTGCAGCAACAGCTTCATTCAGTTTCTTTTTCTTTTTGAGTTGAGCGCTTATTATTGCCAGTATGCAGAAGAAAAGGATGGCTCCGCCAAATGTAAGACCAAAGATCAAACCTGCCTTTGAAGATCTAGGGCCAGGGGTGGGAGTAGGAGTGGGAGGCTGTTTTGATTTTAACAAGCATGTTGGGTAAATACCATAAGTTGTATTTAAATAGTAGTCATTTTCGCAAGCCGTACAATTATAACTACTTTTGGTACAATGGCGACAACCAGCTGAGCACCGATAACAACTGCCATAATAAAGAGAGTATCCAGGCTCGCAGATTTCGCAAGTGGTAGACGAGTTGTATTGTCTACAGTTTGCTATTGTGCCCTGGCAAGTCCCGTTAGCATCTTTCACATATCCTTCTTCGCATCTGCTACAAGTTAAAGTGCCACATTCTCTGCAGTTAGTCTGACTGCACGAGCAAGAGCCATTAGTCTTGCTCCATCCAGATTCGCATTGGGTACAAACACCATACTCGGTGCAGAATCTGCAACCTTTAGGACATCTCCAAGAACAACGACCAGTTGTAGTGTTTAGATTCCAAAACGATTTGCATTCTACGCAGTCGCCATTTGAACTGCATCTAAGGCAGTTTTTATCTCGACAAGGAATGCATCTCTTCTCTGAGCTGCTTGCATAGTATCCTCCGTATTGAGGGCAAGTGCTATTGCAAGTGCCTAGGTCAGGTCGATAGTATTGTCCAGAATAGCAGGGATTGCAATTGTCTCGGGCTTCAATACATCCTCTAGGACACCAGGAAGCACATGAATCACAGCTTTGAGTATTGAAATTTAAAAATTGGCTTGTAGAAGGACATGTGAACGAGCAACTGGTAGATGATGAATTTCGGTAGCCATCAGTACAATTGGTGCAATAACTTGGACGATAATTAGTGCATTCATCACATGTCGCATCACATTCTTCACATCTGCCTCTTGTATAATACTGATGAGCGTTACAGTATGCTCCAGCTTGAACAGAAAGAATGATGCTGCAGAGAACTACTGCAAGCATGAGAGAAGACAAGCCTTTTTGATGAAGAATAGAGGACATCATAGTTGAAAATATGGAGTGGATAACTTTCAAATAAAAATTTAATACGATGACTTCGATAAATACCAATTTTGATCTCAATTATTGGGTGATTACTTATGATTAGCTTTTTTTCCTCTGTTCATTTGAGTAGGGTTGCCTCATACTTAAATCAGAGAAGCTTTTTGGGACTCAGGACAGGGCCTTATTATTTAACTTAGCAAGTAGAGTTTTCTGATGTAAAAGCATTCTTAATATGGGAGAAATAGCTGAAATTCTGTTTGAGAGTTATGGATGCCTAGCTCTTTAAACAATTTCGAATCAGGTCCCGGTTCCGTTGACTCTGTAAAAGTAATTAAGAAAACTAATAACTCCTTTGTTCTGCTCTATAATATGAAATCTTAAAAAAAAGCTCACTGAGCGCCTTCAGGAGCGTGTAAAATTGCGCCAATGTTTCGCATGCATGGGTTTATTATGACTAAAATGACGTAAGAAGACTAAAGTATTTATTTTAAACTTTTTCATAGTTTCAATGTATTCAAGAATTTTCTGTTTGATATTTTCTCGTTTTGGCTGTATTAGAAGATCCCAGTGCCTGAGAATGAAATAAGAATGAATCATTATGAATCTGATTTATATGCATTAAATGATATGATAACCGAAGCAACAAGTCATCACTTAATATTTCCAAATATGTAATATTTTTCAACTAAATACATGAAATAAGTGAAGAACATTGAAGCTTTACACACATGTCAATAATTGTATGTTCAATCAATTAAATCCGGAGGTTCTTGCTAATTCACTTGGTAAAAGTTTCGTTGAGGATGATTTTCTGGCGGATAATACACAACATCGGAATTGTTTGGCACATCATTATGCTGTATATAATTCGCTCCAAGTGCACCAGTCGCGTCAGCAGCCACAGAAGCTTCATTCAATTTCTTTTTCTTGTTAACTTGAGCAATAATTACTCCGAGAATTATCAAGCAGAAGACTCCACCAACTGTGAGACCAATGATCAAACCGGCATTCGAAGATTTAGGTTGAGGAGTGGGCTGAAATGTTTTTACCAAGCAGGTTGGGTAGGAGTTATAGGTTGTGCTCATATAGTATCCATTTTCGCAAGCCGTGCACTCATAATACCTAGTTGGGAGACAATGGCGGCAACCAGTAGCACACTGAGAGCAATAGCCATAATTAAGATAGTATCCAGGTTCACACACTTCGCAAGTGGTAATTGAGCTATATTGCCTACAATTTGAAATCTTGGCCCTGCAAATACCATCAGTATCTTTCACATATCCTTCTTCGCATCTGTTACAAGTTGAAGTGCCACACTGTCTGCAGTTAGCCTGACTACAGTAGCAAGAACCACCAGATAATGACCATCCAGATTCGCACTGGGTACATGTACCCCACTGACTACAGGTTTTACAGCCTCTAGGACATTTCCATGAGCAACGACCTGTCGTCGTGTTGAGATTATAAAATGACTTGCATTCTTCACAGTCTCCATTGCTTTTGCATCTCAAACAATTTGGATCTCGACAAGGAATGCATCTGTTTTCTGTACTGCTTGCATAGAATCCTCCATATTGTGGACAAGTACTATTGCAAGTACCAAGGTCAGGCCGATAGTATTCTCCAGAATAGCAGAAATTGCAATTGTCTCGAGCTTCAATACATCCTTTAGTACACGAGGAAGCACAAGACTCACAGCTCTGAGTTCTGAAATTTAAAAATTGATTTGTATAAGGACATGTGAACGAGCAACTGGTAGATGATGAATTTCGGTAGCCGTCAGTGCAATTGGTGCAGTATCCTGGACGATAACTTGTGCATTCATCACATGTTGCATCGCATTCTTCACAATTTCCTCCCCAATAATACTGATGAACATTGCAGAAGGCTCCGGCTTGAACAGAAAAGAAACTGCTGCATACACCAAGCATGAGTATGAGGAATGTCAAGCCTTTTTGGTGAGAAGTGGAAAACATTTAGTTGACGATGAAGTGAATATCTCGATATTAAAATTAAAATTTTTATTACAACTTCATAGTTGCAATGTTAAATGCCAATATGATCTCAATTATTTGAATGATCGTCTTACATAGTTTTTTTATGCTTTTCATTGAAGTGGGGTTGAACAGTATGCCTAATACATGAATCATGGAAGAAACGAGCGAATTATGATATTGGACTCGAAACGAGGCTTCATCATTTAACTTATCAGAAATACGATATATAAATTCAATATGTTAAATTTATATTAGGGACTCAGCAAGTAAAGTGTTCTGATTGTATTAGCAATCTTTTAAAGAGGGAAAATTCCAACAGGAGAGTTATGGATTTCGAACTCTCTTGACAATTTCGAATCGGGTCCTGGGTCCGTTGACTCTTCAAAAGCAATTAAGTAATCTAATATTCCTCTGTTAAGAGAGAAAAATGTAACTATCAGATCTCAATGTAACTACTTTAGACTAGATAAAAAAAAGGATTACTCAAATGAGTAAAAAGCACCCTTACCTCTATCCATAGCACAAGAATAAGCGAAAAAAAAAACAAAAGAAGACATAAATTAAAAAAAAGACATATCAAGCTAAGCACTAATGTTTCCGCTCCCAAATCTAATGTCTAACCAAGGAGAAAATTGATCAAAATCATCCGGATTTGCTTGTCAGAAGCGAGATTAAAATCATTTCGCTATCCAAATAGTCCATCTAAGCTGCTTCTCTCCATTGGCATTTTTCATTTCTTTTTGAGTTGCTGAGTACACTTATATATCTAAATGGAGGCGTACTGCAATTCGAAAGTATTTCAATTTTTTTTCTGTTGTGGATAAGAAATATTGACGAAATGCTACCTTTTATTAATTCTTCTCTCCTAATTTGCTCTTCTTCACAATAAGTCGCACTCTTTCAGAGCATTCAAATTTTATTTGCTGATTAAACTCACGAAAAAATTAAGATGTAATATACCCAAAAAAGGTTTTGCGTTTCACCCATAGCAAAGTAACCGATTTCGATCTCCAGGACTTACATGATTCGAATTCGTACGTACTTCTAAAGAGAACCTTCAGCTGCAAGCTAAAAGAAAGTGGCATCCTTATCTTTTTCTGCTGTTGTTGAAAATAACTGCTATGAAAATTTTATGATATCGTACGATTAAATTCTTAATAAACTCGAGAACTTGAAGAGAAAAAGTGCTGTTTTCTTTTTCTTCCTTCATCAAACTCAATCATACTGCCTGAAATCACAATTGCAGCGTCTATCGCTGTCAATATACCGTTGGCTGTCGCTATGTCGCTTTTGTGCCGTAAAATGTGATATTTAGCACTCCAAGCGAAAATTGCTACTGTTTGCTCTGACACCTCGACATGTAAGACAAAATAAGCCTCCTACACCGACGCCAACTCAACTCCGAGTAAGTCCTCGGATACTGTATGAATGATCGTACTATCAACTGAAGAGCTATAATCCGCTTGGCCATTATCATGTGATGATTGCTCAAGCTAAGAAGAAAGTTAAGTAGTTGCGATCAACCTAGATGAGCTTTGGGTGTTACGTATGCACAGAAGGATACTCTCATTAGCAAATATACTATCATGGAGATGTTTTAGAGATCGACAAATTACTGTCTTGGCAATTAAGGCTATTTTTGTTATTTATTAATTTAATTAATTCGAACTTCGTATTTGGAAAGATAGCGAGATGTCTCTCACCTGCACTTCTAAATCACATAATAAACCTCACTAAGGCTTCTGACACCTTTATTTCATGAACTAAAATTCACTTTCGGACAGAGATTTTTGGTTCTTCAATCTCATCACGCTTTCTTTGTTTTCGTTCTTTTTTTTTTTGTTGAAAAATTGAAAACTATTTTCATGGGTTTGGTGTCCGAAAATAAGACAATAAACTCAATACTTTCGGCAAACATTTTTACTTGCTGAGTTTATTCAGAAAATTGTAAAAATCCAAAACCAATCTCTAGAGTATAAAACAAAGGTCCTGCTCTTTAGAAACAACAAGAGAGTAGATACCAATGTTCAAGAGATGCACTCATTAGAATTCTCATTAATTTCTAAAAGAAATCTCTTAAATTTCAATCCTTATTGAGAATACCAAAATTATCTTTTTCAGTTACTGCTTATCTTTAAGCGCTTGTATCCAAAATTTTTCAAATAATAATAAATTCCATTTAAAGTTGTGAAGCTGAATAGAAATGTTTTCTTCACCTACTTCTTTCAAGGTTCTGCCAATGTTGATTGGTATAACAATATTATGCAGCAACATACTCCCATCTCAAGCCGGAGCCTACTGCAAAGCTCATCAGTATTATTGGAGAGGCAATTGTGAAGAATGTGATGCAACATGTGATGAATGCACCTACTATACCCCAAGTTATTGCTCTAATTGCACTGATGGTTACCGAAATTCATCATCTAACAGTTGCTCGTTCACATGTCCTTCTACAAGCCAATTTTTGAATTTCAATGATCAAACCTGTGGTTCATGTGCTTCCTGGTGTACTAGAGGATGTATTGAAGCTCGAGACAATTGCAATCTCTGCTATTCTGGAGAATACTATCGGCCTGATCTCGGAAACTGCAGCAGTACGTGTCCTCAATATGGAGGATTCTATGCAAGCAGCTCTGAAAATAGATGCATTCCTTGTCGAGATCCAAATTGTCTGAGATGCAACCTCAGCGGAGACTGTGAAGAGTGTAAGTCGTTTTGGAATCTTAACAGTACAACAGGTCGTTGCTCGAGAAAGTGTCCCATAGGCTGCAAATTTTGCACAGAGTATGGTGTTTGTACTCAATGCGAAACTGGATGGAACATGACTTCTTCTAGTACTTGCTCATGCCCTTACAGCTATTGCAGGGAATGTAATTCCACAGGTTGTGCTCGATGTCAAGAAGGTTATGTGAAAGATGCCAGCGGTGCTTGTAAGAGTACCGTACCAAACTGTAGACAATATAACTCAACCACGACCTGTGAAATTTGTGAGGCTGGTTTTTATCTCTGGAATAACAATTGCTACCAATGTAAAACTGGCTGTCGCCATTGTATCTCGAATCCTAATAATTGCACTGCTTGCGAAAATGGGTACTATTTGAATACTACCTATTACACCTTATACCCAACATGTTTGCTAAAAACATCTAAATCACCTACACCTACGCCCACTCCGGGTCCTACTCCTGATCCTTATAATCCGTCTTCACCTTCGAATTCTGGTTGGATAATTGCACTATTGTTCGGAGGAGTGATAATCATCTTGATCATTGCAGGTGTGATGATTGCTCAAGCTAAGAAGAAAAGACAGGCAGCCGCAGCTCAACAAGATGAGTCTGGAGCTTCCGCTGTAGCCTACGCACAAATTAGCAACAACGCGACATCAGCATACCTCGCATTCCAACAGCCAGGAGGATACTCGACCCAACAGATATACTACCCAGCAGACCAAAAAGATAGAGATAGCAATTACTATTTCCCTAGTAATTAAAGTTGCATTTCTGTGGTTTGAGTCAGTATAACTTTGTATATGGATAGATAACGAATGTTCTCATTTAATTGCAAAGAATTTCCCAGGAATTATGGAATCCGAAAAATGAAAACTATAGGGTACAATAATGAATAGAGCGAGAGATATATACATATACAATTTTCAAAGGATAAGCATATTGCCAGAGAAATAACCCAAATTTTATATGAATTTCAATAAAATGAATGGTAAATTTAAAACTTTATATCTCTTTTGGGTTATGATCTCCAATATGAATTCTATGATTTAATAGCACGTAGGATTTTTCTCCCCTTCTAACTTTAAGCCAGTATTTGAGATATTGCTATGAGTTTGTTGTCTGAAAATAAGACTGACAGAATTCAATGTATCAGAAATTTTTTACTTGCTGAGTAAATTGAGATAATTTTAAAATGGATCGAGTGCAAAACAAAGGATTTCCGAGACAGAAGCAGCAAGAGAGCAGACATTGATCTCCAAGAGATGGACTAATTAGAATTCTCATTAATTTCTCTCTAGGAGATCCCTTCAACCACAAACCTGACAGAGAAAGTTACTGCTTATATTTAAGCGGGTATTTGATTAAAATTCAGATAAACTTGAGAATCCGAGTAAAAATGTTTTCTTCTTCTTCGTTCAAGGTTCTGCCATTGTTGATTGGTATAACGATATTATGCGTCAGCATACTCCCGTCTCAAGCAGGAGCCAATTGCAGTGCTCATCAGTATTATTCTGGAGGCAGATGCGAAGAATGTGATGCGACTTGTGATGAATGCACATCTTTTGAGCTAGGTTATTGCTCTAATTGCACTGACGGCTACCGAAATTCATCATCTACCGGTTGCTCGTTCTCATGTCCTTCTACGAGCCAATTTATAAATTTCAATACTCAGACCTGCGACTCATGTGCTTCCTGGTGTCCTAGAGGATGTATTGAAGCTCGAGACATTTGCAATAACTGTACGACATACTATCGTCCTGATCTCGGAAACTGCAACAGCACGTGTCCTCAATATGGAGGATTCTATGCAAGTAGCTTTGAAAATAGATGTGTTCCTTGTCGAGATCTAAATTGTCTGAGATGCAAAAAAAATGGAGACTGTGAAGAATGCAAGTCATTCTGGAATCTAAACACGACGACAGGTCGGTGCTCGAGGAAGTGTTCCACAGGCTGCAAATTGTGCACAGAGAGAGGAGAAATAGGAGTCTGCCTTGAGTGCGAAACTGGATGGAATATGACTTCTTCTGGTTCTTGCACATGTCCTTATCGCAATTGCAGAGAATGTGGCTCCACATCTTGCGCTAGATGCGAAGAAGGGTATATCAAAGATGCTAGTGGTGTTTGTAAGAGTACCGTACCAAACTGTAGACAATATAACTCAACTACCACTTGCGAAATGTGTGAACCTGGATACTACCTCTGGTATAACAATTGCTACCAATGTAAAACCGGCTGCCGTCATTGTGTCACCACGAGTGGGAATTGCACTGCTTGCGAAAATGGGTACTATTTGAATACTACCTATTCCACCTTATACCCAACATGTTTGCTAAAAACATCTAAACCACCTACTCCTACTCCGGGTCCTACTCCCGATCCTTATCGTCCGTCTTCGAATTCTGGTTGGATAATTGCACTATTGATTGGAGGAGTGATAATCATCTTGATCATTGTAAGTGTGATAGTTGCTCAAGCTAAGAAGAAAAGGCAAGCAGCTGCAGCTCAACTTGATGAGTCTGGAGCTTCCGCTGTAGCCTACGCACAAATTAACAGCAATGCGACATCAACAAATCCAGCATTCCAACAACCAGGAGGATATTCGACTCAACAGATATACCCAGCAGACCAAAAAGATAGAGAAAGCAATTACTATTTCCCTGGCAATTAAAGTTGCATTTGCTCTCTGTAGTTGAATTAATTGTCACTTTACATTTGGATAAATAACGAAATGTATCATCTTCTATGCATTATTATAATAAATTTCATCAAACCTTGTTGCAAGGTAGAATTAAACATTATGATTTCTGGCACTCTAATTTCATAAACTCAAAAACAAGTTCAAGTAAAGTTTCTTTTTTGTTCAACTTTCATTATTTCTTTTCTTTTTGTTTTCTGTTCACAAAATAACCTATTGCGTTCTATATTCATAAGTCTGTTGTCTGAAAATAAAATTGATAGAATTCAATGTTATCAGAAATTGTTTTACTTACTGAGTTAGTTGAGAAAATTTTAAGTTTGAGTGCAAAACAGCTGGTTTCAGCTATAGAAGTAGCAAGAGTGTAGATATCGATGTGCTGGAGATTGACTTATAAGAATAATTCAATCGCAAACCGTATTGAGAATGTTACTGCGTATTGTTTAGTGCGTATTTGAGAAATTATACAATAGAAATAAATTTGAGATAAACTCGAGAATCTGAATAGAAATGCTATCTTCATCTACTACTTTCAAAGTTCTGCCAATGTTGATATGGATAACAATATTATGCAGTAGCATGCTCCTTTCCCAAGCCGGAACCTACTGCAATGCTCATCAGTATTATTCTGGAGGCAGATGTGAAGAATGTGATGCAACATGTGATGAATGCACATACTACGTCCCAGGTTCTTGCTCTAATTGTACTGACGGCTACCGAAACTCATCATCTAGCAGCTGCTCTTTTACGTGTCCCTATACAAACCAATTTTTAAATTTCAATTATCAAGTCTGTGAGTCTTGTGCTTCCTGGTGTACTAGAGGATGTATTGAAGCTCGAGACAATTGCAATCCCTGCTATTCTGGACAATACTATCGGCCTGACCTCGGGACTTGCAATAGTACTTGTCCTCAATATGGAGGATTCTATGCAAGCAGTACAGAAAACAGATGTATTCCTTGTCGAGATCCAAATTGTCTGAGATGCAAAAGCAATGGAGACTGTGATGAATGCAAGTCATTTTGGCATCTCAATGGCACAACAGGTCGTTGCTCGAGGAAGTGTCCCACAGGCTGCAAATTTTGCACAGAGTCTGGTGTTTGCACTCAATGCGAAACTGGATGGAACATGACTTCTTCTAGTACTTGCTCATGCCCTTACAGCTATTGCAGGGAATGTAATTCCACAGGTTGTGCTCGATGTCAAGAAGGTTATGTGAAAGATGCCAGCGGTGCTTGTAAGAGTACCGTACCAAACTGTAGACAATATAACTCAACCACGACCTGTGAAATTTGTGAGGCTGGATACTACCTCTGGTATAACTATTGCCTCCAATGTGGTACTGGTTGCCGTCATTGTGTCACTACTAGTGGGGATTGCACTGCTTGCGAAAATGGGTACTATTTGAATACTACCTATTACTCCTCAAGCCCCGGATGCGTGCTAAAAACATCGAAGTCACCTACCCCCACTCCAAGTCCTACTCCTGATCCTTATAGTCCTTCTTCGGGTTCTGGCTGGATGATTGCACTATTGATTGGAGGAGTGATGGTCATCTTGATCATTGTAAGTGTGATGATTACTCAAGCTAAGAAGAAAAGACAGGCAGCCGCAGCTCAACAAGATGAGTCTGGAGCTTCAGTTGTGGCCTACGCACAAATGAACAACGACGCGGCATCAGCATATCCAGCATTCCAACAGCCAGGAGGATACTCGGCTCAACAGATATACTACCCAGCAGACCAAAAAGAAAGAGATAGCAACTTTTACTATCCTAGCAATTAAGAATGAATTTGTTAACTGTCGTTGAATTAATCGTAACTTTGCATTGGATAGATAACGAAATGTCTCACCTTCTATTCATTATTATAATCGAATTTATAAACTTGATGCAAAAGGGATTCAAGCATTATGATATCTTTCATAATTCGCATTAATCCTGCATTTCTTTTTTTTTTTACAAAACTCATTACTTTCTCTCTTTGAATGGTTGCTGTTTGAGAAAGGCTATCTTCCATTTTTAGAATTTTATTGAGTATTCGGGTCATCAGATAATTTAGAGATGAGAGAGAGGGTGATTAATTAAGAATCAAAACTTGTTTTGAGAGGGGAGAAAAAAATATATTAGCAATACGAGCGAAATATTCGCTCAGGAGATCGACGAGTGAATCTGTGCTCTCCATATACAAAAGGAATAAGTTCCCAAGAATAGGTTATGATGTATTTATAGTTTATGAGAAATGTCTCCTGGCAGCTCATACAACGCCCCAGCCTCTGAAACCTGATCATGCCTTTTTATTCAAATAATATCACATATAGGCATTTCAATTCAAGTTCTAGGTATTTATTTGGCATTTTTATTGATTGCTTATTTCCATGTGTTAGCAAGCAAATATACATTAACACGGAGCTGTCTAAGTTTAATTTATTTGTTTTCTTTATGCAAATGAAGGCTTTATTTGAAATAACATTTTTTTGCCCTTGATAAATTGTGAACCAGTAAATTTTTACTTTTGCTGCGTTAATTGGAATGTTTACAAATTTAGCTTCAATCGTTTCAGTTGCTTTATATAAGCACGTGCTTTGAAAAATTTATATAATAGAAATAAATTTGAGATAAACTCGAGAGCCTGAATAGAAATGTATTCTTCTTTTGCGTTCAAAGGTTTGCCAATGTTGATTGGGGTAACAATATTATGCATCAGCATACTCCCTTCTCAAGCCGGAACCTATTGCTATGCTCATCAGTATTATTCTGGAGGCAGATGCGAAGAATGTGATTCGACATGTGATGAATGCACATATTATCGTCCAGGAAACTGCTACAATTGTACTGATGGCTACTTTAATTCATCATATCACACTTGCTTGTTCACATGTCCTTCTACAAGTCAATTTTTGAATTTCAATGATCAAACCTGTGTTTTTTGTGCTTCTTGGTCCTAGAGGATGTATTGAAGCTCAAGACAATTGCAATCTCTGCTATTCTGGAGAATATTATCGTCCTGATCTCGGAAACTGCAACAGCACGTGTCCTCAATATGGAGGATTCTATGCAAGCAGCTCAGAACGCAGATGTATTCCTTGTCGAGATCCAAATTGTCTGAGATGCAAAATCGATGGAAACTGCGTAGAATGCAAGTCATTTTGGAATCTTAATGGCACAACTGGTCGTTGCTCGAGGAAGTGTCCCACAGGCTGCAAGTTTTGCACAGAGTATGGTGTTTGTACCCAATGCGAATCTGGATGGAACATGACTTCTTCTGGTACTTGCTCATGCCCTTACAGCTATTGCAGAGAATGTAATTCCACAGGTTGTGCTCGATGTCAAGAAGGGTATGTGAAAGATGCCAGCGGTGCTTGTAGGGCCAGCATATCAAACTGCAGACAATATAACTCATCTACTACGTGCGAAATTTGTGAGCCTGGATACTACCTCTGGTATGGCAAATATTGCTACTCATGTAGTACTGGTTGTCGCCATTGTGTCTCAACATCTGATAATTGCACTGCCTGCGAAAATGGGTACTATTTGAATACTACCTACTACACCAGATACCCAACATGTTTGCTAAAAACATCTAAGTCACCTACTCCTACTCCCGATCCTTATCGTCCGTCTTCGAATTCTGGTTGGATAATTGTACTCTTGATTGGAGGAGTGATGGTCATCTTGATCATTGCAAGTGTGCTAGTTGCTCAAGCTAAGAAGAAAAAACTAGCAGCCACAGCTCAACTTGATGAGTCTGGAGCTTCCGCTGTAGTCTACACACAAATTAACAACAACGCAACATCAGCATACCCAGCATTCCAACAGCCAGGAGGATATTCGACTCAACAGATATTCTACCCAGCAGACCAAAAAGAT
>ENA-UOTZ01001089-UOTZ01001089.1-compost-metagenome-genome-assembly--contig:-NODE-1089-length-20303-cov-8.124197_pt1 | contig 20303 bp, 18 predicted proteins | sample MGYA00238144_ERZ746983 | MGnify/ENA primary metagenome ERZ746983 (study PRJEB28759, sample SAMN06268863) | compost metagenome | isolation source: single cell | place: USA: California, Emeryville, Joint... | reverse complement strand
TGGAAAATATTTCAAAGTTCGCGAAACTAGTTATAAAGGGAATACTGGAACAGTGGTATTGGGACAAAACAACGAGAAATTAGGATTGAGACTTGTTCTCACTCGAGAAGGGTCTATATTGAGCTTTATTCTCTGCAACTTAAGAAATGCTCAGGTACTGAAGCAGTTGCACATCAAAATTGAGAACAATTATATTAATTATCATCATGTCTTCCGGCTATGTAATGATGATTCTACTTTTCTCTTTATCACGAATCGAAAACCGACATTGAGATACGAAGGCTCAATTCATTAAAAAAAAGAAGCTCTCTTGACCTCACACATATATGTGACAAATTCGACCTTTCGAGATCTCTCGATCAAATCAAGGTCTCCCTTGAGATTTTGATTTCATTCCTCACATTGAAAAGATCGTATTGATGGTTGCGAGCAAATTAATTCTCGTGAAAAGGGATGATGCTGATCAATCAGAGGGGTTATTGGACTGTGCTGAACATATTATTAAAGAGAGACTAAATGGACTCAGATATCATCCCAAGCAGAAAGTTTTGTTTGTCAGTGGGGCAACTTCCTTTTTTTTAATGGGATTTGACGACACAGGGTTAAGCTACTCGAGAACTCTCTCCTGTAATCGATTTGGGAGGGCAGTACGATTGCTCGGGTGGGACCCTCAAGAAGAATTCATTCTCATCGCACAGAGAACAATGGGCTCTCAAGAACGCTACCATCTCATAGACTATCGTGCTGCAGATCCGATTTTCGTGAGTTTCTTAAACGGGCAGTCATTTCTGGGAAGCTGCTATGATTCGATAAATCATCGCCTTTTCTACATTGAGGCTGGATCGGATCAGAGAAAAGACATACGATCCGTAAATTTAGAGGGCTTTAGAGAGAAATATTGCTTGATTGAGTTGCAAAATGACTGTGACATTGAATTGGACGCGGAATATTACACTGCGCTGCTTCAAAGAGCAGATAATGTTACTTATTATTTCATGAAATTTCTCGAAGGTGCTCTTTTTTTGAAGCCAGTAAGATTATTAGATGATCAGTTAATGAAAGACCTTTCGCTCCGAATGTCAATGTAGAAGAACTGAAGATATTTTTTAGTTGAGCTCAGTGTATGTGGGTGGTGTCATTGTATGCAACAGAAAGAGGGTCGATAGTTGATTCTATTTTACAATCTCACTGTTGAGCGTCCAACGAAAAGAAATTTTTTTTTTCTTAAAATAAATTTTTGATGTGTTATAAGGGTTATTTAATTACTGTGTTATAATTTCCAATTAAATCAGACCGTGATTCCCATATGATTGTTTTGCAAAAGAGCAAATGAATCTAATCTCATTGGACAGCTTGGATAGTTTGGATGGCTTACAAATTCAAGCCAAAAGACGACAAGAGTTTGACCAGGACTACGGATTTCTTTTTGTAGGTAGTGGCAAATCATACAAACTTCGGTGGAGTTCTAAAGGAAACCTTGGGACCATACTTACGGGTCACAATCATTTGAGATTAGGTCTGGTACTCATTCTGGCTCGAGAAGGATCCACAATAAACTTTATTCTCCATAGCATCAGAAATTCACGTCGACTTCTCAAATGGTGCAGCATCCAAATTGAGAATAATTATGCAAATTTTCATCAAAACGTCCGGTTATGCAATGGCGAGTCTGTTTTCCTCTTCTATCATGAATCAACGGCAGAAATCGAAATTCGAAGTCTTACTTCTTTGAAGAAAACATGGTCACTTGATCTCACACAAATGTGTAACAGATTCAATCTGCTGAAATATCTCGATCAAATCAAAGCCTCTCTTGATTTTGATTCCATTACTCACCTTGGAAAGATCGTATTGCTGCTTGCCAATAAACTAATTCTTGTTAAAAAAGATTCGGTTGATCAATCAGAGGTAGTATTTGACTGCTCTGAGCTGACTATCAAAGAGAGATTAATGGGGTTGAGATATAACTTTGAACAGAGGATTTTGCTTGTCATCGGAATGACTTCATTCTTTTTATTTGGATTTGATGATAAAGGCTTGAGTTACTCAAGAAATATTGGATGCAACCAACTGGGAAGAGCAATAAGGCTGTTGGGATGGGATCCTAAAGAAGAATTCATTCTTATTGCACAGAGAATAATGGGTGATCATGAAAACTATCATCTCATTGACTATCGTACTTCAGATCCTATGATCATCAATTTTTTAAATGGGAAGTTACTCTTAGGAAACTGTTATGATTCAATTAATCATCGACTTTTCTATATCGAGATCGGACATGATCAGAGAAAAGAAATACGAACTGTGAGTTTTCGAGATTTTAGGGCGAAATATGATTTGAATGAGCCACAGCAACAGATACGTGAAATCAGCTTTGACACTGAACATTATACAGCGCTCCCTCCAATATCTGGAATTTATCCGTACTATTTCATGGATTCTCTCAAAGGAACACTCTTTTTCAAGCCTCTAAGAGGAACTGATGAAAAGTTTTTGATAGATGTTCCTCTTAGGATGTCTATGTGACATAATAATACTACAACTTGTAGAGAGAGAGACACACACAGAGAAGGCTAATTCATATCTAATTAGACTTTTGAAGACTATAATTCAAGTTGGTTAGATCCAAATGACACTCTGTAGTTTCGATTCAAAATAACTTTATTACTTTTCTACTCGAGTAACAGATAATTTTAGTTCATTTCTTAAGATTCATACCGGCGGCGCACACCCAATCATTTAATTTTAAGAGTCTATTTATCAGAAAGAGCTGTTTTATAACTGGATCATCTGAAACTTATTTAAGAATTTTAGGAAGGACAGGCACTAATCTTATTTATACATTGTTGAAGATTCTAGCCCCGTTAAAGGAATAGCAGAAGTACTAGGAATTGCTTGAATTTGTACTTTGATTGAGTTAGTATGAATCAGTTTGCCTCCCCGCATCTTTCTGGTACAGTCGATGCTTCATTATTTAAAATATTCCCTTTAATTCAATAAAATGGCGGGTTATTTTCCAAAAACATCACGACATTAAAGCTTTAGATCATATCAAGGATACATCTGGTCTCAAGTCTCTCCTAAAATCAAACAGCATCAGACAATTTGTATTTACCATACATATATATCTGCTTTAAATATGAAAATAAAGTAATGGAACAAATGCACATGAAGATTCTGGATGACTTGCAAATTCAGGCTAGAAGACGGGTGGAATTTAGTCAAGATTGTGCATTTATTTTCTTGAAACCCGGCAAATCTTATAAAGTTTGAGATAATACCAAGTCAAATAACGGAACGATCATAATGGGACAATCTAACTTGAAATTAGCACTTGGGATTGTACTCACCTGAGAAGGATCCACATTGAGCTTCATTCTCTACAGCACGAAAAGTTCTCAAACACTAAAGCAGTTGCGTATTCAGATGGAGAGTAATTATGCAAATTATCATCATGTAGGCGATTCAACTTTTCTTTTTTATCAAGAGTCAAAAACAGTATTGAAATCCGCAGCATTAATTCCTTGAAGAAAAGATGGTCTCTTGACCTCACACAAATATGTAACAAATTCAACCTGTTACATCTTGATCAAATCAAAGTCTCCCTTGATTTAGATTTCATTTCTCATCTTGGAAAGCTAGTATTGATGCTGGCCAATAAATTAATCTTCCAAGCAGACTTGTTGTTTGACTGTTCTGATCTGAGTATTAAAGAGAGATTAAACGCTTTAAGATATGAATCTGAGCAGAGAGTCTTGCTTGTAAGTGGAGTAACCTCCTTATTTTTATTTGGATTCGATGATGCAGGCTTGAGTTACTCAAGGCATATTGCGTGTAACCAACTTGGGAGAGCAATACGGCTGCTTGGGTGGAATCCAAAAGAGGAGTTCATTGTCATTGCACAAAGAACAATAGGCGAGCAGGAAAGCTATCATCTAATAGACTATGCAGCTTCAGATCCAACATTCGTTAGCTTTCTAAAGGGGGCAGACAATCATGGGAACTTTTTATGACCCAACGAGTAATTGGCTTTTCTATATTGAAGTAGATGATCGGAGAAAGAACGTGCGGATCGTGGATTTGAAGGGCTTAAAGAGAAATATGAACTGGATGGACAGCAGAAAATATGAAATCGAATTCGATACTGAACATTATATGTCCTTTGCTCCAATACCCGAAGTTTTTACCTACTATTTAATACACTTTCTCAAAGACATATTATTTTTCAGGCCTTTAAGGGACATCGACGAAAAGGTTTTAAAAGATCTTCCTCTCCGATTATAAAATGGAAACTCGTAATTATAAACATTTCGTAGTAGATAGTTATGATTGTCATCTAGCTAACTCTTATCTATGTTTCTGAACTAATTCTTGTTTTCCTAAAAAGCTTTAATATAATTCTATAAAAATGTGATTTTGAGCCTCGAGAGATAGATAACTACAATCATACGACAGATCCAGATGCGTAAATGCAATTTAGCTGAATAAAGCCTAAATTAACAAACTGCTTCCAATAAAATTTATACTGGAATTCTTGATGCTCGAATTGGATTAGAGCAAATCGATATGAATTCTTTGGATAGTTTCCAAATTCAAGCTAGAAGGCGACATGAGTATAATCAGGATATCGCATTTCTTTTTGTGGGTAGTGGCAAATCATACAAACTTCGGGAGAGCTATAAGGGGAACCTTGGGACCGTGATCGCGGGGCAAAATCATTTGAAATTAGGTCTGGGGCTCATTCTTACTCGAGAAGGATCCACAATGAGCTTTATTCTCCATAACAACAGCAGTTCACGTCGACTTCTCAAACGGTTCAGCATTCAAATTGAGAATAATTATGCAAATTTTCATCAAACCGTCCGGTTATGCAATGGCGAGTCTGTTTTCCTCTTCTATCATGAATCAAAGGCAGAAATCGAAATTCGAAGTCTTACTTCTTTGAAGAAAACATGGTCACTTGATCTCACACAAATGTGTAACAGATTCAATCTGCTGAAATATCTCGATCAAATCAAAGCCTCTCTTGATTTTGATTCCATTACTCACCTTGGAAAGATCGTATTGCTGCTTGCCAATAAACTAATTCTTGTTAAAAAAGATTCGGTTGATCAATCAGAGGTAGTATTTGACTGCTCTGAGCTGACTATCAAAGAGAGATTAATGGGGTTGAGATATAACTTTGAACAGAGGATTTTGCTTGTCATCGGAATGACTTCATTCTTTTTATTTGGATTTGATGATAAAGGCTTGAGTTACTCAAGAAATATTGGATGCAACCAACTGGGAAGAGCAATAAGGCTGTTGGGATGGGATCCTAAAGAAGAATTCATTCTTATTGCACAGAGAATAATGGGTGATCATGAAAACTATCATCTCATTGACTATCGTACTTCAGATCCTATGATCATCAATTTTTTAAATGGGAAGTTACTCTTAGGAAACTGTTATGATTCAATTAATCATCGACTTTTCTATATCGAGGTCGGGTCTGACCAAAGGAAAGACATACGAACCGTTAGTTTTCGAGATTTTAGGGAGAAATACGTTTTGAATGAACCACAGCAGCAGATATGTGAAATCGAATTTGACACAGATATCTACACTCCATTGCCTCCAATATCCAAAATGTTCACCTTTTACTTAATGGATTCTCTTAACGACAGACTCTTTTTCAAACCTCTAAGGGGAATTGATGAAAGGTTTTTGAAGGATCTTCCACTACGCATGTCCATATGAAGAAATAATCCAGCAAATTCCTTTCTTGAGAAAATGCATCAAAGTTAATTTTTTATGTTAAACATTGAGTTTAGCTGTTGATTCATTTTAAGTGTGATTTATTGACTATTCTTGTATTAACACACCTGCAACAAAATTAATGCCAAATTCGTTCCTATTCATCCGACATAATTTATCTGCTGTAAAACGTTTATAAATAACCCCGAATGTGATGAATTACAAATTTTATATTTTTCCAATAAATTCAGAATCTAATTCTCCATGTTTGAACTTCAAGTAGAACAGATGAACACGAACCTCGTAAATGGTTTTCAAATCCAAGCCAGAAGGCGGCTGGAGTTTAATCAAGATTGCGCGCTAGTTTTTGTAAAATATGGCAAATGTTTTAAAATTCACGAAGATATGAAGGCAAATAACGGAACAGTTATGATGGGACAAAACAATTTGAAGTTGAGCATCGGGATTGTACTCACCAGAGAAGGATCTACACTAAGCTTCATTCTTCATAATTTGAAAAACGCAAAAATAGTAAAGCAGCTGCGCATGCAGCTGGAAAATAATTACGCAAATTATCATCATGTCACACGACTATGCAATGATGATTTGAGTTTTCTTTTTTACCACGAGTCTAGACCAGACATTGAACTCCGTAGCCTTACTTTTTTGAAAAAAAGATCGTCTCTTAGTCTCGCTCAAATTTGCCAAAAGTTTAATCTGCTGAATTACTTCGATCAAATCAAGGTGTCTCTCGATTTTGATTCTATTCCTCATCTTGGAAAGCTCGCGTTAATTCTAACAAACAAATTGATTCTTGTGAAAATGGATGTTATTGATCAAGCGGAGGTATTATTTGACTGTTCTGAGCTGAGCGTCAAAGAGAGGTTGAATGGATTGAGATATGATTCCGAGAAGAGGGTGCTGATGATAAGTGGGATGAGCTCCTTCTTTTTATTTGGATTTGATGACACAAGCATGAGCTACTCGAGAACTATTGATTGTAGTCAATTTGGAAGGGCAATAAGATTATTAGGGTGGGACCCTCATGACCAATTTATTCTAATTGCACAGAGAATAATGGAAGATCAAGAAAACTATCATCTGATAGACTATCGTGCATCAGATCCTATAATCATTACTTTTGTAAAGAGGCAGCCATTGCTAGGAAATTTCTATGATTTGGCAAATCATCGGCTATTTTATATAGAAGTCGGAGGAGATCGGAGAAAGGACGTGCGGATCGTCAATTTGAGGGACTTTAGAGAAAAATATGATTTCGAGGAACATGAAAAGCATTTTGAAATCGAATTTGACACGGATCATTATACACCACTGCCCCCAATATCAGAAATTTATATATACTTTTTCATGCACTTTCTCAAAGACTTCCTTTTTCTGAAACCTCTCAGAGTATACGATGAAAAGATGGTGAAAGACTTTCCACTCCGAATGTAATAGAAAATCGAATTAGAAAATTGTTAATAGATCGTTATTATTTATATTTGATCTTATCTGGAGAAGAGGGATTCTCATCTTCTGCTCTGAAGGCTGGGAATTTCGATTCATTGACTGCTTGCAGAATAATCAAACAAGGGTGTAATCTTTTCCAGAGACTGTAAATCTCGAATCTTTCATGATACGTATTCAATTAATGAATATGATTTGCTAATTTTCTATCCAGATAGCTCTATATAAGTCATTCCAAATATGTAACCTTCTGTGAAACTCATATTTTATACGTTTTTTACATTGAGCAAATAACTTTATTGTTGAGTCAAATTCATGTTTGGAGTAATCTTCCACTCGCAGTGACATCATTCCCAAGGCCCTTTCCATTTTATTTTAAAAGCGGTCAGACTCTGATTATCTTGGGAAGAAAAACTTTGTCTTTTCTAATGGGAAAACAGCTATCGGTAAGCGAGTTGTGTATCAGCAGCGTTATTGCGCTAGATGAGCTTCTTTTTCGGTTCAAGTTCAAATACTCTGATGTAATACTGAAGAAGGAACAAAAACAAAGAGAAAGAAAAATTAATTTAAATGACTGGAACAAGCAATATCTTGAAAATGCCAATTTTATCGCTACTTTCGAGGAGTTGAGTGCTTGTAACTGAACATCATATCTCTTCTTTATTCATATTCAAGCATATAGTCTAAACCAGTATGACCAAATACGACAAGGCATTTTAAAACTAATTTTGAGCATGTAAAAAACATATATCACTATGGAATTGAAATTGGCATTGGATTAATCTCATCGCGAATGGCGACTTCTTTGATACTTCGGTTCACTTAACTGATTCAAAATTAGTAAGTAATATCAGTGAATCGATATTAGAAATATTCGAACTCCGAAAAGGAGGAAAAATGCAGAACTTGCACTTGGGAAATCCGAGCGCAGACGAAAAATGTTATGGATGGTATCGACACCGCTATCGAAATTGCGACTCCTTTCATAAATGATATAGATTCCTGTACTAATCATCAAAGATGTCAGGCAGATGTAGTCAGATCCTTAGATGGTTTTCGAAAAAACTTACCTTTTTCGAATAAAATTCTCAATGTGGCTATGAAACCTTCAATAAGAATCTGCGAACATAGAAATATACTGGTTGAAGTAAAGTTTTTTTTTTCAGTAAGTACACTATCGATTATCACCATTTATGTTCAAAATAAACTATCATCGAACTTCATTGTACTGAGTGAATTGATCTGTATACCACTGAAAAATACCGAAAAAGCAGCTTTTTTGGCAAATTCTTTCAACCACAATGAGGAACCTTTTAAAACCTCAATCTTAACGACGTGGCCTTTTGATTTAATTTAATAATTTTCGAGCTAATTAATTAAGAAATTCCGTGTTACCAAAGTTGATATCATTCCCAGTTCAATACGTGGTTTTAATCAACATCCCTGATCAGATCCTGTAAAGTCACCACAGCTTTTTGCAATCATTATTTCCAAATACAGCACACCTGCGACCTTTCCATTGCCAGTTTTGAAAGGGAATTGAACCACGAGCTTTATCTCTTTGGCTTTTGACTTGATAAAAACTTCGAACGTAAGCAATAAGATGAGCTTTTGATTTGCTCAGCAAGTTTATAAACTTTTAATTAAAGTATACAGATCTTGAATATCGATTCTAATATTCTCATCAGAAGCTATTTAAGTCTCAAAAGGTTTAAATAATCAATTTCAAACCAAGGATCGAAAACCCAAACTACTTCCAACAAAAACCGAAAAACCCTCAAAAAATGCTTCAAAGAACTGAAACCATCACCAGCGGCACTTGGCGATGGAACCTGATCAAGCTGTTGGGCTCAGGGAGCACTTCTAAAGTTCACCTCGCCTACGACCTCGTCACTGGGAAAAACGTCGCGATTAAGGTCTTTCAACAGTCTTCCGCCTCTGACATCAAATATATTCAAGAGGAAGTAGTCATTCATTCTCTCTTTTCTCATGAACATATCATCGAGCTGGAGAACTACCATCAATGTATGACCTATTATGACAAAGAAAACAACAAACAGAATGTAGCAGGGCTCGTCGTGGAGTATGCCGAAGAAGGCGATTTATTGTCCCTGTTGAAAAAAGTTGGCAGTTTTAGTGAATTAGTGGCGAGAACCTACTTCCAGCAATTAATTTCCGCGCTTGAGTATATCCACGAGAAGGGGTATAACCATAGAGATGTGAAAATCGAAAACTTGCTGCTTGATAAGGATTTTTGCATTAAACTTGCCGATTTTGGGTGTGCGGTAAAAGTTAACCCAGAGAAAAGCGTCGTGAAGGCACTGGGTAGTAAAAAATATTATGCACCAGAAATGCATGAAACAACATATTATGCAAAGGATCGCGCTGATCTCTTTGCTGCGGCTGTTGTATTGTTTACTATCGTTGTGGGGCATCAGCCGTTTGAGAAAGCGACGAAGGAGGATAAATTTTATAGCTTGATAATGAAGAATGATTATTTGCAATTTTGGTATTTGCATGAGAAAATGGCCATGGAGAGGACAGGCAGTCAGACCCTGTGTGATTGGAGCAAAGGTTTCAAGAGCTTGATCATGAGGATGTTCTCGTATACACCTGGAAAGCGGCCTACTATCGAGCAGATCAAGAAAGATAAGTGGTTTAAAGGAGAAGTATTCACTCGTGAAGAGGTGAAGAAGAACATTTCGAAATTATTGAAAGCTAAAGGCAAAGTCGCTAGTAGCGAATATATAGCTAGCGAGTATGAAAGTTTGCCTGTGAGCGCTATGAAGAGACAAAGCACGCTACCCATCAAGGCTGATCGAGCGCTACCCATCGACATCGAGAGAGCGAAATCAATTTGGAACAGTAAATGTCCTATTAGCATGCAAATCAGCGGTATTTTTTAATCAATTATCATTCTTTCTGTACTATGCTCTTAGTAATTACTTTACTTGCAAATTCTGTATTAAATTAAGGAATAGCACTATATTTAAAATCCTGTCGATTTGTTAATCATTTCATTTATTATATTCTTGTTTAAAGCCTTTTTTTACTCTATTCAACTTTCGATTAAGAAGCATGCTTCAAGAACCTATGTAAAGTAAAAGCAGGTCTTAGAAGTCAGTGAAAAAATGCTTTAGTTTAGGCTTATCGATATTTTTGAGATTTGACACCAAATAGAAAAAAGAAGCCATTTAAATTTTAATGAGATATACATTAAAACTTTCTGTTACAAAGAAAGGGAAGTGGTAATATCTTAAAAAGAGTGATTTTTCGTAGAAGGACTTGATAAGCTGAAAGACTACCTATAATTGTTTTCGCATCTGCCTTATATTGAAAAAACGCGATTAAAGCATCCATGGACGCTTACATTAGCACAACTTGAAAAGGAGAGATGCTGAAACCAAAAAGTTCCTGGACAGCTGCTGACATTCTGAGCCAATTTTCTAAATGATCTAGAATAGCAGATTTCTTTACAATCAGAAAAATCTCAGTGGTGAGCAAACGCTTTTTATCTGGAAAACGCAGTTCTGGTCAGACTCAGAATTAACGTTTCGAAAGGACGAGTTCGGAGCCTTAGCTGGTTTTTCGAGGTAATCATCAGAATCAATACTAAAGCAATTGAAAATCTACTGATTTCAACACGTCTCCGCATTATCTCAATTAATTTCATGACAACTAACGAGGAGATTAATGCAGTACCTCACCTCCATTAACTCTCTGAGAAATGAATCTTGAGGAATATATATATAAAGGATAAGATCCCTACAGTCAAAAAAAAACAGAGAGATATGGGCAATTTTTTTGAGATTCAAAATCCAGTGTTATTGATAATCAATTGATTTTAAGAAATCAAACTTGGCTAGCAACAATCTTTCGTTAATATTTTTAAATTCTTTTTATTACCAAGCAAATTTATCCACAGGCGAGTCTTTCTTCATGAACTTTTGTCTCCAGTTTCGCTCAAAAGACTACTCCTCAGCATACATGTCCTCCTTTTCACTTCTCATCCGCAGGAAGTTCTTCATGGGTACAATTCTCAATTTGGGAATCCTCGGCATTGCTATCGCAAAGCTAAATCTAAAACATGCTCCTGGAGCTACCGCTAGTTCAGCAGCCAGTATCACCCAAATCATAATCTCTGCGCTCTGGATCGCCGGAGTCTACTGTTTGAAAAAGACATCAGGCAGATTCTCTAAATACCGATCTTTAATCTCTTTCATTTTGGACATCATGATGCTCGTTTCGGCTGTCGACTTCAAACCAATGACTCCAAAGGTAGATCAGTCAAATTTCATTGAATTAGCGTTGTCCAGCTGGCATCAAGGAGTGGTGTTCATTTGCTATCTGTCGGTAATAACTCTATGGCAAATAAGAGTGTTGGCGTGTCTTATCCAGGCTATCATATTCATGGTCACCCTCATCGATTTTGATAGCTCTTCGCAATCATCTGGGATGGTAGCTTACGGCTTTTTGGTGTATGCTGTGACGACGTATTTGAACGAGAAATTCGAAAGAGCGAGTTTTATTGAAAAAGCAAAGCTATATTTTGATTCAGAAGCGATCAAAAAGATACTCAACAATATTACTGAGGGAATCCTTATCGTTGATCAAAGGAACACTATTCTCTATTCGAATAGCACCATTCAAACCATGTTGACTGACTCAAAAGAGATCAACATCGAAAACCTCTTTTCGCAGATCAGAATTAAATCCCTATTTCAATCAGGCGGACGCACTGCTATCACCAGACATTCGCTAAGCAGCTCACCAAAAGTAATTACTTGAAGCGTTTGTTCAACTAACAATTGGATAGGAAAATCGAACGCTTGTTGAAGTATTCGAAGAGATATCTGAGGTCTTATTGAAAGAAACAGAAGCAGAGGGAGGAGAATCATCATCAGGGCCGCTAATACCGGCTCAAGTACCATGTATTACTGTTGAAGGCACGATGAAGAGCACTAATAGCCAGTTAGATATGACGAAAAATATCTTATTTAAATTCACCACTTCCAAGTACAACGATAAAAAAGTGATCGTTGCTCACGTCAGTGACACCACGGACAGAGATGAGTTATTATCATTGCAGGACAGCAGCAACTACAAAAACCGACTCCTTGCTTCCGTTTCGCATGAGCTAAGGACGCCTCTTAACGGAAGCATAAATTTCATTGAGCAGGCTCTGAACCATGCAGATATTTCAGCTGCTGTCAAGGAGCATTTGATTCTGCCTTCTCTCCGCTGTAATCGAATGCTGCTCTCTATTATCAACGATATTCTAGATTTGACTTGCGTTTGAAACAAGATCAATCACCCAATCCGCAAAAGAATGCATTGAACTGCTAGAATTACAGGCAGTAAAGAAAGGAATTGGACTGCGCCTTGAGTCTCTCCTAGCAGAAGGAAAAGAGCATATATGCACTGATCACAACCGAGTAAAGCAGATCATTCTCAATTTGCTTAGCAATGCCGTCAAGTTCACTTTCTCAGGGGAAGTCGTCCTTAAACTCCAAGAGATTCCTTGCGGAAAAACGAAGGGAATTAAAATCAGCTGCATTGACAGTGGCATCGGAATCAGCGCAGAAAACCAAAAAAAGCTGTTCCAAGCCTTTGAAAAATTCGAAATTGGAGATAAAATCGCTTTAAACTCCACAGGTGCAGGCTTAGGCCTCGTCATTTCGAATAATCTCGCTCAACGACTCAACGAAGGAAGCGAAAACACAATCAAAGACGCCCAAGGAATAATGTTTGAGTCCGAGGTGGATAAAGGCTCACATTTCTGGTTTGAGGTCCTTGATCAAAGCAGGATAAACCAAAACGTTTGCTTAACTGACCATTCGCTGTCAGGCGTACTACCTGAAGAGTTTATTCAAGACATTTGCTTGCCAGACCTTGAATACAAGTCTGGCTTCCAGCATCTGTCTCGTAATGATATCACAGGTAAAGGCTCGTGTGGAGGTAGCTTGATCGGATTACTGCCTTCTCCAGAGCAAGACACTGCTTCGAATTTCAATAAGAAATGTATGTGCCCGCCTGTGCTCGTGGTAGATGATGATGCTTTTAACCTAACGGCGCTTGAGCAGCATCTCCTTAAGTTAGAGCTTCGATGCGATTGGGCGTTCAATGGACAAGAGGCTATTCAAAAAGTGTTACACAGACAGAAAAATGGGTGTTCAAAGGACTGTGAGCAGTATAAATTGATGCTACTTGATTGCAACATGCCTGTGATGGATGGTTTTGAGACTGCAAGGAGGCTAAAAGCAATGTTTTTAGAGAATAAATTGAGGCCGTTGAAAATAATTGCTTGTACTGCATTTGTGCAGCAGGCTGAGTTAAATAGAGCTCTTGAAGCTGGAATGGATGATTATTGTACCAAGCCGATAAATTTTGCAATCATTAAACAGAAATTGAGTGAAATTGGACTACTCAAATGAAGAATTTTGAAAACAATGAGCAAATAATTATAATAGAAAGCTATTCAATGTTTATTATTAATAGCTTATGCTGTTTGATAGACTAGTAATTGTATTAAAACTGATTTTATTGTTAACGTCTTTTGCTGTACATGGCAGTTTTTTTTCTCACGAAAATTTTTCAGGTTTTGCATTCCTCATTTTCGTTCTGCAAATCTATTGCTTGCATTTTTCATTGGAAGTTTCTTTATGAAATCAGTTAACTTTGGTGGGAAATTGGACTCATGTATGTTTTAATGCTACGGCAGTGAGCTATATCATTATTCAAATTCAAAAGTGCAGTTATGATACATGTTTCCTTTCTTTCACTCAACCATTAAAGAGTTATATTCTTCCACTTCAAGAAAAAAGTCTGAGCATCAACTTTCGGTATGAAATAACTCTACCAATGACATTAACAACTTTTGAGCGGAGTTGATCGCTGATACAATTGGACAGCATCTATCTCTTTGGATGAAAGATGATAATTCGTTTTGTTTGCTGTGAATTGCTCAGTAGAAAAGGTTTTGGGGGTGGTTCTTTATTCAAGAACTGGTAATTGTTTCAGACTAATCTCATATCACCCCTTAAGGGGAAAAAATCTGCAAACTTTAAGTCACATTTTCATCATGTATCAGAATGTAATTACAAATTATGGGTTTTTCTAACAAAATCTTGCTTAATCGCTCATCAGAGCCTGTTAAACAAAATGTAGTTCAGCCATCTCGTTTGAAACTAATGAAAAGTACTTATTACATGATAATTGCGGAAAATGCTGGACTGAACCGCTTAATTGAGCTAGAAATCTCACTTTCCGATTTCCCTTTCAACTTCACAAGTCAAAGAACGACCTTCGAACCTGAAACCTACCCTTTGAATATCATAAACCTAATCAATTCATTATGAATGAGAAAAATAATTTGGCAGATTAAACGAATTCTGTTATGCTCTCTACTAATTTTCAATTCTGAATAGTGAGGGATGAATTGACTCGCAACTTCTAGGCGACTGATATTTTGGAGAAATTGCTAGCACTCTGAATTCAAGATCAAAAGCGCTCTTTTCGCTCACATACTCACGAACCTTTCCAGAGAAAGCAATGCTTTTCTCTCTCATTCTCAATGGAAGGCAGAAACGTTAAGCTTCTTGACTGTTAGAGCCATAGTTTTGCATATTTCAATTCTTTAGAGGCTCAGTTGCGCCAAATTGATTATAAAAAGTTAATAAGAATTAGGTCTGGTTCTAACGATTAAGTTATCATTAATGACATCAAAGGCAAATGATAAAGTTCTTCAGCCGGACCCATCTAATTTGCGTGAAACAACAATCGAGCTATCTTGAAAGAACTATTTTCTTTCAGCAGAACAGCAGATCGGAAATAAAGAATGTTTTCATTTTTCAGATCATATTGGAATAAAACCACCAGAATCATCAAATTCCCGCTACAATCAGTATTTTCTGGCTTTCAAGAGTAAAAAAGACCAACTTCTAGCCAGATACTATAAAATGACGAGAATTCACTCATCAAAGAGAAAATGATGAGAAATCCCAAAAGAGCCAGCTTGAGAACTCCGAATGCTTTGGAAGACGATTGTGCCTACTTTGCTAGAACCTCTCATCTTTGGAATTGATTTGTTGCTATGGAACCTTCTAGAGATTGCTATACAGTTTTCAAATTTTCTGATGTCTACTCCCGGATATCTAGGCTAGAGTAGAATTCGTGAATTTAAAGGCGGTCAGAATCAGAAAATAATCAAACAACAATAAATTACAAAACATACTAATGTTCTCAACTGATCCACGTTCCTCCCAACACCTCTCTATCAGCCAATTGGCTCCCACTTGCAACAGAGAAGGAGAAAAGCTTGCTCTTACGCATTGGGCTCAGATCGCTTTCCAAACTTTAAAGATTCCTTGCAGAAATGAAAATTCGCAACCAGTGTATGAAGTGACCATCTCTGATTTCTTAGCCGCAGTAAATATCCTCGAGGCTTTTAAGACCATGGCCGAAAAACAAACGAATTTGCTGCAATGTGCTATAATATTCAACTCTCATTTAAATAATCAACAAAGAGGAGTTGAAGCAAGCAGGGAAGTTACCATGGACAATACATTAAACGTTCAAACGAGCTCTGAGAGGCAAGTACCCACTGAGACAGCTAATTCAATAGAATCTCAATCTGATGTCAAAATGGAAGATGAAGCGAGCACTGGTTCCGAAAACCAATCTGAGTCATCTTCAACTGTCGTGTTGGACTCCAGAAAACCCGACGCCGACGGGAATATTACTACCGAATGCTATAATTCGAAATATGGGATCGCACATTTCAAAATTTATCACACTGAGAACCGTGCCGATTTGAAAATCTCTCGAAATAAAACGGCGTTGGAGCTCTTGAGCTCAGTTGAGTCAGAAATCTCAACACTTAATCAAAGGAGAGGAAAAGGTGTCACCATCGCGAACGCAACAAACACTTCATCGTTTATGAAGAATTTTTCAAAGAAACTTGGAGATCAGTTCGCAGAATACCTTGACAGTTATCATAAAGTTGATGCAAAAAAGATTTTTAAAGACAAGTCCAGTTGGAAATTATTCAATAAATACTTGGAGGGTGAAGACTTCATCGAGACGTTGAGTACAAAGGCGTTCGTCAAAATTTTCATTAGCTTTTTGAATTCCATTACCGTGGAGAAGATTGACAGATCGAAAGTGAGGTACAATGGGCTGAAAGTATGCTATCGAGTCTTGCTGGAGTTTTTCAGAGATAGTTGCCAAATTATTGAAGCTCAGGCTCCAAATCGAACAATTTCTTCGTTAAAGATAATTAAAATTTGGCCATCAATCGAACTTCAAGTGAAATGGGACTCTTTATAATGGCTTATAATAGTGAATGAGTTAATTGTGGAGAGATATTGGAGATTGAAGAAATTCTTAACAAATTCGTTCTGCAATAACTTTAAGATTTTTCACTGTTGATATTTGAAAATCATATGAATACATAATTTACTGTGTTAAATCTCAAAAACGAAACCAAATTCATTTAGGAGATCTTTTGAGGGGCATTAGGAAGATAGACAGCTATCTCAGAATGGTAGGAATTTTCGATTTTCTTCAACGAGACTCTCACTTAGGCAGAAGCTGGTTGAGGTTCGATTTGACTAGAAATTTTTAAAAATGGCTTGTAATATGTTATTTTCAGGTCTGCTACCAAGGAAAAAAGATAAGTTAGTTATGTAATTTCGCATTTTTCTATTGAAACCAAATTCAGATTATTAAAGGGGAAAATCCAGCATAATGTCATGAATTTGTTTCCATAAATGGCTTAAAGAGTTCTGAAAGCACAGTCGATGTAATGGAAACGATCTTTCTCAATTAGTCTCTGAAATTTTAGCACCTAAAATGACTAATTAAATTACGGTTGACTGTTGAGTTCTGCCGCAATTTATTGTTAAGCAATGATTTAGCTTAACCAGCCTCTAACTAAATTACACAGAGCTCAGAACAAACCGCAAAATCACAAGAGCGACGATAATAATTAAGAGTAATCAAGAGCAAAATGCTGCAATCAAGAAGAAAGGAAATATAATTAACCTTCCTTGTGCAGCCCAATTAATTCGATGCACACAGCTTAAATCAGTAGCTTCGATAGCTTTCTCTCTCAGTACTCCAAAGTTTTACATGGCCTTCTTATTACCATACAAAAGCTTTTATTCCTGATTATAATTTTCTTCATATGTGTGTTAGGCCAGCGTTTTATCAAAAAAAGCAAAAGAACTTCTTCGATTTGTTTTGTACGAGTGCACGTTAGATATTGAAATCGCGAGTTTAATTAATCAGACTGAAGGAACACTGGTAGTTTTGTCCAAGAGAAAATATGATTAAGGAAAGTTAAGCCTCCTATGAATCAAAGAACTTTTCATTGCCAACGCCTCAAGCAACAACGGATCCAACCCAATAACTCTTTCTTCATTGATGCTTCTTTGCTAAATTTAGCTCAATGATAAACGTGCAAATCCAAAATAAATAAATAAAATTTTGCTAAAAATCCATAAATCGCAAATAGCCAATCTTAGTCTTCTGATATTGACCAGTTTGCTGAGTTTTGATGAGGTTGAAAGAGGAAGAATCTTTAAAAGACGTCAGAGACAGTTAGAAGTGCACATTTAAAATTAAAGGAAATTTGAAAGGAGAACTTAGTGGAGCGTCTCGTAGTAATGAGTGACATGGAAAAGACGCTAAATTTTAGTTTCACAGGACATCCAATTGTTTCAAATTTCGATCACAATGATTCTTAAATTTATTTGAAACCAGAAATGCTAATAAGTCATCAGAAAAAAAAAATAAATACCTACTTTGAACGAAGGCATCTAAGGGCTAGATCAACAAATGCGGTGAACGATAGCGTGAAATGCACCTCTAGCATGCTGTTCGGGTGCTTATTCATTATTCATTTTTCACTTTCATTCATTAATGCATGAAAAAAAAAAAATTAGCAAACTTTCAATTTCTGCGTGAATTGGAGTCTTCACAGAGATCGCTGAAGAAAAAAATGACTTGCAGCACATCACGCAGAGAAACTGCGAATAAATGAATCAGAAAGCGAAATTTTATATACTCCATTCATATAAGGCGAATAAATAATTTAAATGTGAATTAAGATCATACCAGTGTTTTTTTTATTTGTTTATTTCAATCCTTAATTCGGAAACAGGCTGGATTTTATTTACCTTAAAAGCTTCAAGCAGTTTATAATCATTATCACTAATTTTCAAGCAATTGGAATTGACTCCATGAAAAATATGAAAACCTTTTTGTTTTGTTTGCTCGTTTCGAGCCTTTGTGTTCAAATTGCGATGACTGGGGGTACGAATACTACCAGTACTCAAAGCAGCACTCAAAGCAGCACTCAAAGCAGTACTCAAAGCAGCACTCAAAGCAGTACTCAAAGCAGTACTCAAAGCAGCACTCAAAGCAGTACTCAAAGCAGTACTCAAAGCACCAGCTCTTCTCAACCAACAAGCACAACAAGCTCTTCTCAACCAACAAGCACATCTAGTACTACGAGTACCTCCACTACAACAAGTACTACCACATCAAATACTTGGGATCCTGCAGCTTTTGTGAAAAGCCGTGTCACTTCCTCAATGTTCCATCCTAATATGACCGCTACACAGAGACAAGCTTTAATGGACTCAATCACCCAACAAGTTGCTGTGGCCAAGAAGAATAACAGCGCCATAAGTGATTCAGCTCTAGTGGAAATCATCAACCGAAACATGGAGTCTGCTAGAGCGGCAATCACTGCCTCTATGAGTGCTCCTCCACCAACCGATGCATCAGCAACCACCTCCAGCAACAGCACCCTCTACCTCACTCACACTTCGATTGTTCCTACTGATGGTTCCCAACACATACTCTTTGGTCTTGTGATCAAAATTGCATCAAAGACTAACTCCCAATTTATTAACCCAGCTGCTTACTCTGTCGTCTGGACTTGCAACAGCTCAAGCTTCTTCGGCTCCACTCAAAGATTCACCTCTGCAGAAGGTTCTCTTACGGTTCTCGATTTGGCGAGCAAAGTGAAGGCGAATGATGCTATCAATTTCACTGCTAACATTACAGAGCTCAAAACTAAAACAGTGACTGTATTATCAAGAGTGGTCAAGTTCAGCGGAGTCCTTCCGACACTATCTGTGACCAGTCAAGCAGACGATACTGCTGCTGATCAGTTAGGAACAATCAAACGAGTTGTCACTTTCAAATTGTCAAATCTTCCTAGCTTCGTGAGCTCAACTCAAAGCTCCACCGATGGTCCTACGGTTACTCTTGTCACGACCTCACTGGCTGACTTCTACTCTGCTAACATGAAAATATCCCTCCCTGTCAGTGGATCACTGGTTGTTAAATTCCTTCAACCGCCCAAAGCTGCTCAAATTTTGGTAGTGGCTTCACTTACAGGTGCCACAACATCATTCAATACTACATTTACACTCAATCCGACCACTAATACTACAGCTCTTGCAGCACCCAAGAACGTTGACCTCACCACAATTACTCCAACCAGTAACAACATCGCTGATGTTGCCGGCTTGATATCAGTGAAGCTCGGGTCTCAAATGGCCAGTAGCGGCAGTACCTCTTCCGTTGCCACCAGCTCCAATCGTCAAACTGACTGTAAAAGTCAAGGAGGAATTTGGGTTGCTTCTAACTCTACATATGGCGTTGATGGTTTCTGCAACCGTACATTCGATAACACCGTTACAACGCAAATCCAAGCCCTTGCAGATACCACTCTAACTGCATTCAAGGCCGACACCGCTGGTAGTTTCTCTGCTACCGATAAACTCGATTTTGTCAAGACTCTTGGATCTGCCAGAACAAATGGCTGTCCTCTGACTTCCTCAACAGTGACTTCAGCTCTTGAAAGCCTTTCTACCGTCGCCAAAACTATCAGCACCAGCGTGTCCTTGAGTGGTGTGAGCACTAGCTCCGTCGGTGGTGTCAGCGTCGGTTCTGAAAGTCAGTCCCAAGATCTTCGCACCTCAATGAAAGGAATCCTTCAGGCCCGTGCGGATCTTACCGTACCTGATGCTCAAACCATTTCCAGCAACACTACCGATACCACAACCGTTGAAGCTGCTAAGACC
>ENA-UOTZ01001086-UOTZ01001086.1-compost-metagenome-genome-assembly--contig:-NODE-1086-length-20345-cov-19.929544_pt1 | contig 20345 bp, 28 predicted proteins | sample MGYA00238144_ERZ746983 | MGnify/ENA primary metagenome ERZ746983 (study PRJEB28759, sample SAMN06268863) | compost metagenome | isolation source: single cell | place: USA: California, Emeryville, Joint... | reverse complement strand
GATATTTTCTTAAGTCTAAAGTTTGCTTTATCGCAAAATGCGAACCCAACTTTTCAATTATTAGTGAACACTTACTATACTTTTCAGCAAAATAAATCGAATGAATTCTTTGTTAATTACTTGCAAGCTGAGCAACGTGACTTGTAAAAAAAATTCCAAAAAAACAAAACAAGCGCATTCACATCACACCAAAGAAAATTCACATTTATTGTTTGATATTTAAATCGGATTTCTTAGTAACTTGCGTCCTAGATAGATTGATAGCTACTGCGGTTAATTTAGAAACAGACATTTTTTCAGCAATCTGAGGGACCTTCGACAAATTCGCGATCGAAGCCTCAAGCTCCTGGTTGCGGAGTAACACCTCATGCATTGCTGTTGAGAGCACGCGAAGCTCTTCGTCTTTCTGGTCGCCAAGCTCTGTAAGAACACTGTTTAATTTCTCATTCGATTTTTGCATGTGGTCCAATTCGATCACCTTTTTATCATTCTCTTCCTATTGATTGAGATTCAGTAAGCAATTAAATGGAAAAGATTTCCAATTTACCTCGAGTTTTTGTGCTTTTTTCTCAATTTCAGCCAATTTGGAGCTCAAATGATTTATTTTAGCCGTCTTTTTAATATTTTCCTCCTAATCCCACTTTAGTCGCCAATTAATCAATCTATTTCTCACCTCAACAGCGCGGAGCTTTTCCGCAGCAACCAATTCGGCTTGGCTTTCGCTCATCTCGGAGAGCTGCCTTTCCAGCACGAGCATTTTCTAACTTTGAATTAGTCTATATTAACAATCGATGAGCGTACTTCTCTGAGCTGAGAGTTATCATGGCGTAGCTGCTTCACTTCTAAAGACGCAGTGTTGTCAATGGAAGCGTTTAATCTGGCCAGTTCCGCTTTCAACTTCTCGTTTTCGGCCTTGAACCGCTCGGTAATCTTCGGATTTTCGTTTTTTTCAATCTCATGTATGAGAGACTCATTTTCAGCTTGAATTTCCTTACACTTGCTCTTTAAAATCTCGTTTTCCTTCACCAGAATCTCAATTTGGCCTTCCTCAGCACTCTTTTTCGGGTCTGGCTGCGACCGCACCTGCTCCAGCTCCCTCTCCAAATTCGCAATAATCTCAAGGAAATCCGCTCCGTCAGCGCCCTTCTTGCCGCTTCTCTGCCCATGCTCGCTTTCCAAATTCAAAAGCGCATCTTCCTTTTCTTGAGTCAATTGATGTATCTGCTTATTCGCGTCGTGGAGTCTCGCTTCATAATCATTCACTATCTGCTCAAGGCGATTCTTTTCGTTTTTCATAATTTCTATCTCAGTGTTCTTTCGCGCGAGCTCCATTTCCAAGTTCAAGGAATTGTTTTTCTCTTGGGAGATCTGAGCCATGTATTTCTCGAGTTTCGCGTGCAGGTTCTCTCTAATCTTCTCTAGGTCCCTTATCTTTTCATCACGATCCTCAAGCTCATTGGCGTAGTCCGCCATCGTGCTCGTCGTGCGTAGATACTCTTCATATTTCTGCTTGTAGAACTCCAAATTGCTCTCGAGCTGCGGGATCTGGTGAGCTTTTCGTTTGAGATCAGTGTTTTCTTCCTATACAATAACAATTAAGCCTCTCCCCGCCTTCGGCCTCATTTACCTTCAGTTTATTGACCATTACGTCAGTTTGATACTTTAACTCATCGATCAGCTTCTTCTGCTCTTCGATTTTCTTCTCTTTATATTCAAGGTCAATTCTCATCTCTTCGAGGAGCTGGCCTTCATCCATCTACAGCAGTCAATGGTTACTTTCACCAAGAAAATAAATTAATACTCCTTCTCGCTTTTCCAAGAGTCTTTTGATCTCTTGGTTCTTCTTCGCGAGGTCTTGGTCCAGATCATCGATTTTCTTGGCCAGCCCTAGCCTCTCTTTCATAAAATTCGCGTTGAGATCTGCTAAACGACTGTTTTCTTTCTCAAGTTCCTGGATTTTCGAGAGCATTTCCATCCTTTTTTGGAACTCCTCGTTTTGGATTTTTTCTAACTGCGACTGCTTCATATCAAATGAGACGCCAACGTCCTCAGGCTCTTTCTCGGCGACACTATCTGATTGTCGTGTGAGGATTCGCTCGATCAAAAACATAAGCGTCTCCTGATATATATCGTCAAGTGTGAGGATAGCGCTGATAAAAATGTCTTTGTTTTGGCACATAACCGCGGCTCCGAGCACCATTTCAACCTATGGGAAGCTCAGTATTGGATTGATTGTATTGATTACTAAGTTAATCATTTGCTGTATGTCTCTCTCTTGAAGCAGCTTCTCGAGATTCAAGGAGTCTCTATCAAAATTTTTTATCAGGACCTTTCAACGCGAAGGAAAATTAGCAATGCAATGATGTGTGGATACCTCTTGGTAGTAATTTCCAAGCCTTTCGTATATAATGCGCAGATTATCTGGGTGAAACCCTTTCTGTAAACGAAAATTGAAGTAGTCGGGATCGCTGGTGAGAATGGCATGAATTATTTTGGGTAGTTAAAGCTGTTGATACATTTTTGAAAGGATGTCGCTGAGTATATGTCCGTCAAAAAGCTGCTGGAGACTTGAAAATTCGGTATCAGCCTCGATAAAAGTTTGGATCTGATGTATCAGTAGTTCAGTTGCAGGAAAAGAGGGCGAAGACCTACCCAGCTAATGATTGCGGCCTCAATGTCGTGTTGTTCCATAGCGCTTTGAGTTTAAATTTCTTTCCCGATTTAAAAATAATGCGATTGAATCTTGCTATTGTCTAATTATTTTAACATATTTCCACAGTACAGATACGAGCTCGTTTTTTGCCTCCTTATGTTATCAAAGTTGGTTTCTGCTTAGAGGAGCAATTTATAGTAATATGTGTCAATAACCGGAGGATTATATTACGCAGAAAGAATTGAGTTAAAATGCTTCAATAAGCATCAGTTTATTCCATGAACTACTCTTCATTCAGAGCAAAAACATATGTTTTTACAATTAAACTGTTTTCTGAGTGAGTAATTTCCGATTCAAATGCTCGGGGCGCTCTTTAATAAAGCAACGGAGAAAAACATGAATTAGTACAAAAAACAACTCATGGAGATACTGGCTAGCCGCCAAAGTCTTACAGTTATTAAGAAATATAAATGATATATTTCTTATAGGTGCTAATCTACAACCTCGAATCCTTGCTCGTTTGTTTCTATCTCATCTTCGATTTCTATTACATCAAAACTGTTATACTCTGGCAGCGGAGGCGTCTCCTCTTCGAGTCCAATTAAAAAATTCGGATCTTTTTCCTTGGCAAGTTCAAAATTCCGTTTAAATTCCTCGTACTCTTGGTAATTATCAAAATAGAAACCAAACCCAATCGACGTATTCAGCTCCTTCAATTTGATCGTCATGCACTTCTGAGAGGTATACGTATGCATCATGTCTTCGATATCACCAATTTTTTTTACTGCTTTCTAATCACACACTAGAATCAGCACCTAATTGTATAAAACGCGAGCCATACCTGCACATAATGCGGATCAATATAAATTAGGTCGTCTTCCCCACTAATTCCAATGACATAATAGGCTCTATGGCCTCGCCCAGCTAAGTTCACAAATCACAATTTGCGTTCAGAAACGATCGTTACCAAGCATTCCAACAGAATGTTTAAATTTCAATAGCGTTTTTATGGTTGGCATGTAGTCCTCGTTCGGGTTATCAAGCCCGGTCTTGCATAATACAACTGCAAAAATTCCATAATTCCATTTTTTGTTCTCCAGCTGTTTCCTTCGTAAAAATTTCATTCATTAATCACGATTAAAAGCTTACTTTGCATCCCCGTTGCTTTCCACCTTCGACTCTTCGCTAGGCGCTGGCTTCTGGTTAGCAGAAACCTCATTTTCAAACGCCTTTGGCATTTTCTTAGGCGACGCCAGGGCTTTTTCGAGGATTTGGTCTTCGAAAATGGTCCCTTCGACGAATAACGCAATTTTCACTCTCATCTGCGGAAAATTGTAATCGTATCGCTCCACCAGCCGACTTAGCATATGGATGATATTGCTCGAGGTGTACCAGATACCTGGCTCTTTTTTCAGCACATTGAGCGCCTCTTGTGCTATGTTATGAATCGAGAACGGTGCATTTGTTGGGGCATTATTTATATCAGCAAATAACTCACATATCTTATAATGGCTGTGATCCAGCATCGTTTTGATAAATTTCCCATCAATTGAAAACATATTCCGCTTAAGGACTTCCGCAAACATCATCTGACCCACTCGAAGCATGCAGCCCCACCCCCGATCGGACGTGTAACAATATTTCTTCGGATCCGAGCTCGGTAATCGTGGAAAATCCTCCCGATAAGAAAACCAAAGCACTCTTTTTAATTCCTTCTTGAAATTCGCTTCCTGGTGCGAAAGATAACGCTCACCGAGCAGGTAGGTATCAGCGTTCTTATTCCACGTGTGCGTTTTGCCGTCAAGGTAAAAATATAGATTCGTTCTAAAAATTCATGAGATAAATACGGATTTTGAAACAAAATGCATTGCTATACCCAAATTTCAGCATCGAGCTCATGATCCCGGTGTTGGATTCACCTGTTTTGCTGTCTTCGTTCACAGCTCCGCTGGTAAATATAAAAAAAAAACATATAAACACAAGCTAGTGCAAAGAACATACTTTTTGTTCGGGTCTGTTGAGACAATTTTGCTATCATCTCTGACTTGAGTCGCGTGCAGCTCCTCAAACGAAAACTTCCTCGGCCGGGTCTTTTTCATTACACTTTTATGGTCTTCGTTGGGATTCTCGTCAATAATTTCGAATGAACAGTCTTTTTTCGACTTTGTCTGGAAAGTACGCTTCGCTCTAGGCTCTTGGAAGCTTTTGAATAGAAAATCCATCGAGAAAAAGTTGGTTATGCAGTCAGGACAGTCTTAGTAATTTTATCAAAAATGCAGTACTGTTGATGATCAGATTTATTTGGAAAATTTATTCCAATAAACCAATGCGAGCCTCTGTATTCTTTGATACCGAGCTCATCAACGCGTAAAAAATAAATCACGCGATTTTATGATATAAACTGAGGTAATCCGTTCCATTTTGCAACTAATGAGTTAGTATCTTTTTAATGCTCTATCTCAAGCTCCTTAAATTCATACCCCCAGCGCTTAGCTAGAGAAGCTTTATTATAGGGCAAGGAATTCCGGTGGATTTGAAAATATATAACATATACAGTTCATGCGATTACACTAAATCGAAGAGCAGATCATTTTGAATATTAACATCTTTTATTGGTTTAGTCACAACTTTCTCTCCTTCATTAGCCGCGGGTTCTTCCGTGTCTTTGTTGTCTTGGATTTTCTAAAGGATTGTAAGAAATCTGCCACAAGGAATTTGCTTACCTGGAGGTTGACCGTAACGCTCAGAGCTCTCGTTTTTGTATCAAACTCCGCCTTAGTGGTGCTCTTATCGACCTTGAGCAGGAACTTCAAGCATATCTCGTAAAATTTGCCCGCTCGAACCATCATCTCATCTTCAGAAACCTCACATATAATGTTCTTACCCGTCATCTGCATTCATGGTTAACATTACAATCAAAAACGCTTTGCTTACCAGTAATGGCATTTCAAACGTGTACTTTAACGTGTCAATACCAACCTCCTCATTCAATCCATCGAATTCCTCCACTGTCCCATTAGCGTAGTGTAGATATAATTTCCATACTGGTCTCTGCGCCATTCTTTTTTGGTAAAAATTAATCCCATTAGATTCCAAAAAGATTCTCAATTACGCTGGAATGTTTTCAGTTTCTCTGATTCTGCTCTTTTGATTTGCCTCAGGCAGCTCCTCTGAATTAAGAGTTTGTATTTTCGGAGCTTTCTTGCCTTTTACTCGCTGGAACTCCATGCTTTTCCCTTTATATTTCAATTTTGGGAAAGTAACATCTGTAATGGGGTTATTCAAGTGATCCGAGGAGGAGTGCGTTACTTTGCTTCAGTTCGATTTTGAATTTCTGGAAGATATACGTAATGATCAATTGCACGAGGAAATGAAGCATTTCTTTATTCTTTTTGACGTTGTCACACACGTCAGGGTTGAGTATCACATCAACCACCTTGCATGGTTCTCCCTCTTTCCAAAAGTTAACCTCGTGGTGGAATGATCGATTTTACTCTTATCGAAATCCTCTTTTAATGTGCCGACGCTCATTGGTATTCTGATTCCTGTCTCATTCTAACGATAGATAAGGTAAGGGCTGTTCCTTTGAAGAGGACGAAGTTACTTCTTCGAATTCAACGAGCTCTTTCTCCTCGGGTTTATCGATGATGGCGTGTTTGACAACGTTTATAAAGAATTTTTCGCCGGTTTTCTCGAATGCTTTGATAACGAAATCGGTATCTGGTTCGATGACGACTCCTCCTTCTTCATCGAGCTCGAGAAGGAAGCCAGGGGCTAAATATTCGCTCGATTTTAAAGGTTTGGTTTTCTGTAGAGCTCTTTCGTATTCTTTCTTCAAGAGCTATTTATTAGAATGAGATAATTGAATAAAAGGGTGCGAGGAAGGGTCAGACCTCTGGGTTTTCTTGAGCGAACTTGAGAAGACGCTCGTAGTTTTGAAAAGTGCTGGGATCTATGCTCATTCGATGGAAAAAAAATCTGATTGCAATTTTTATTTAAAACGTTTGAAAATAGTAACAGAAGGCGAATTTCAAAGAATTGAAAAAAGAAAATTTGAGTTGAAGCTGTAATAGTGATTAATAAACTTCGATGTGTGTTATCTACAACTTTCACTCTTCAATTCATATCGTCATCAAAGGTTTTATTAACAGTTTTTATAGTTTATATAAGGAAGGGGTGGTAGCATTAATAAGAGCATATGCCAAGAACTGAGGATTGACTCTGAATTAACTTATGTAAATTTCAGAAGGCGTTTGTTGTTATCGTGTTAATTAATTTTCACTGAGATTTTTTTAAATTTGAAAGGTTTTGATCGCCGTTTAGTGAGAGTTGTAAAGTTTTAGGGGAGAAATTATTCAATTCATATTATGACATTTGTTACTTAGCTATGAGTCAGAGATTTCTTCGATTTTCGATTTACCATTTTATTAAAGGATCAAGACAATACTCGATACAAAGTGAGCAAAATATTAGCAAGATGGTTCGTTTTCAATGATAGTAAACTCAAAGAACTGTTCAATTACCTTTTTTGTTGTGACAAAAAGGATAAATTATTCAAATATTTTACCAGTTTACACGTTGAGAGATTGACCTAATTACGATTTTCATTTTTGTAAAACCGAATTATAAATTAGATTTCAAAATTCAAATAAAAGACCCTACTCTTCGAAAAATAGTTTCAAAATGTAAATTATTATTATATACTCAGGCAATAGTAGATTCCATCTGTCAGTTAGCCTGATATATGCAAATACTTACTACTTAAAAGCAACTAACTAAGGCCATGACTCTCCGCTGCACTGAAGACTACTAAATTCACTTTCTCTTCCTAATTGAGAGAAGTAAGTTCAAATATCTTTTTTGGACTTAAGAGTGATAGCTTCACAACATCACCAATTACTCTGCCAAAATAATGATCTCCTTCATATAGTGATACCTTTGTGAATCAGAAACTATTCTCAACCAAATCCTTCGTCAGCTAACCAAAAAAAAACAAACTTGATTTACCCGAACCTTTTCTTGTTTCGAGCTATTAATTGACTGTCGATACTAATATTACAAAGACTCCCTTACAACGACAAGATATTTATAAAATCAAGCCAAAAACGCACAATGCACTAAATTACCCTACTCTCTTTATTATGATTTAACTCACAAGCAATTTTAGAATTTTCGTCGTCATTTTCGACGGCGGAGTCGCCGGATCACCATACTCAACCACCGCACCAGCTCCATTCACTACAAATTTGTAAAAGCTCCCTTTGATATTACCAGTCACACCCGTTCGTGGATCATATAGAGGACTGTTGCGCTTCAGGAATTTAAATACCTCATTCGCGTTTGGCCCATTCACTTCAACCTTAGAGAACACAAGGAACTCCATGCCGCAAATGTCCTTTATCTGAGCTTTTAGATCCTGAGCAACGAGTTTGGTCTCCCCTTCGCCTTCGCAAGGGAAGAGCAAAACTTCCAAGCCAATGTCTTTAAACTGCTTATAGATGTTCGCAAGCTCCTTGATTTGTTCCTCCACGGGCTTGAGGCCATCCAGTCCAATATTTATGATGAGGATAGCTTTCTTGGTTTTCAGAGTGCTGAATTGGGCCCATCTATCATCGATATCTTGAGCTTTCAGCTGAAAAAATGACTGCACTGACATCTCGCTCTCCTTCTCTTGTTTTGCAACACATATGAATCCGCCCATGGCTCTTGATTCTTCCTGATTCGCTTTTCTCAAGAAAAAATTATCTAAAAGATTTTAAAATGCTAATCAAAGCAAATTTTAACAAAGTGAACGACTAAAGCAAAATCAAACTGAAAACAAATTAGGCTGAAAATAATTACTGTTAAACACTCATTAGTGATTCTTAATGTTGATTGTTGGGTAAAACCCCTCAGGATATAAGAAAAGTGCTTTATTTTGCTTTGCTTGTGAGGTGAGTGAGCTCTTTAAGGTGATTTAGATTAATTAGAATGCAAGGAGATTAGATGTTGTTATTCATTATGAGTAAAGGACTTAAATCACAAGTAGATAGCTAACCGTATTGCTCTTTCTGAAGTTTCTGATCTTCAGGGTAATCAGATTGAGCAGACGGAAGTGCATCTTTAAATGCCTGGATTTCCAGCAGGTTATTCACAATTTTTTCGATGATGGGAAATTCAGCGAGCTTGATTCCAAATCTCAACACACTTCCATACACTTGAGGTAAGAGCACGCAATCAGCAGCAGTAATTTCATCTCCAAAGCAATATTTTCCAGCTGTCTTTGACAACATCGTCTCGAGTGCCTTGAAGCCTTCGAGATTGTAATACGCTGCAAATGCTTTAGGGTCTTGGCCGTATTCATTTTCAACTTTATTCAGAATACCTGTGTTTTGAAGTGGTTGTATTCCAGAGTTGCAGATTTCGCAAATAGTTCTTACTTTCTGTCGTAACACAGGGTCAGTAGGATAGAGCTTCTTCTCAGGCCGCGTCTCGTCAAGGTACTCGATAATAGGGAGAGACTCTGTGAACACTTCTCCGTCGATGATGAGTGCAGGGATTTTTTTAAAGGGGTTTAGCTTCTCGTACTCAGGACTCTTACTTTTCAATAGATTTACTACGATTTTTTCATATTTGATGCCTTTCAAATTCAGCGCATTTCTTACTCTCCAGGTAGATGAGCTCTTATAGTAGCTGTATAAGATGATTTTATCCTTTGGGATGTCTGTAGGTTCCATTTTCGAGGATTGAGTAACTTTCGATGGTTTAGATTTTGATATCCTTGATGATTGATTGTGAAAATAAATTTTTTGTCGTCATAATGAATCCAATTTACTGATTTAGCCGCTATTTCGATCAGAATAAACGAAAATTCCAAAATTTCAGCTGTTTGTATGCTTAGAAAATGAAGGCTTCACAGAGTCAGGTCATCTTATACAGCTACTTCAGGAGCTCAGCCTCTTGGAGAGTCAGACCGTCCTCAATTTGAAATGCATAAAATATGAATACGCTTGGTAAAGAAATTCGAAATTTTTACCTTTTTGAATAACACGACGTGACATTAGGACAAATGAAAGAGGCATTGAAATATATCCAAAGGGCCATAAAAAGCTATGAGAATCGACCAGAGCCTGAAATTGAAGAGATTATTGAATGTAGCTGGGTGGTGGCACAGATTGGGTACAAGTCCAGTGGTACAACCTGGTAATTTTCTCGTTGAGGAGTTTCGTAATGTGTTTGATTAGGCCATTGAATACTGTGAGAAAATATGGGATTTATTAAGAATCTACGATTTTTCTGAGGATATTGATAGGCCTTACAAACAGAGCGCGTTGAAGCTCACCCTGATGGTGCTTTTCTCAACTAATCGATCATTCTGGCTTGACCAACAGGCATTTCTTTTGAATAAGATAAATTTTTTTATTATTAATACTACTATTATGATCTCCTTTTTATTTAAGTAAGTTCTCGAGCAAATTCATAGAAGTTGAATCCAGATTATAAAATTTCAGTAAATGAATCCTGTTCAAGTTTAAGAATCACACTGTTAACAAGTACGTGTGCGAAAATAGGAAAACTCAATTTGAATCCATATGAATGCCCACACTCCACATATATTCATGAATGATGATTATCTTGAAGAAGATCTCTTTTAGGATCGCATAACTAACGAAATTCATTTCTTCGGAAAGAGAAAAGACTGAAAAAGAGTTTCAATGAAAACTTTCTTTACGAAAAGTGACTTTCTTACAGTCTTTAATTGCTATTACCAATCTATTTTCAAGAATCCAATGGAAACATTCTTCTTTGCTACTAATAACAACCTATTTGAATGCGCGAAAATGGTTTATTTGGCCCAGCAGACTGGGTTCATGAATCATTGATTATCTACAGCTCCCATTATTTAGAAATTCATTTCAGAGTTTTGAGATTATTTATATAATGGATTAGAAATCGCAACTATTCATTAATAGATAGATAAACTAGTTCTTAAGTTGACAGCTTATTGCTGTGGCTTTGGTTTCTGATCTTCAGGGCAATCAGGCATCGCAGAAGGAAGCGCGTCCTTAAACTCCTTAACTTCCAGCAAATTATTCACAATCTTCTGGAGAGTTGGGAAATCATCTAACTTAATCCCGAATCTCAACGAGCTGCCATAAACCTGGGGCAGCACGACGCAATCAGCGGCGGTAATTTCATCTCCGAAGCAATATTTTCCAGCGGTCTTTGACAACATCGTCTCGAGTGCCTTGAAGCCTTCGAGATTGAAGTGAATTGCGAAAGCCTTAGAATCGTGGCCAAATTCCTTATCAACCTTATTCAATATACCTGGGTTCTGAAGAGGTTGGATTCCGGAATTGACCAGCTCGCAGATAGCTCTCACTTTTTGTCTCAAGACAGGATCAGATGGATATATCTTCTTCTCTGGGCGTGTTTCGTCGAGGTACTCCATGATAGGAAGGGACTCGGTGAAGAGTTGTCCGTCGATAATGAGTGCAGGGACTTTTTTAAAGGGGTTTAGCTTCTCGTATTCGGGATTCTTCTGCTCTCCTTTCAGAAGGTTGACTGCAACGTACTCGTACTTGATGCCTTTCAAGTTGAGGACGGTTCTGACTCTCCAAGAGGCAGAGCTTCTGAAATAGCTGTATAAGATGACTTTATCCTTTGGGATTTCGGTAGGTTCCATTTTAGAAGATTGAGTATCTTAAATCTTGGTGTTCTGATATCTTAATTATAAAGTCTTCAATAGTTTGAGTACTTATGTTCTATTTAGCTTTTAATAGTTGCTTCATGATTTAACGAAGTCGAATCTATATATTGAAACAAACCCCATACAATTATCCATTTGGACATAGTAGTAAACCACAACAATGGGCTTTTTCCGTAAAAAATGACGTTTGAGCGTGGAAGTGTCAAAGGGGTATCCTTCAATCAGCATGGCACAGCAAGAACTTAGTTTACTTAAGAGGTGGAACCAATTTATTCAGTCTTTACTCAGAAGAGATACATAAGTTAGCACAGAGAATATCTTATGGACAATAGATAGCATTAATGGCAATAGTTAATTTTTCCCAATAAGGTGTATTAATTCTTTTTCTAAATCACAAAATTTTTTTCACCTTCAGGACAATCGGGCTGCGCTGTTGGAAGCGCATCTTTAAACGCTTGAACTTCCAGCAGATTTTTCACTATTTTTTCCAAAGTCGGAAACTCCGTGAGCTTAATGTTAAATCTGAGCATGCTTCCATAAACTTGGGGTAAGAGAACACAATCAGCGGCAGTAATTTCATCTCCAAAGCAATATTTTCCAGCAGTCTTTGAGAGCATCTGCTCAAGGGCTTTAAACCCTTCTAAATTGAAATGAATGGCGAAAGCTTTAGAATCTTGTCCATAATCCTTTTCAATCTTGTTTGTGACGCTGCGAGTTTGAAGAGGTTGTATTCCAGAGTTAATAACCTCACATATCGCTCTTACCTTTTGTCTCAAAACAGGATTGGATGGATACAACCGTTTCTCTGGACGTGTCTCGTCAAGGTACTCCATGATAGGGATAGACTCGGTGAAGAGTTGGCCGTCGATGATGAGTGTCGGTACCTTTTTCATGGGGTTTAAGCGCTCGTATTCGGAAGTTTTCTGCTCGCCTTTAGCGAGGTCTGTTGCAGCGTATTCATATTGTATGCCTTTAAAGTTGAGGACGGTTCTGACTCTCCACGAGGCTGAGCTTCTGAAGTAGCTGTATAAGATGACTTTATCCTTTGGGATCTCGATAGGCTCCATATAGATATTCTATTTAGAATAAGTATCTTTTTATTTCTTGGAAATTTCCTTTGCTTATTCGTTTGAATAAAATGTATAGAACTTACTCGATATAAACGGCTAATTGTATTTTCTTTCGCCTTGTAAATATTTCGATTGAGTTAAATGAGGGCAGAAAACGCTACGAAAGCTCCAAGTTTTTGAGAGGTTAGCCTTCTAAAAGAGTTGCGAAATTTAAAAAATTGAGTTAAGTGAAGAAAAATAAAAACACAAAACTACCTTTTGAAATAAAGTGAAAGCATATTATTTAATTTTTTTAGACAACATTTATCACTTTGAAATTTTCAGAAAAAATCTGGCGATCTAAACTTGAGATAATAGTAGCATTGGATTAATGTTTCTTTCACTATCAAATTAGTTGAAATGCACCTAAAGAAAAACAAACTTCGACATGGGTCAAGAATTGATTCTTAGTAAGATGCAATGAATAAAATTACGTATATTAATTGAATCGATTATTCATGAATTTAACTGCTTAGACATTTACTTTTAAAGTATATAATAACATTATGACACTTATTGCGAATTGAAATACTAGATACTTATGAGCTACTGCTTCAATTTCTGATCACCTGGATAGTCTGGTTGAGCTGCCGGGAGTGCATCTTTAAACGCCTGAACTTCCAGCAAATTATTCATAATCTTTTCCATGATTGGATATTCCGTCAACCCAAATCCAAATCTCTTTGCACTTCCATACACTTGAGGCACAAGCACGCAATCAGCCGCCGTAATCTCATCTCCGAAACAATACCTCCCAGCAGTTTTTGAGAGCATCTTCTCAAGTATCTTAAACCCCTCGTGATTTAAATGAACTACAAACGGTGTAGGATCTTGCTTGAACCACTTCTCAATCTTATCCATGAACGTTGTGTTCTGCATTGGCTGTATTCCAGAGTTAATAATCTCACATATTGTCCTCACTTGTTGTCTTAGCACCGGATCAACTGGGTAAATCCGCTTCTCTGGCCGCGTTTCATCGAGGTATTCCATGATCGGAAGAGACTCTATCAAAATTTGTCCATCGATGATTAGCACAGGCGCTCTTTTTAGGGGATTGAGCTTTTGGTACTCCGGGTTGTCCTGATCGCCTTTCAGCAAATCTATAGCGGCGTATTCATATTTAATCCCTTTGTAATTGAGCACGTTTCTTACTCTCCAGGCAGATGAGCTTCTGTAAAAACTGTATAAGATGACCTTACTCTGTGAAGCCTTCATCTTAGCATATAAGCGGCTGAAATCTTGGAATTTTCGTTTATTCTTATCGAAATAAAATCGAATTTTGACATTCAATTCATTTAATTTTTGCTTCGACAAGAATAATGCCTGATAATCAATGTTTAAATGAGCTTACGGATCTTAGAGGACTTCTTTCCTTCTAACAACTCCACCTAAAAAAGAGAGGAAAGTCTCATTCTAATGAAAACTTTTTAAATGATATCAGTTTTAAGTATATGCACAAGTAAAAATCTTTCAAATCAATTAAATTCTACTAGTTAACGAACTCTCTCAATGAAAACAGCGCATATATATAATAAAGTGTAAATTACATAAAATGCTTATTAAGGTGCTCCTCAAAGAAAGGCAACCCATGAACGAATATCAACTTCTCGAAAAGTATCAGATTCCTATGGAAATTTCAATTAATACTCCCAAAAAGAAAGAAAAAGTTACGCTCTTAGCTCCGGTTCTGTATGCTCGACAAGGAATTGACGATAATTCGAGAGCAATTTGAAGTTTATATTATCCATGTTCTCAAACATGCCGATAAATATCTTCTTCAGGTACTTCACAAGACTGTCCTCGTCGGCACTGCTTGCAATGATATCATCGAAATACTGCTTTTGATAAATCTGATGAGCTTCGACGTCTAAAAGCTCCATGTTTCCTTCCTTGAACAGCGATTCTCTAATCGCGTCAAACATCTTGTAGAGGAATTTCTTGCGATCCTCTGTTGTAGTTGAGAAAAGCACCATCAGGGTGAGCTTCAACACGCTCTGTTTGTAAGACCTATCAATATCCTCAGAAAAATCGTAGATTCTCAATAAATCCCATATTTTCTCACAGTATTCAATCGCCTAATCAAACACATTAAGAAACTCCTCAGCAAGAATATTACCAGGTTGTAGTCGCTAGACTTGTACCCAATCTGTGCCACCACCCAGCTACATTCAATAATCTCTTCAATTTCAGGCTCTGGTCGATTCTCATAGCTTTTTATCGCCCTTTGGATATATTTCAATGCCTCTTTCATTTGTCCTAATGTCACGTCGTGTTATTCATAAAGGTAAAAATTTCGAATTTCTTTACCAGCAAATTGCTTTAACTCACAGAGCCGACGACAGCAAATCGCGCTCTCATCTGAATCTGGGCCTTTCGACGCTTCGAAGATATGAAGGGCTTTTTCAAAAAGGTGCGTCGCTTCCATTTTCTCTTTCATAAGCAGTTTTAACTTGGCTAAATCGAAGAGAACCTCTCCAGTCGTCGGGTGAGTATACCCCAGCATTTTCTCGCAAGTCTTGAGGGCTTTTTCGTAAATGACCAGCGCCTCCGAGTAGATCGCGTTTTCTAGGTAATACCTTCCGAGGACGTTATAGACGGTAACATGCAATGGATGGTTGTTCCCGAGCTGGAAGTTGAGGATTTTCATCGCTCGGTCGAAAAACTCGAGACTCTTGGGGATGTTCTTCTTTGATAGGTACGCTCTCATCAATAGGCACAGAGGCTTCACGGTTTCGACGTGGAACTGCTGGCAGTTCGTAATCGACTGCAGCGCTTTTTCGATCGCAGCGTCTATCTCGCCTTTTTGAAAGCTTATCTCCGCTAGATCTGCAAGAGCCATCGCGTCCTCAGTATAATGATCTCTGCCTGCCAACACTTCGTCCAACTTCATTTTAATGTTACAAGCCTCAATCGCAAGGTCATAGAGCTCTTTCTCGCGATAACTTTGATAAGCATCAGCGAGCTGCTTCACGGTCAGCGCGCGACAACTGAATGTCTTCACTTTTGGTAGTAACCCTAAAAAGTGGTCCTTTCGGAAAGGTTTAGGGTGTTTAAAAGGCTCCATTTGCATCAGGGTGATGTCCACGCGGAGGTTGATTCTACAGTGGTGCATGACGGCGAAGAGTAGCCCTCCGAAGATCAAGTCGGTTCTTCTAACTGTCATCAGGGAAAATTGGAAGTCTGCATGGACTTGCTTCGCAAGGATGTCTCGCCAGAACACGTCAGCTTCGAGTCCTGAGCCAAAGATCAAGTTGAGAAAGTCTACAACGCATTCGACGAGATCGGCTTCGTATTTGTTAGCGCGCTGTTTCAACTGCTTAGGCGGCATCTTGGTCATGCCTCTGTCTCTAGTCTTCACAGTGATATTTGAAAAATCAGGAAGTTCCTCCTCTTTTTTATCTTCGTCATGGAAGGCGAATTTTTTCAGCAGACCACCTCCTAAAATATTGTCCTCTTCTTCTCTTCCTATGAAAAAAGTATTTTATCGACTCAACTCGCCTATAGTAAATTACTTTGAGCAGATTCCCTCTTTACAACCTTCACCGTATCCTCAGTCGTCGCCTGAACCGGCTCTTTTACTCTATCTTCCATTAAATCCGCGAGCTGCTTTCGGAAAATTTTCTTAAGAGATCGAGCCGCCATCTCAATCGTGCATATATCACGCACGTGGGGCATGTTTGTTGATTCGCAAACCGTGCCGAGAAGATGCATACCGCAGCCATGCGAATGAAACGCCTAAGATTTCAGATAATTACATTTGTTAGCTTAATAGAGCCTTATTACCTGCGTTAGAGTCTCGCTGCAGACTGGCAGAAGGTCAAGACTTTCGAGATTTTTCAGCAGGGTCTTAACTCCGACGCTTCTGAGGAACTTTCCGGCCTCTGCTACCTCTATCTCGTCTTTCTCAGGCTCTACGCCTCCCACTCCCGAAAAGGTGTCTGCGTTGAGCGGCTTCGTGTAATTTATCAAAAACTCTGGTCGAAGCCTCTGCAGGAAAGGAACAGCGCTGTGTCGCTCGATATCGATGTCAACAGGGAAAATATCCGCCACGTTAGTGAGATAGACTATTTCAGGCCCTTTGTCCTCTTGTATTTGAAATTTGTCCTTTTTCTTTTTCTCACTGTTCAGATTCGCTCCTCCATCAATAATTTCGTCATAGTAGGGATATTGGACCTTAAACACCTTCACAAACACTGAAAAATGAGCAAGAACTGAATTTCTTTGGTCTTCCCAAGCAAACCAATGTTCCTAATGGCTTGCTGTTAAGAAAACTCACCCCCAGCCAAACTTACCTTTAAATTCAATTCTTTAGCGATGTATCTCAAATCCTCAGCGAGACTCTCAGTCGTCTTGTATACACCTGTGCTCGAGGGACCCCAGGCGAGATTTTCGGGGTCTTTTAGATCAGGATCACACTGAGCAAAGCTCCTATACCCCTGAATTTGTGAGACGCAGGTTTGGGAGGGAAGCTGATTTACCTTGTAATCGATCAGAAAGGTCATAGGCACTCGAAACAACGACTCCTTCAGAGACTTGTTATAGTTATATAGCACGTCGTTAAGCAAATTCAATGCTCTGAATTCTACAGCAGATTATAGTGAGGGATAACTCCATTTCTCTGGGGATTACCATGTCCATAATGTTTTATATTTTTCTCCGAGTAGATGAGCTGATCTCCTTGCAGAAGACTCGTCTTGAGGTCCATTACCGACATTCCGACTGAAGATATCTTATACACTATCTCCTGGATTCGAAAGACGCGCTCTTCTCCCTCTTGACTAATGAGGAAATTCTTATACTTCCTTTCATTAGGTGGATTCAACAAATCATCAATCAGCGCCTTGGAAACTTCGGTAACTATCAAATAACCTCGACTCCGCTCTCTAAGAGGAAGGTATCATACCTCTGTTCTTCATCTCGCCCAGAAAAGCAATGACTCTAAACCCAGATTCAACCGCATTGTCTAAATTCTCGCCTCCTTGCAGCACTATCCGCATGTTGTCGTCCACGACAGAATTATATTTGTAATCGTACGCCGTCTCATATTTTTTTATCTATAATAGCCGGGAGCATCGGGAAACAGCGTTAGGCAGGGTCTAGCACGCAATTAACCTTTTCTTGTCTTCTTTTTTCTTCCATTTCCCTGTTTAATACATAATATAAGGCTGAAGGCCACATAATACTAAATATACTTTCTCCGTTGCAGTTCTTCCTCTTTCTGCTTCCGCTCTTGCTCTCGAAGTGCGTCTTCTTTAGCCTTATTCTCTTTCTCCAATTCTTTACGCTTCCTCTCTTCTTGCCTCTCAAGCTCCAGAAGCTGCTCCCTTCGTTTGTTCTCCTCTTCTTCTCGCTTCTTCGCCTCCATGTACTCCGCGTATCTCTTATTTCTCTCTTCCTAGTAATCATCGATTCAATGTAAATACCACCGGAATTCATTGTTTTATTAATACTATATCCCTCTCACGCTTAAGCTTCTCTTGCTGTTCTATCTGCTGCCTTCTGAGCCTATCTTCTGCTTCTTTCTCTTTCTTTTTTTTAATCCTTTCCTCTTCTTCGGGGTCAGCCACCTTCACAGGGTTTCTCACTTGAAATATGAGGTTTTGCTAACAAATCATTTCATTTTCATGGTCAAAGCGCGCTGTACCCATTGCCGCAGACTATCCCAATTATCAACAAAGAAAAGCCATGAGGTCTTCTTGCCTTCGGGTTTCACTTGCAGAGTCTTTTTCGAACGGCCCGACCAGCCTGCCCCCGTTGGAAACGACACCTAGCCATGGCCAAATAGCATATTATAGGAGAGAATACTCCCGATGTCGTACCTTGAAACCGTATTCTTTCTTCTTCTTGTCCAAAAGCGCCTGATCCAACTCTTCGACGGTTACGTAGCTTACTTCCACCGAGAACTTCGGAAGGGATTCTAGTGTTTCTAACTCGAAAAATTCTCCGCCGGCATCAGGAGGAAACTTTGTGTAGTATGAGAGGATGCCTTCTCGAATGACAAGAAGTCGCTTATGAGTAGTAAAACCCACTGTACGGTGATTGAAGAAGAATTAAAATTTCGGTCGGAGGTGCGGGATAGAGTTACTATTGCTGACTTTCTCGAGAATCTCGGAATACATGACATTTGCAGGGTTAACCATCTTGAATTATAGCGTATTCTGTAGTAAATAAATTTGTTAAATTTTCCTATCGTATCGAAACTCACAATAATTAGTTACGCTGTTGCAAGCCTCTTTTTGTTGAATGACTGGTGCGGGTGATCTGAGTTTATCTACACACATTTCCTCTCCGCTCTGAGAGAGTATCAAGGATTATATATACATTCTAACCCTTCGATTGCTAATATATGAATGAAATCAATGTGAAATTCTTGGTCTAATATTTTTTAAAGTAGAGCAATGTGTTGGTTTCTATGTCTTTGTGCTGTGCTTTAGACCAGCCTCTTCGATTTCTACACTAATGAGCATGCTGAATTAAAAGACTCACGCAACTGTTCATTCTCTATCGAAGCGTCTTTGAGTAAATTTAAAACCTATTTGCTAAGTACAGTTTATAATCTGTTATTATCGTTCACATAAAAGCAATCAAAAATGGTGAGTAAGACTCCCCTTCTTGAATTCACACGAAAAGCCGTTACTCTTGCGAATAAAGAAGTCATTTCTTATCTCCATAAGGAAGACCCTACCGCCACAACAAACCTCGTTTGCATACACGGAAACTGCACCAGTTCTGATTGCTACATCCCTTTCATCAAGAAATTCGAGAAGGCGAACATCTATGCCCCAGATCTGCGTGGATACGGGGACTCCACCTACAAAACTCCTGTCTTTACACTCACCGACTTTGCTAGCGACGTCAAAAACTTCATTGACGAGCTAAAAATCACAAATCCTATTCTTATCGGCTGGTCCTTCGGTGGAGCCGTCGTCCAGCAGTTCCTAATCGATTACCCAGACGCAGTGAAGAAAGCAATCCTGCTTGCCTCGGTAGGCGCGACGGGTCTCTCTTACAGAGCGCGACAACTCACTACCGGCGAGTTGGTATCCAACCCTTTCTTCCTAGCTCTCGAAAAAGAGCTCAAAGAGGGTACCGGCGTGATTCACGAAGGGAGTTTCTACTCTTATAAGAGCGAAATGACGACCGAAGAGTTCCAAACCTTCATTGCTCAGGCTCTGAAGCAAAGAAACTACCGCAGGACGATGGTTATCACCGGCGACATGAATCTCGGGAAGCACTTCCCGAAAATCAAGGCGGAGGTACTTGTTATCCATGGGACGAAAGACGTGAATGTTCCTTATGGCATCGGACAGGAACTCGTCGAGCTTCATTTGAAAGAAAAAGCAAAGTTGAAGTCGATTAAAGGGGCTGATCATTTTCTTTTGAGCACGTATTTAGAGGAAACATGCTTAATTATTAGTGACTTCCTTTCTATTGTGACATAACCCAATCTGTCTATCACATTACACATTTAATCTTCCATAGCACATTTAATCTTCCATAGCACATTTAATCATGCCAATATATACACCTCAACTTGGTCTATAGCAAAATAGCTCTCTCTTAATCAATATTCTGTAAGTCTACGGCAGCACGAAACCCTGTTTGATCTGATAAAATCTGAAAATTTTTTGTTGAGAGTCGCAAATTTAGATTTCTGATCGGATGAAAAAGGGGCTTATTGTCCTAAAAATATCATATTCTGACTAAAATCCAATTTAAAATGAACGTAATAGACACCACAATAGCATCACCAGATGGAATTGTACGAGTCTTATTTGTTAGTAGTAATATTGGAAAGCGTCTCGTAAACCGAGTTCGTAAACTTTGTAATCAGCATATCGCCAGCCTTTTGTACATCTTGCCTTAGTTTATAAATCTCAGTCTGAGAATTTCT
>ENA-UOTZ01001083-UOTZ01001083.1-compost-metagenome-genome-assembly--contig:-NODE-1083-length-20382-cov-24.096282_pt1 | contig 20382 bp, 12 predicted proteins | sample MGYA00238144_ERZ746983 | MGnify/ENA primary metagenome ERZ746983 (study PRJEB28759, sample SAMN06268863) | compost metagenome | isolation source: single cell | place: USA: California, Emeryville, Joint... | reverse complement strand
TCAGGATGTTCAATTGGGTAGAGAATCATTTCCTGAAGGTTTCTCTTGACTTCTTCAAGACCTCCGATATCTTCCCACTTGACGTTCGGAACCTCGACAACGGTTTCTCTAAGAGATGATGGGTTCACAGTTGCTTGAGCAGATTTGAAGTGTTCTTGAGTGACAGCCATGGCATCGAGAACTTCTGCTGGGATCTTGTCTTCTTCAATATCGATGATATCCATCTTCTCTCTGATACATTGAAGAGCAGCTTCAGAGCAGAGTTGAGCAAGATCGGCTCCAACGAAACCGTGAGTGTCCTTAGCAATGCTTTCAAGGTCAACATCATCGGCAAGTTTCATGTTCTTGGTGTGGATTCTGAGGATCTCCATTCTACCGATTTCATCAGGAACACCGATATCAATTTCTCTATCGAAACGTCCGAATCGCCGGAGAGCTTGATCGATGGAGTTAGGTCTGTTGGTAGCAGCAATAACGATAACTTGTCCACGAGACTTCAGACCGTCCATCAAAGTGAGCAATTGAGATACGACTCTACGCTCGACCTCACCGCTGACCTTGTCTCTCTTTGGAGCAATGGAATCGATTTCATCAATGAAAATAAGGGCAGGAGAATTCTTCTCGGCCTCTTCGAAAGCTTTACGAAGGTTGGATTCTGCCTCACCAGCCATCTTCGACATGATTTCTGGACCGTTAATCAGGAAGAAGAAAGCACCGGTTTCATTAGCGACGGCTCTGGCAATAAGCGTCTTTCCTGATCCAGGAGGTCCGTAGAGAAGGACTCCTCTTGGTGGCTTAACACCGAGAGTCTTGAAGAGTTGAGGATGTCTCAATGGCAATTCAATCATTTCTCTGATCTGAGCCATTTGTCTTCTGCAACCTCCGACATCGTCGTAACCGACGTCATCGGCTCTTTCCTCTTCTTCTCTCTTGATCGGCTCGCCTTCAGTGTAGAGAACAGTTGTTGGGGCAACTATACCGTAGTCTTGAGGTTCGGTGGCAACAACCTTGAACTCGACTGGCCTGAAGCTGCCTCTTACAAGGAACGTATCGCCCTTCTTGAGTGGTCTGTACGCATCCTTAAAGTATGGGACCAAGTAAGTTGTGGCAAGGTCTCCTGTAAGTCCTTCGATTGTGTCATCAATGGGAAGGACGTGGACTTTAGTGAGATTTGGCACGTTTGGAACCGATTTGACGCTTACAATGTCTAGTCAAAAAGGATCAGAAATGTTTGAGATATTCTAGTAATGTCATTACCTCCTAGCCTGACTCTGAGGTTCTTTCGAACGACCTTGTTCATTCTGATCTTGCCTTCCTCGAGCTTGTTGTCGACAAGCGCAATGACTAGGGTTTCATGTCGTTTTTTCCCTTTGATGAGGATAGGATCTCCCTTAAAAATCTTCAATTCGTTCAATTTCGATTGACTCATAGCAATGGTTGAGTTGTCATCGTTGATTGCGTCTTCGACCTATTGCAGTTAGAGGTTATAGAAGGGTAAGAGGTTAAAGAGAATTACAATAAGTCTGTTGGGAGCCTTTTTTCGTTCGAGAATTGCTGTAGAGTAATCTTTCTTTTCCTCCTTAACGGGGGCTTTATCACTCCTTATTGAAAGTGAGGATCAATGGGTTGCGAGAGAAGCGGATTGCTTACTTATCTACCATGATCTCAAATCAATATGTTGTGCTTACGAATAATCAAATTATAGAAGATACTCGAGATTCCGGTATTTATATCCGAATTTTAACTTTAATTCCAGGAGTCATTCCAAGAAGAATCTTTTTTTCAACAAATTTCATGTGGATGCGAGCCCGTATTTTCTAATCAACAAAAACAACTTTGATGTAGCATCTGATCTCGCACCGCTCAGAACTTCAGTTGCATTGTGTAATAGGGATAATCATTTTTCCAGATATATCTCAGAGGTTTTTTCACTGTAAGTGCTCAATGTTTCTAATTTGAAGCAAGAAATTTCTGGAAAAAGAAGATTTAATATTTCTTTTGAAATGTTCGCTCAAAACGTTTTAAGTTGGGTATAATGGCCGAGTAGGTGATTATTCTTCTTGGTGTATGAGAGGAGATGTTGTTTATGATATGAATAGTTGAAAAATACAGGCAAAATTTACCTCAAAAATATTCAAAAAATAAACATTTGGTCTCCAATGTAATGGTCGAAGGGGCAAAGATTTCTCCTCAATTTTTGAGGACACCGAATAATAAGCTCTTTCTAAAATATGCAGAACGACTCGATCGCCAACAAGACTGAGGTATTAATGGTTACTCATGCCTTTTTTGAACAACAGTTAGTGATAAATATGTGAAATTGCTCGCTTTCAGACAAAATAACGAGAAAGCTTCAATTTAAAATTTCATTCAGCCCAAAGAAAATCCGAAAGAGTAACCACATTAGAAATTTCTATCTTGTTGAGAGAAGTATATGAAACTACGATGTAAATTTCTTATGGTAGTTTTGTAAAAAGGGATACTTTCAAGCTTTCTGAGCGTGAAGACGAGTGTTCAAATTGATTATCTTGATTTGATAAGATATTAGGTCCTTTCCTTTGGTTTATAGATACCAAGATGGATTATTTTCATCATGTCCAGGAATTTCTTTAACGAAAACACAATCACATCGTTAATGCGATTATAAATCGGTCCTCAACTTACTTGCTCCGATTACCTAGCTAAAGCGATAATATCCTATCATGTATGCTTGATAAGAAATTTGACAGAGTGCTGCTTCTTCTGCTTTAAAAAATAGTGTCTTTCTCCGTTTATTCCAGCCTTATAACTAAATTCCCACTTATGGCAACTGTTTGCATAATCCATAACATTATATTATAATCCAATTTTCTGGAAAAATCTCAACGATGCGATTTTAAACTTGCCATGAACAATTTCTATCGTGTTTCAAACAAATCAATCAAATCAATTCGAAAAAAATGAAATTCATTGTCAAGCTAATCAGGAACAGCATTTTTCGCGTGTTCTCTCTTCCCACTGCAAACGCACGCTTACCTGATGTCGAAGCTCTTGATAGCAGGTCAAATAACTCAGAAAACATCCACCATCCTCTTGAAACACAGAACTATCAAGTGTGCATCATTCATAAAAAATTCGAGTTTGAATTCCGTACCAGGACCAGAGGACTCTTGGATCTTGGTAAGGTTCTTTCCCTTCAATAACTCACTAAATTATTGCCTCACTTCGTAGTTGACTCTCGCAATGGTTTCTATAATAGAAGAACCGGTGATTTTCCAATGGGTGGTGACCATTTCGTGGTAAATCGACTGGCTGAGATTTCATGATGTTGATTCATAATTCAGCATGTTCTGAGTTTCCCAAAGAGAGCCCTTGACAATTCTTTCAGAAATGTGCCGGACAATCACACAACCATCAGTCGCATAATTGAAAATATACCACTGTATTCACTCTGCTGCAATGGCATGGTCTCATTCATCTTGTTTTCATAGGAATAATACGAATAGCGAACTCGCTAGTAACGAAGAGATTGTCGGCGAAAGCACGATTTTATGTAAATTTTCATTTTGTTTGCTATCATTCATCGCATTGGAAATAGCTGAGGAAGAGCTAATATCCTCACTGGAGCTCAAAAAAAGCGAGCTATTGGAATATCACAGAAACAAAATTTTGAGGCCATGTCTTTAGATGATGTTGGAAAGAAAACGCTACTTATTTACCACTACTACTCAACTATTACTGACAATCAGTCTCGAACTCGTTCCTGCTGGTTATTCTTATGAGTTATGTTAACGAAAGATTTTACTGTATGGGAGAATTAGCAATCTCTAATTAATACTACACGAACACAAAACTTCAGATTACAAGCGAGTTTGATTTGCGTGTTATTACTTTCATATGGGAGCAAAGCAAATTGATTAGTCGTATTGGTAACGGAAAATGCAGGAGCAATAGATTTCTTGAATGCATTTAACTTCTCTATTCTTACCTTTTCAGAGGGAAAAGACCGCGAATATCGAATTAAATTACCATAAAACGATCAATCAACAATATGATTGCCATAAAAAAAATTAGAAGGAAGTTGATATATACTTATGGCTCTTTGAAGCAAGTGAAACTATTATTCCAGCCCTAATGGGATGAGAGTAGATAACATTATTGGCAATGAGATCTATAATTTAACTGAGAATTCGGAGTCTTGCTTTCTTTTCAAACATATGATCAGACTTTTTGTTTAGATACTGCTTCATTAGTTGAAAGATGAGAAAGACATTAGTGTCAACTCTGAATCCACCCTCTGGTTAGTATTCAATACCCTGTCGAGTCAAAATTTTCCAAAATATGATATTTTGTGAACTCAAGCGACCCGGTCTCAACTCTTAGATGCTAATCAAGCTCCACTGGTGCGATCTCTGATGCATCACCAAATTCTAACTGATTTTCGAGGGTCATTGAATTTAATGAATTTTTTTTTTTCCTTAATAATACCTTAAAGAGAAAGATGACTCGAATCTGTTGTACTCGAGTCACATTAATTATTCATATTCCATTTGATCTGAGGCACCTTGCATTAGTAGCGAAGTGCTTTCAAAATCTACTTCAATAGCCTCTCAACACAGCGACATTTCACAGAGGAGAATAATCAGTACAAAATTCTGATTAGTAGAGAGACAACCCAATCCTTCTTCCCACCCCCCCCCCAAACCATAATTATAACATTCTATTCATCTATAAAACACAGTTCTAATGAAACTCCGGATAAGAGAAAGTTCCATTCTTCTAAAACTCATACGGTATAAAATACGGCAAACTTTAATAAAAATTAAATGGTTTTCCGTAAACTGAGATTATCTTAGAACTTCATAAAGTAATCAGACAAAAAATTGACCAGAAAATGCGGAGAAACCTTCATATTCTACTCTTGATGACAATTTGGTGCTGGCCAGAACAAACCACCAACCAAGGTGTAAAAATATTTCTCAAGAAAGCCTCTAACTGTGATAGTTTGTCGGTGAATAGACTTTTACAAAGTCAAAAGTTGACGATGACGTAATTCTGATTCATTAATTAATTTGATTCGAACTCTGAAGTACGTTTTATGAGTCAGTGCTATAATCATTATTTAAAACCAATGTCGTTCCGACAACTCAGCCAAGAGCTAAAGCTGGCGCTGCCAGCACTAGAGAAAACAGTCATCGATTCGAACACCTCAGAGATGCAAAGCTTCGAGAGTGCTAACGTTATATTGCGCGATTACGGACCGGTTATGAAGGTAAACTTGGAGAACATCTCCTCAGGCGAGTCATCTCCTTGCCACAGCGACAATGAGAAATCCTCACTGCAGACAAAGCGGAAAAAAGATTTGAGCCTCTACAACATATTGAGTTACTACCTCGACAGTTCAAGCGTTGAGGAACTAAAACCATTTAATCCTCAATCGAATGATTTTGATTGGGTGATCATAATGGGATTCCTCAACGATGGACAGGTCACAAGAGCCAAAGAGATTCTCGCGAACACACCATGCAAAGGAAAAGTGCGATATGCGAAGAGGGTTTACTACAAAGGCTTCAGATCATGTTTATTCGAATGCAAATCCTCTGAAGACGCTAAATATGTGTTAAATTTCGCACTGAATCAATCAACGCTGATGTCGAAGTTTCGAACGGAACTTTGGGGGTTGCAGTTGCGGTCAAGGTTCAAAGATGCTGCATTTCAAAGTAGCTATAACGCTATTATTCTGAAGAATATCCCACCACAGTTCTCAGCAGAGACTTTGAGACAGATAATCAAAGCAGAATGCGCCAAGACGGAAGTGAAGTCGATTGATGTGTTAACTTTGATTGAGAACACGATAGTGACGACGATTGCTTTTTCGTCATTAGAGGAGGCAGAGCTCATGTGCCAAAAGCTGAATAACAAAGTAGTTCAAAATGGAAACATTCTGAAGGTAATTAATGATAATTTTTTTATGGTGATCAGAGCTAATCAATCTTCTTTGAAAAATAGGCAGCACTCGTGATGAAACCGGCGTTTAAGCACCGGAACAAGGATAACTCGATATTCAAAGACTACTTGATTGAACCTAAGAAGACAATGATCGAAAAAATGCTTAGCTCTCGGCTTTTCAAAAGCCAAAGCAGCCAAGAGAACAAAATCTCTTCGAAGAAGGCTAACGTGAAAGAGTTGTTGGGCTTATTGAGTAAAAAGACAACTATTCCACAGAATAATGAGACTGAAGCTTCAAAACCGATTGCTCCTGAAAAAATAGAGGGAGGAGACAAAGAGAATGCGCAAATAGATGGACTTTCGGTTAGGCCGGTAAATCAGGCTTCCAAGCCTGAGTTCGATAAGCTTGTGCTGGAAAAAATCGAGACGTGTCCTCCGCCGAGCACGAAAAAGACGAAAAAACGCAAGAAAAAAAACAAGGCAAAAAAACTAAAACTAAAAATGAAGAGAGCATCATCACTTCCTCTTCCTCCGCTGCAAAAAATGAATAGCGAACCGAAATATCCGGAACCACCTTTCCCAAAACCTAGTCATCCTCCATATTATGGAGAGCCTCAAATGGTGCCTGGAGGCTACTATTATAGTTATCCAGCACTCTATGCGAATATGCCAATGAACTATTTCTACCCTCCTCCTCATTTTGGCTATTATGGGATGCCAATTCAGACGGTTCCTCATATGAATCAACTGGAACCAAAGTCAAGACCGCCAATGCCGGCGCTCCATCACCACCCTGGTAGTTTCGAAAGCGAAATCGCTCAAAAGAAAATTTTTGTCGATGGAGGAAAAACCATTGAGAAAAAGATCATGCCTGAAGCTTGCAAGCTCAGGGCGAAGAAAATTTGAAGAATCCTTCGGAAGAAAATAGAGACGTGCAACTGCGCGCTCTTTATTGTTGCTGACGAACCATTTTGTCAACTAAGAGAATGTGGTTTTGTTAGCAACTCCGATGAATTTCAGGCCTATGGATAGTGTTTATTCAGGTGGAGAAAACTGTAAGTTCTCAATTTTTTGAAAGAAAGAATTTGGACATAGCCATCAAATGATCTCTGTTCTGATCTAGAATAAGATTTAAACGCAGATGTAGCCTTTGGATCTGGGAGGTAGGTAAGTAAATATTATTCTCAGACACGAAGGAAGCGGATAGATGAGAAAATAGAGTTCTTTGATGATATGGACATCGCACAGTTCGGAAGGATTTTTGTGCAATTCTTGAAGGTTCGAAGAATTGAGGATATATCGACCAAAAATGGTTAAGTAGGATAATGCTATTGAATTAGGAGTTAAGGTGTCTAATTATTAATTTTTGAGTGTAGTCATGATATTATGGAGATTCAAATAAGATTGCTGTTGTTGTTTACTTAATCAATAATTGAATAATTTGATTTAATATTTCTGTTGCATTTAATAAACAAAGCTTTCAGATGAATAAGTACTTTTACTAGTATATATTTCGTAATAAGTGCATTTATTGGATAAAGGAAGAGCATATCGTTTCCTCTCAGTCACACTCTATTGTTAATATCTGGATACTTGTATTTTGATTGTTGCACATGAATCAGCTAAGAAAAAGATAAATTGGTTTGTCTTTAATTTTGAAAACCAAGATTAAAACATTGTTAAGGTTTGGTAAAGCTGATGGTTGTGATATATATTCTAATGCTGGGGATATTATTGCTCGAATTTAGAGTCAATGATTTTCGATTTTGTATATCGACTCTCCTTCATCGTTTCACAAGATTAATAAGATCCAGCAATAGACTCTAATCTCATCTAATAAAATCGTAATAAGTAAATCACTCACTATCAATATGCGAGCTGAACTAAAGGTACGCACAGCGCGAAACAATTACTTCTCTAAAAATCTAGAGCAAAGATCAGAACAGATATAATTGAAATAAGCTGAGCCCAAGTATTTGCAGAATTTGCATAGCCACACACAGCTTTACAAAAAAAATTTATCAAACTTCAAGTTCAAATATCATTTTGTTAACGTATAACACTTTCCAATTATTGATGATATTCCGACTCTGTCGCCCTATCCTGATCCCCCTTTCCTATTGAATCATTCACTTTTTTTCCCAGATGAGCAATTGGCGTATTTGAATTGGTCGGACGCATCGCTCCTACTACCTGTGGATCGTTCGATTTCCTCTGGAAGTTGCTTAATTCCTAATAAAAAATGCTCATCTCCATTCACAGTGTCATAATTCATACTTTCACAAGCAGTTCAAACTCTTCACGCAGCGTCTCCACCGTGCTTTGAGTTTCTAATCTAAGCTTCTCTGAATTCTCCAGTTGAGTCCTATTTGCATTTTTCATTTTCAAAAAAAAGCCTCCCAACGCAAATTTTACTTCAGCAGTTGCCTTAGTTTTTTGTTATCTTCATCCAATTGCTTGATCTTCTTCGCTTTCTTTAGGGCTTTTTGGTTATCAACATCCCTAAAGCAGATCAACTTAAAAAACCTCATTACATTAGTGTAGTTACTTGTAAATGGAAGGATTAGAAAAAACTTTATTGCATTCATAAGACAGCGTCTTTATCGTTTCTTTCGCTTTCTCCAGCTGAACTCGCAAGCTACGATTTTCTTGGATCAAGCATTCCAAATTAATCAAATTCAGGTCTAATGCAAGCCGAACAGTGGGATTCAGTAAGACGAGGTGCTATTACCGCTGTTTTTAAATCTGACTGCGATGTTTCCAGATTGATCGATTTTGTCTGGAGAGATTGGTACCAGCTGGAAGTACTCAATTTCTTCAGGAGAACCTACCTGGAAGAAATCCCGGAATAAATTGCTCTTTTTGAAAAAAAGGTCATCAGCACGAAAGTTGCAGAGGCTAGGAGTGTATATTTACAATTTTGTCGTGTGGTTTCGGCACCAGTCCAGGGATGACTATTGAAATCATGCTCATTTAAGGTAGAAATTCAATTAAATAAATATTAGTTATACTAACTACTTTTCGATTGAGGTTTCAAAATGGATTTATTTATATCAGAACTCAGCAATGTGCTTGAGAATGTTAATGGTATTTGGAGAACAAAAAAAATAGAAATGAGTGATAATTATATATATGCTCGACAAAATAATATTAACCAAACAATTAATAGGGCCGTCTAGGTGATAGATATAGAGTTATTAGTTATATATATTCACAAAAAATGAAATATTCGCTGTGACCCCCGAAGTATAGTTATCATAGGAAATTATGCAATAAACGGAATACTAACCTATTGGACTAAAGATGTTATTTTACATGAACGCTGATAATCTCGAAACCTCTTTTTCGCTGTAATCCTCATTGTTTAACTTTCAGATGTGCTAAGGAAGAGGTGTTATCAAACTGTATCGATTAAGACAGCTCACATTTGATTAGCTTCGCTATCGTCCCTTTCGCGTTAAAATCTTTCGGTTTGCTAAGTAAAGGATAAGATGACTACAAAAGTACTTAAGCTACCTTGTTGCTTTCGTGTTTTCGTCATTTCGAGGCAGATAATAGAATTTTTGAGCCTTCGGCGTGCCTGCTTTTGGGTTTGGAGTATCCTTCTTGCTCTATGAAAAAGAAGTTAATGTTGCTTCCAAGGTCAAAGTACCTGCAGCTTCAAGTTAAGTTCAGGTTTGCCTGATGGGATCTCTTTAAAAGACGATTTTAGGGAGCTCGCTACTACGGTGAAGTTGTCTTGAGAAAGAGAATTCGTGCCCACTCCGCAATTCGAATATAGTTGTCCCAGCTGAGAGGTATTGAGGTTTTGGCCTTTGTCTATGGAGACGTTTATTGAGTCGACTTTCGGCTCGTTGCTGACATTATTCATGTAATAGTTATTATAATGCTCGCGTTCTTCTCGGCGAGACAAAAGCGCTCGCTGCTCCGAAGCGAGTTTAAACGTCCTTGTGTTTCCTGAAGCAAGTTCTTTTGAGAGGTTCCCTTGGCTTTCCTTGTCTGCAATATTATATTCAGGTCTTAAAGAGGCAATTGAGTATGAGTAGATAACAATTAATTGTTACTGGATTTTCTTTCTGCGATTGCTTGCGATCCCGTTTTCTATACTACTGTTACTGTTCTTCGGTGTTTTTTTGTTTTTGTCCTGCGCTCTTGTTGTTGGTTGGGGCATAGTCGTGAGTTTTGTAACAACCAATTTTGTAATGTATTTAAAGTCTTTGTCAGGATTTGGTGAGATTTCACCTCTCGGCTCCTTTTTCTCGGGCTCAATAGTTAGAATCGTACTCGTTTTTTGGGACTGCTTGTTTGATTGCTGATAATTCAGAATTAATGAGACTAGAGCAATGGATTAGATCATCTACGGTTTCGCCTTCAACGTTGCGAATCGGACTCAAAGACACGGCAGAATGCTGGTGAATTTTTGGAATAGTCAGAATGTTTTGGTCTGATGAAGGGCCTGATACTGCTCCCTTGCTAAAGATGTCTCGACTTGGTGAGAGAGGGCTATTGAAATAGCTAAAACGATGACAATTATTCAATTTCAACATGCGAGAAGGGAGTTACTTTGGTGCATTCTTCTTGACAATCGTCAACATACCAGCATTTCCATCGCTTTCAAACTGAGGGTTAAGATTGGCATTGGCAGCATAAAGGTCGCGTTTCAATGGCAAACCGAAGCCTAATTTCATGGATTCATGACTCCTGGTTCCCTCACTGGCAGACAAAGGGCTCAAATTATTCGAGTCGGGAGTATACTTGCTGTTGAGATGAGACTTGAGTACTTTCACGGGCGTCGTTTCTCTCGGCTCGTTTTTATTCGAAGCCTCTCTTTCAGGAACCAGGTCATCTAGGACAGTAATTTTCACTCCGTTCGCTTTCGGCAGCAGACTGGTTGTGATTCGTAATTTTTCAGTCCCCAGCTTTCTTGATCTATTCGCAACATCCTAATTTCCAATCATTTTTTCATTCATCATTAGGATTAAAAGAAGCCAGGTTACCTCGAAGCTTTTCACTTCTGGGCTAAAATTTTCGTTCAAAGCTTTTTTGATCAAGTTTCTATATTCGTCTAACCCTGGAGAGTGTTCATGCTTTTTCCCACAAGTCGGTGGACTCTTGCTCTTCGCATGAAATTGATTATAAGTAAGTCTCTTCTTTTGTTCGTTTATAAGGCTCCGAAAAGTCGAAGAGAGTCCATCGACAGAGAGATTTGATTTTGGAGATCTGCTTGAATCGGAGAGCTGCGAATCGCTCTCTTCGGTGTCATGATGAAGATTCATCTTCAAATTATTGCTTGATTTGGATGCTGTGCCACCGATGCCAATTTCCTTTCGTTTATACGAGTTGTTGGAGTTCGCGCTGTTGCGAGGCGACTTAGAGTTCAGTTTCTTCGCATTGCCTTTATGAAACATTGTTAAGATTAGTTGGTTTGTCGATTGGGGCATTGTGGATGTACCGGCGGCTTTAGCTTGGCGGACGGCGATGTCGATAGATTGTATAAGATTAATCTTTGCTTGAGGAACCACCTTTGTGAGTAAATTAGATACAACAGGCTTTTCTGTTGTCCCTCTACGTGATGTATCGAACAAACTTAAAGGAAATTTTGAAGGGAATATAATAAATATAAGCTACTTTTTTCGATCAAGGTCGAGGTGACTAGAAGCGCTCTTGCACGACTCTGCTTTGGCAAATGATAATGCGTTACGGTTTGGACTGAGACTGGTCCTTGCTTCAAAATTATGCTGTTTCTTGATGGTTTCCCATTGATTTTCGAGGTCTTCAATGCTTTTCGATGAGTTGGAGTGCTGGAGCAATGGGATCGTCAGCTTTCCGCGATCAGTCTCAAAATGAGCCAGAATTTTATTGAAATTCATGAATTGACGACCCGACGAGTCTAACCGCGGACTGTTCGCTTCAGAGCGTGACATCCTATTCATGATTCTTTCTTGCTGGAGGCTTTTTAGCTCCGGTCTCGTAGCGTTTCTGAAGTTATTGCCAAAGTTTGACGAGCTAAAACTTTCGTTGAGCAGCGATCGCGGTGGGATTTCGGAAATCGCGTCATCATTAAAATCTCTCTTCGTGGTGTCGTCGTCTTTGGTGACCTTGAGGCAGTGGCTATCTAGCTGTGGTTGACTCATTTAATCAGATCCCTTAGATAAGAACATAACGATGAATAATTTTATTTGATTAAGTAAAACCAGTAGCGATGTTCCTCATTTTTAATAAAATTATTCTTTTTTTCATGGACGCACAGAAAAGCTCCCACATGAATTGAAATTGCTCTTAAACTCGTAGTTTCCGAGCAACTATCAAGAATATTTGCGATTCTTTCTTAAATTCATTCAACATGGAGGACAATTTGTTATAGATAGTAAGTTTCAATGAGACTTACGAATTAAAAGTACATATGAAAATAGACTTGAAATAAATCCCAAAATGACTCATAACAACTTATGACAATAGAAATTCGAAAGTTAGAGTTTGAATCAAACGTTAAAAAATGGCGAAAATCTTTAAAAAATATTTTGAAACGGCAATTATTTTCTAAGCGAGGGCCCATTCATGCGTGCGTGCGTAGGAAATACTCGAACAGCTGTCTTTTTATTATTGTAGAGGCTCAGATCAGCAAAAATGTGTCTATCCTCATCTTCGCAGGTTTCTGGAGCTTCTTCAACTTTTTTATTATTCGACAGCCTCGAGAGATAAAGAATTTCATCATGATCATCATTTTCCTCGTTCAGTTCTTCGTGATCATCTTGCTCAACGTTATTCTGAAAGGCGTCAGGAAATATATATTTCTCGAAACCCTGAGAGTATTGACTTGCAACACCTTTCTTTAAAATGCCTACGGGATACGTGCAGTAAGGCTTAGACAGGTCCTTGACGCGTCTTTTTCGATATTTTTTCCTTGCAGGGCCTTTCGGGACGTCTATCGGTGCTACTTCGCTAAAAAATCTGTTGGCTTTGAGCAATCCAGGCGATACGAATGGTCCTGTTGTGTTTGATGTGGTGGTATTTGTATAGCATTGCTCAGTCTCGCTGTAGAAGTCGCTTTTAAGGTAGCCAGGTCGGGTCTCGCTAAATCTGTGTTCACTGAACCTCATGAAGGGTGAGGGTTTTATACAGATGCTGAAATCCATCTTTGGCAGTGATTTATTGTCTGTGTCGCTTTTGGGCTTGCATTGATCGAGTCTGTCCATATTAGCGAAGCAGAATCGACTGATTTTGGCCTGGACGAGTTCGTCCTCCTGGGTGGTTAGCATGGTATCGTTCTGCATTTTTATTCAGGTGAATTAATTTTGGTTGCAAGAGTATGAGACCAATAATCAAATATAAGACACTTAATTTTGGTTGGTCTTGATATAACTGTAAAAACCCTGTTATCTAATGTGAATGAAGGGTCGTTGCGCTGAAAAATAAAACATGCGCTGATTAATGAAGAAATTTAATTCCACAAAAGTCTTGCTTGATGAAGAGGCTGAGCTGAAGATTCTCTTGTATGACACCTCTAAATTAGCGGAACTAACCACACAGCAGAAGTCGTGAGCAACAATCAGCTTTGAGCAAGCAGTTTTACGAAATTGATCTGGAAATATAGTTTTCATTAACCAGGGTTATTGCAGAGAGGTGGATCGGTTAATTTTATTCAGTGAATTTGTAAGAAACGCAAAAGGGGATCAGTTAGTAATTAATATCCTATGGTCGCGTTTTCAATAAATCATTCGACCACACGAGCGAAACCAACCACAAAGCAGCAATATTTTAGTTCGCGAATGCTCTATCAAAGCAGGACGTATCCTTTAGAGTTGATATCTCTCACTCGCCTAACTCGTGATAGCCGAGCAAATTTCCAAGAGTTTTTCTCTCTATCTTTTACAATGAATTCCTAACAAGAGTTCCTTTAAGTTAATTCCTACTGGAAAAACACCAACATTTGCCTCGAGCTATCTAAATGCTTGGGTCAGTATCGATATTCAAGCTTTTTCATGACTACTGTATATGCAATTGATATATATATACATATGATTGCTAAAGAGCCTTAGAATATGACTTTAATCCCTATACGTAGTTTGTTTGAAAAAATTATTAGGTTGCGGTCCTGAAACTCGATTTTTCCCTCATAAATAAGAAAGCACAATCCCTGCGCAAGCGAGCCCAATCACCCCAAAAACAGTCCATTTCATAATTCTGTTCTGCTTGATTCTTCTATTCATCTGATCTATCAGTTTGTTTGACCAGCTCAATTCTTCATTCGTCTCCTCAAGCTATTCATCGTTACACAAATGAGCATTTTGCTTATAAAACTCAATGTCATTACTCTGCCTATGTTCCTCCGCATCGTATCAGATTGCCCTTTGAGATTCGTATTTATGTTCACTGCTATTCCTAAACTTTCATAAGCCGTCTTTTTCCCGGCTTCAAGTCTTCTATTCTGTGCTGCGAGAAGTGAATCTGCCTGTAAATAATCTGAAGCATTGTCCTTTCAAAATGAAAAATTTGAATCTCTCTTGTTAAGGGAACAGTGGTGTTTTACGTCTCCTCTTGATCCGAATAAATTTTCCTTCTGCTTTTGGAGAGAAACTTTTTCTTCAAACTCAATAAGCTTTTTTCTGGACTCGTCAAACTCTTGTCGACATTTGCGGACCTAGTTGTCATATGCAAGGTAAATCACCATTGATCATTGCGGCAAACTTACTTTCTGCTGGAAATCTCTTCGTTGCTTCTCTGGCAGAGGATTCACTTCAATTTCCATTTGCTTAATCTAAATACGGCAGAAATTGCTTTTATATTGCAATGCTTTGAGTATATTTATTTACACAGGATTCTGCATCGTTTAGTTCTCGCTGGAGGTCTGAAATAGCAGAATCGACATTATCTGCATCGAATGATGATGAGAAATCGAATTATTCTAGTTACCAGTTGGCTGGGCTGCGAGTTTGTTGAGCTTTTGGGTGACCTGGCCTAGAATTTTATAGTACTCGTGTTCCATGGTGTAGAAATAATCGCTCATTGTAGAAAATGATGGTACTCTGGAATTATGGGGTTGATGAACTTTAAATAGAATAATTATTGTAAGGAAGTATTTTTGATACGCTATTAGATAAACTCACCCGATTAAAAATGTGTCAATTGAGCTTGGGACTTAGATAGACTGATTGGATCCATATGAACAAAATTTTCGTTATATTCTTTAATCCCGAAGAGTTCCGTGTTTGGGAGAAGAAATTAGTGATCCACTAACTGCTGCGGTTTTAATAGCGTTATAAAACTTTTTCTATATAGAAAAGTGAGATTGCATCATTGTAATTACTCTTTCTATTTCTTGCTGTATTTTTGAGGTGAAAACGAGCTCCACCGTGTTTAAGCTCGATAGTACTCTATGAAGAGGGAAAACAATGTTCAATGTTTATATACAAAATTCTTATACTATATAACATCGTGCAAAGCATTAGAGATTCAATATTAGCCTGACCCCACATTAAAGTGATTAAGATAACCCTTTATTAAAAGATACTACATTTACACTGCACATACTCGTCTTTATTATACATTTTCCAATTTTCGACTTCAAACACTTCAATTGGTTGTTCTTTGAAGCCAACTCTCTGCCGTCTGCTTCCAGCCTGTATCTCTCCTTTCTTCTGCAGGTACCTCAGTCCTGCAAATTTGCGTTTTTCTTTCTTGAGTATTGTTTTCGGTTTCTTAGTCTCCACAAAGGAGCCTGATAACGCGTCACAAACTCCCGTCTCAGCTGCTCTTGCTGCTGTAGGTTGATACTCATCCTACTTGATGTTTCTGTTCCGAATTCATCGACTTGAGATTCGAGCGAGTCCAAGCTATTCATGGTTTAAAAGCTATGATTTTGTTATCTGATAATTTTGACTGTTAACTTGTTCATTAAATTAAAAAATTGAAAGTTCGAAGAGGAAGAATCCAAGACTAGTGGGAGGTGGAAAGTTTCTGAAATATTTAGATGTATTATCCTTTCGAGAGAGCAAAGGCCTATTAGAAGCATTTGAAACTCTGATCAAACTAATAATCTCTAAATGGAAGTTTATTCCAATCTGGTAAAGATTGCTGACTTTTGTTAATAAAAGAGATCAAATTTATTAATTTTCATGTTATTTTGAAATCAAAAACAAAAATCTAATGAATTTGATGTTTGTCTGAGAAAGAGCTCAGGGGGCTGAATCTAGAGCTATTAATAAACCAAACGTTCGGAACATCCTGTTTGGCGGCTTTAAGTTAATAGTATTATGTATATTATATTATAATCAAAATGTCATTCTGATTCAGTAATTATCTTGTGCTTTCATCGTTTTTATTATTGACACTGACTCTTCATTGCTAGTTTCAATCATAACTCAGTAGAACTCAGTAGAACTATTCTACTCGCATACTATACATGAATTTCATTTTAATAGTTTAATCATTCACTGGAAAAGTAATCCTAAAAGGTAATATATATCCAGATTGTCTACATACTATATTCTGAGTTTATTAAAACAAATCCTGAAGGTAGCAGAAAGATAATGTCAATGAGAACTGAGTTCACTCAAGGAGAAACACAGAGCGAGACTAAACTCTTCGAAGAACGTGAGAAGCTTATCCAGGAGTTTGAAAAACAACATATTTGGGCGGAAACCGGAGTCTATAAACCTGGAATCAGGTTAAACTCCTATGTAGATCAATCAAAATACGAAGGCGAGACTGTCAGCGGGCAGAGAAATGGAAAAGGCAAGTATACATACACAAATGGCGATATTTACATCGGTGAATGGAAAAATGATCGGTTTGAGGGCTCCGGAGTCTATCTGTTTAGAAATGGAGAACGCTATGAAGGGGAGTTTAAAGACGGGATCAAGCAAGGACAAGGCAGTTATTACTTTTTGAACGGGAATACGTATAAAGGAGAATGGCTCAACAATAGAAAGCACGGGAAAGGAGTCTACGTCTACTCTGCGCAAGGAGAAAAATACGATGGCGGCTGGGAAGGCGGACTTAAGTATGGCTACGGTGTGTATACGTTCTCAGACGGGTTGACGTATAAAGGAAATTGGGAGCAAGGACGGAAAGTAGGGTATGGAGAACTTGAATACCCATCAGGAGCGAAATATAAAGGAAACTGGGTGGATGATCTACCTAATGGGGAAGGAGAAATGAAATATGCGAATGAGGAGGTATATGTGGGTAACTGGGAAAACGGTGAGAAGACCGGCCAAGGAAGTTATTCCTATTCTGACGATAGTAAATATGAGGGGAACTGGTTGAACGATTTGAGAGTCGGAAAAGGAATCTACTACTACAAAAACGGAGATAAGTACATCGGAGAGTGGGAGGATGGTGAGCAGACTGGCCAAGGGCAATATATCTTTATGAATGGAGATGTTTACACAGGTTCATTCTATGGAGGACGACGCCATGGAACTGGAAAAATGGAGTTTGGGAATAAAGATGTTTATGAGGGGAAATGGGTGGATGGTGAGAAGGAAGGGGAAGGAACGTACATATTTGCTAATGGAGACGTGTATGTAGGAGACTGGAAAAAGGGGAGAAGGACGGGAAAAGGAAAATACACGTGGAGAAGTGGCGACGTGTATGAAGGGAGCTGGAAGGAGGATAAGATGGATGGGTGGGGTAAGTTCGTATTCGCTGATGGCAGCGAAATTGAAGGAGAGTTTAGAGATGACAGAAAAATTAACTAAAATTCTTTTATGGCTTTTTCTTGAGGATCTGCTGTGCTATGTAAAGGAAACAGCTGAAAACAATCCTTTTTCAAGGTCCTTCTTTTTTTGAGGTCCCGATATAGAAAAGTATATCTTAAATGTATGTTATCTGTGTGTTAATGAGAAGAGTCGGACATACTTCTGGATTTGAATCGAAAATTTCATCATTATTTCTCACATTTTCCATTTTCATCGTAAAAGTGGAGATTTATATAAAGCTATTCTCTCTATCTGCGTTTGAAAAGATTTCTCGAATATTGTTGAGACCATTATTTCATCGGTTCAATTTCTTGCACACTCAAACTACTGCAAATCTTTTATAATTCTCAATTTTTTAAGATAGTTCTCTATCTTTCTTTAAGAATTACATCGTTCCGAATCAAATAATGAAACCTCAAAGCGATTGAAGGTCAATACTGATGACAAAGTTAAAATTTAGTGAACATTTATTTATTCAGCCCGATGCAAGCTCAGAAAGGAGACATCCTTGGACCCATCAAAATCAAAGACGGACTATTCATTGGTGATGAATTGGCCGCACAAGTGACACTTGCTCCTTCCGATATATTATATGCTTACACCAATCTCATAGGATCTCGAATTCGTTGTCACGAACAAAGTTTCACATATCGTCAATTGCGCTCGAAAGCAGATACAAAACCACTGGGAAACCATTGGCATCGCTTATCTTTCACTTAACTGGATGGAAACGGACTACCAGGTACAATTCTAAACACTAGCGCAAAATATCATTTAAAAAAATGAAACTAGATCCTATTCGATGCTAAAGACGAGCTTTTGAACGAGGTCTATCGGTTCATCGAGACAGCAATGGCCAAAGGGGAGAGCGTTTTAGTGCATTCAGTCAAAGGCCAGAACAGAAGTTGCTGCTTGCTCGCAGCTTACCTGATGAAAAAATACAGATGGAGTCTCTACAAAACACTTGAATACCTGCACTCACGCAAATCGAACCTCGAGATTCGTGCGAACTTCTTTACTCAATTGACCAGTCTGGAAGCTAGACTCGCCAAACTAGGACAAGGACCAAAGACGCAAACATGGAACGAAGTCGGCGAAGGAGCAACGAATATTGATTCTGAGGAGCTCTTGCTGACAAATACGTTTTTGAATACGCGAATTCCTGAACCGAATGATGTAAAGGAAGGCGTTCAGAAAAAAGGTAGACTGATGCAATATACTGTGACTCAATTTTATATAGAAACAACGTCAAAGGTGAGTTTCTCAGAGCAAAACCATATTCAGCATCATCCGAAAGAAAAGAAATTTGCAAACATGTTTTCGATCGGCGCCAACAAAAAGGAACCTGTTGAAAACACTCAAACCAAAACGGCAATAAAGTCTATACTAAAAGTAAGGAATTATAGTATTTAGGAGGTCGTCTTATGTGCATAGGGATCAAATAAAGTTTTTGAGCTGCGCCCCAAGACTGAGGAAGGTAAATCGAGCCAGGTTGGGTTTAGCGAAGGGTTTAGCAATAACGAGAAGAATGGCTTTAGCAAGAAGCAGGTAGAAATGGATGTACCGAAAGAGAATAGCGGATCTGAGCTCCCACGTCCAAATTCGTCTAAAGGGCTGAATATAAGGCCCTTTTCTGGAAAGTCTGGGCTGCCGCCAGTAAAAGACTCCCAGTTGGAGCTGAGTGAGACTAATAAGGGAGTTGGAGGAGCACCTAACATTCAAAATATTAATGGGAATATTATCCATATCACTGTCAATAATTACATAGCAAATGCGAATCTTCCGGCCGAAAACGGGCAACACAGCGTTCAAGGGAATCTTAACAAGAGGCTTGCATTGCCTGAAGAAAAAAGTAAGAGTTTAAACAATAGCATGGACACACTAACGACCTGATTAGGGTTGAATCGGTTGGGCGTGAGTAATAGCAACAAAGAACTTTTTTCAAATAAGGCTTTTGTCAAGGCTAGAGATCGTGACGATAAACTTCCTGGGAAACGAGGCATTTCTCCGCTGTCTAATTGTAATCCCTATAAATTTTCAATTTTTCTTCTTACGCAATGTAAAGTTGAAAAGAAAAGCACTGGGAATTTTAACAAAGGATTTGCTTCAGCCTCCATACTCGAAAACCCCAAAAAGTTCGCTTCAAATTCTTCTTTTAATGATGAATACTTCCAAAACTCGACCTTTAAACGTGTAAACGCTGCAGATAAATCTTCATTGATTGTAATTGGCAACCAAAATTTATCAAAAACACTTGGTCTGCCCATGGATCGCAAGAACGATAGCAACTCCTTCCGCTCAATGAGTAACCTCTTGCCAAATTTCGAGAATTTCTAAGCTTTTGATTAGATGTAACGCAGAATCTAGATCAGGATTGGGGCTCAATAGGAGCAAATAATAATTTGAGTACGAAAAGCAATCAGGGCGAATATAAAACTCCAAACTACTACAAGTACCTGAACCCAGGTCAATCAGGACCGGTTAAGTAAGTCTTAAAACACGAGAAGAATCCGAGCAGTGTTTGTTAGGCCAACGCAAGGGTTTGGGTCGAAGGGTCAAAGTTTCCCTGAAAAAGAAGATTCCTCACAACATTTATATTATGAGCCAAAGCCAAGCATTACGAACCTGAAAGATAAACAAATCCCAAGACCAACAACCGCGCCCGATCAAAAATTTGCTTTTACTCTAAAGAGTAAGATGTGAGATCTGATTCGTGATCTGAATTATGATTAGATTCGCCTTATCTTCCAGC
>ENA-UOTZ01001082-UOTZ01001082.1-compost-metagenome-genome-assembly--contig:-NODE-1082-length-20387-cov-22.462925_pt1 | contig 20387 bp, 15 predicted proteins | sample MGYA00238144_ERZ746983 | MGnify/ENA primary metagenome ERZ746983 (study PRJEB28759, sample SAMN06268863) | compost metagenome | isolation source: single cell | place: USA: California, Emeryville, Joint... | reverse complement strand
TAAATTTGCTTTCATTTTCTTCTGCAGCCATTCCTGCAGGAGTTTCTGAAATATAATCAGATATCAGAACAATTTTCACTAATTAGAGACTAATTAGAGATGATTGGCTCATTGTGATTTTTCATTATTTCTGATCAAAGCGATTTTAATAAACAAAAAATTCAAGTTAACATCAGATATGGAGCGCAAATACAAAAACATTTCAATCGGAACTTTCAAATGCCAAGATCACACCGACATGAACATCAAATACTTTTTGCCTAACAACAACCGAGAAAAGGTCGTCCTTTGCGAGGAATGTCTCAAAGAAGGAGCTTCTTCCAAAAAATTTTATCTTGACAAGCTTGATATCACTACTTATGTTGAAAAGGCCGTTACTTGTATGGAAGGCTACAAAAAGATCATGAAGGCTTCAAAAGGCAAATCCAAGAAAAAGACCGCAACTACCTTTGGGATGCTTTATGACGAAGAAAATGAAACAATCAAGAGAGTCAAAGAAGTTTTGGAGGCGGAGAAAGGCAGACTGGAGTATTGTTACGACAAGCTCCTAAGTGATCTGAGGTCCGTAATAAAAGCTGAGAAGGAAAAGGCTTTGGCCGCGATAGATTCTCAAATAGAAACTATTGAGCAAAACTTCTACTACTACAGGGCTAAAGTAATGAGATACTTCCCAGAGCAACAAGAGGAGAATGAGAATGAGCAAGAAGATGAAGAGAAAGAGGATGATTTCGAATATGATATTGTGTACTCCATGAGGAAATGCACCAGCACGGAAATGCTGAACAAAATGATAAAGAACGTGAATGACGATCTAGACGACTTGATAGTTTTCAATATCTACCAAAAAGACGAGAATAGAAGGCTTGCAATGAAAAAAGCCATCAAGGTCTTAGAAGATAACCTGAAAAGTCTAATTAACGCGAAACCTGTATTCTCAATTTCTGATGACGTAATTCACAGTCTAAAGATGGGTGTTGAATACTTTTTGGAAGCTAGAGTGAAGATAGAAAAGCCCATCCGAGCTTTGAGGTTATCGAACTGCTATTTTGACTCGAAAATTCTCACGACAATGAAGCAACATGATCAAGTTAAAGAGTTGGTTGACTTGAATACACATGGGAATATGATGCAATTGGCTTATCGAGGTTCATTGCATGGAATGAATGGTCCTACTTTCCATTATATGGTTGGCAGGTCCACCCCAACTTTAGCACTCGTCAAGACAGTATCAGGAAAAATATTCGGTGGATTTACGGATGGATTCTGGTCTCCGAAGCCAGCTATGAAGAACTCGATGTTCTCGGGGGTATGGAAGACCACTTTCAGGCCAGGCTCCAAAAGTTTCTTGTTCTCTTTGGATTCAGGTGTAAAAATTCACCTCGATCCATCGAAAAAGGAGAAAGCCATTTATATTGATAGACAGTATGGTCCGTGCTTCGGAAACGAAGATCTCTGGATTATACCATCTGCTGATGATAACCCTGTGACTAATAAGATTGTTATTAAACATGGAGTGTATAGTTCTCCTGATGATACGAGTTTCGTATCGAACTTCTTGGGAGAGAAGCCTGAGGACAATGACTACGTAGTTCAAGATATAGAAGTGTTTAATTTCTTCTTCTAGTTTCATCGTTCAAAGACTAAAGCTGCCTTCTTAAAAATTTTAGTATCTCGTTAATCTTGTTGGATTCAGTCATATTGACCCCATATTTAAAGTGGTAGCTTTTAAAAAGTACATAAATCAACGAAGCTCTGATATTCTTAGAAGTTTTAACGGTTAAGTATGGGGGTTCAGCCTAAATCAATTCGTTTGAAAATAGCTTTCTTTAAACTAAGCAACAAAACCGATTTCTTGAATGTCCGCAAATATTTACCAAACAACAAAGATATATGTATTCCAAAAAGCAGAAGTTTAGTCCTGATTCTCCAAAAATGTATGCAACAATAACACAAAGAGAGAGAAAGAAAGTCAATTTTACAGAAGAAACATAATAAAATCTGCATAAAGTTAAACTCTAGATACATTCTTCAAGCTATAAGTCAAGTAATTATTGATTATCAAGTGCTTGAGGCTTGAACGGATTCTCAAGAGTTTCTTCTTCATCTATTACCTGAAGAGCCCAATTTTCACAGAGCCTCCAAATCTGGAAATAGTTATGAGGAATCGACCCAGATACAGAAAAATTACTTTGATCGAAGCGTCTTTTGATGAAGTGATGAGCGATTGGTATTTATCAATCCATTGTATCTGTGTGATCTCACCAGAGTGCAGCAAAACACTCACTAATACCATAGTTGTATGAATCGATTGAAAATACTGTTATTTTACGAATAGGTGCCTTGGTCTTTGTATTCCAAAACTTCACAGTGCCATCTCCATATCCGATATACAGTTCCTTGCGATTAGGAGCAAAGCAACCACATCTTACATTCGCCATTTCCTTTGTAAACTTCGCTTCTGCGAATTGTGTTCCCTAAATAATTTTTTTGAGAAATATATCCTCAGAAAAAATATCAATGTAAATTACTTTGTCTGAGCTTTTTATTTTGATAAGCGCAAATGCTCCAGGAGAGTATTCTCCAAGGAAAAGAAACGAATTTTTCAAGTCAAGGTCGATGGAACGTATTTTTCTCTCTTCAAATACCTTAGCCTCATATACCACTTTTGGAAATCCCTTGATAATTCAATAATAACGATGAGTCCCTTCCTTCAGTTCAATAATTACAGTGGAGGTGTCAATAACACAAAAATTGCCATTGCCTGTCCCGACAAATAGTCTCTGATGGAGCATATCAGCTTTCATGCATAATAAACTTGCACCTATCGCTTCACCAGCTAGCAGAGAGCCAAAAGCTAAGGCAAAATTTGTCCAAATATTTATCTCACTTGAAATCTGCAAATCTGCTCCCATTTTCAAGTATGCTAGAGTGCCGTCTTTAGAAATCGTATATACCGTTTTGGAGCTGCTATCATAGTAGATCGCAGTGATCCTCTTTGAATGACATTTCATTTCCAGTACCTGTTTACAAGCCAAGTTAATGAAATCTCATAGATAAATTGGCTTGCTTGAGTATAATTCGAAAATTGATCTTTTGAAGAGACATTTAGAACGAGCAGCGTCCCATCTTCAAATCTGCATAGTATGAATACAAGCATTAAATTTTGGCGATAGGAGATAAATCAGCATTGTTACCCTGCAAAAAGGTAGTTATCGGCATTGTCCCAATGGAGGCAACGAATCTTATCACCAAGGTTCAGACATGAGAAAAGGTATTATTGCATTGCATACTTGAACTTTTCCAAGACTCTTTTTCCATAGTAGCGCGAATTCAAAGCCAAATTCTTTCTTTTTTAGGCAAAATAACGCACCAATTTCAGTGCTCTTTGCCCTTTCGGAATCTTTTGACTCCTCATTGCTCTGACTCGACAGTTTCTTCAACCAATTAAATCCGGCCGTAAATCCTAAATATTTTTTATCTGCTCTCGAAATGGCACTCATGTCATTTTGCGCCACAAAAATCAGGTCATTTGTTGTATCAAAAGCAAAGTCTCTGATCCCTTCACTGAAACCCCGAATCTCAGTGAGCAGCTTTGGTGGTTGCGCTGTAATATCTGAAGCATATTTATCTAACTGAGATACCAGTTTAGCTTCCTAGTAATGAGTTTTTTTTGTTTACATCCCCGAATTTTCTAAATTCAAGCGCATTCACGATTTCCTCCCTTGATAAGAGCATCTAATGAAATAATGCATTTAGTTTTGAAGATGAATACGACACCTGAAGATAAATTTCAAGCCCTTGTCTCCTCTTTTCATGGTCTTCTTGAGTTTTCGTAAATTTGTAGGTTTTTCCAGGAAGTTCTGGAAGGCCTTTAAACTTTTGACATAGGAGCTTGTTCAATTCAACGAAATCGCTATATCTTTTTTGCAAGGTCCAAGTGAAGCAGTTCTTTTTGATCACCTTTACTAGGAAATATACGACGTCTCTCCCTTTTTCGTTTGTTATTTCGTACTTGGTTATCATTATCTGTGACAGGTATGGAGAGTTGGTAACGAGAATGGTTAGAATTTACAGCCAATGACGGAGGAGGTTTTAGTGACTTCATTAGGCTTTTATCAGGATATCCGAATAAAACTAACCAAATTCGATAAATTTTCTATCATTTTTCTTTAATTGTGTCATAGTTTTACCATTTGCAAAGCGAAGTGAAAATCAAGATTGTATTTGTTAAACAACCTCATTTGGCTCCGGAATAGTGAGGTAATTGAGAGTTTTCTGAGCTTTTTTCATATACAATATTTTCTGATGCTGCCTTAGTGTTGGTAATCCAACAATAATTTAATATTCAGATTTTGTTTGCCAAGGCTGCTAGTTACCCAAGGCAGGGAGCAGAAATCAAGAAAATTGCAATCAGTTGAATAGAGAAAGCAATCATTTTTTTTTTTAAGTTTTCAACATGAATCGATTTTTGGTATGACTCTATATAGTTGGCAAACACTGGAATTTTTTAAATCCTTTTTCACATCTATTTTAAGAACTCACTTAAAATATCACTATTTTTTTCCTGGCTTAACTTTACTCTTGAAGTAGCATATATCTCCGTCCTGAACAATATAGTCTTTTCCGTGCTGCTTCGTGATGGAATTCTGTTTCGTCTTCCAATTGTCTCCCAAAGCTTTAAAATCATTATACTTAATAATTTCTACAGTCGAAAAATATTTTTCCAGCTCAGAGTGTATGTTCCCAGCCGCCTGTGGTGCCTTGGTGCCTCTTCTGATTGTCCAGCATCTAACTTCATCTTCTCCCATAGTGAAGTAGTAAATGAGATCGAGACACTCATATCCTTTATTAATAATATTTGAAACTTCTGATTTTATGGGAATGATTTCTCCACTGCCTTTCTCTTCCGCCTGCTTACGTCTCTCCTTCAGCATCTTTTGCTCGTATTCCACAGAATAAACCTTTATTTCTCCATGGACTCTCTCTTTAATCCATTGTTCTATCTCTTTCATTCTTTTATTAGATCCATCCTATAAATTAGCCAGAAAAGTTAGTTATTTCACTGTTTTTTTCAAATAATTACCATATATTCTTCCGCGGAAACGTTAATGAGGTAGACAACTGGTTTAGCAGTTAAGAAATTGAATTGATTCATAATAAGGATTTCGGGCTCGGTCCAATCGCCATCTTTCAGCCACTTATTTTTTTTCAGAATTTCGGTAGCCTTTTCCAGCGCTTCTAGTTCCTTCTTCTCGTTGGTCTTTCTTTTGGCTTGCGCGAGCTTTTTCGCAAGGATTTGCTGGTCTTTTTTGAGGAGTTCATTGCAGATGATCTCAAGATCCTTGATCGGATCGACTCTGCCTTCCGTATGAGCAATCGCTGGATTTTCGAAAGCTCGAACAACATGGAAGATTCCATCAACTGCGTTGATGTGAGACAAAAAGGCATTACCAAGGCCTGCGCCTTCAGATGCGCCAGGGACGAGACCAGCAATATCTACAATATCCAGAGTTGCACGGATGACCGATTTTGGTTTCCAGACTTGACAGAGGTAATCGAATCTTTCATCAAGAACGCCAACTTTAGCGTTGTTAGGATCAATTGTGCAGAATGGGTAATTTTCTGCAGGCACATTGAGATTTGAAAGCAAGTTGAAAGTGGAACTCTTGCCAACGTTAGCCATGCCAACGATTCCCATTTTAAGGGTGTTGCCAGGTTTACCCATTCTAATTTTGACAGGTGGGTCAACTGCTGTTGGAGCAGCTTGCTTTTTTGGGTCAGCAGCAGCCGTCTTCTGAGGTTGAGGGGTTTGCTGCTTTGGGTTTGCGACAGCGGGTTTTGCTCCTACTGTTTTGCTATCAGAGGGTTTGGTCGTGCTGCTTGAAGGTTTCGTCGGTGTAGATTTCCCTGCTGGAGGCTTGACCACCTTGATAGTGTTAGAGTGGAAAAAGTTTAGAAACAATATCGTACTTTAGCGTTGCTAAATGGAGAAAGAGAAACTGAAGTAAGAATCTTGAAGCTTTGCTTTGCTGCAACCCAACCTATCATTTCTATCGACTTGGATCTGCTGATAAATTTTAACTACGGCTAAAAAACATCCGACTAAAATTGGAATTTAACTTTTGAGAGAGACCCCCTTTTTTTGAACAGCAAGGTCTAGCTGTTACAGTAAAAATGTGCTACAACGAACTAAAGTACCTCGCCTTGACATGTCCATGTAAGGATATTTTGAGAGTGAGTCTAATTTTTGCTTTCAAAAGAAGGATGTGCTCAACAAACAGATGTTCACTCTTAATTGAGTTGAGTCTTGCTATGCTTTGTAAAATATACCTCGCTTGAATTATTGACATTAAAACTATGGTCGTGATTGAAACATATGAAGGAGTCAATTTTAATTCTCAAATGAGAAACATCAGCAACAACTTTTTCTCATTTGGATCTCTCTTCAAGGGAAAACGTTCTTTGTAATAGATTTAAAGGTTTTCCAATATATGATTGTAACACTGAAATATTGATAGAGCCCAGAGTGATAAAAAGAAAGAATTGTAAAAAACTTGAAAATTGAAAAAAAAATATGGATACCCGTAAAGACCGTATCGATTTTTGAAACATTTTCACAATAATTGCAGGGGAGTTATTTCGTTCCTGCGAATAATTATTTCTTTGGTTTGTGCTAAAAACTAAAAAAAATTTGAATTTAGTAAGGGAGTCAATATTGTATTGCCAAAATTAATATTTTTTCGACTTTAATTCGTGCTTTGTTTGCAATATACTAGATAATTCGTTTGTCCTTCTCTTCAACTGCGATATTTCACTCGAGTAAAAATCCTCCTTGCTTTTATTTGAAGTGACCTGATCATGGAGCTTCTTTTTGAGCATCTCATTGCTTGAAGTTAATTTTCCAATCAACCCTTGTCGCTCAAGAGACTCTTTGCTGAGCTCTTGCAGCTGAGCAGCAGCTGCCTTGGTTTCTTTATTTTTTATCTGTATCTTTGCTGCATGCTCTTTTTTCAGCTCAGCTACATTATCTTCATGGCTCTCAACAAGAATTCTGATTTTCGCATCGGCTGCACTTTCCTCTTTCTCAAGGAGTTCTTCCAATTTCTTTATTTCCTCCAGGCTCTCTTGTAACTCTATATTGAGTCTCATATTCTCGCGCTCTTCCTTGCCTAATTTACCATAGACAATATCAATATCTTTTGAATTCGTGATCAATTCCGAAATTTTCGTTTCCAAAACAGCTGCCTCCAATTCATTCTTTGCCATCATTTCCTCTTTAATCTTAGGATAACCTCTAATTAAATTTCTGTTTTCTCTTGTTTTAATATCGAGGTTCTTTCTGACTTTTGTCAGCTCCAACGTTGCTTCTTTCATTTGAGAATCTTTCGCCTTGTTGTCTCGAGCTAATTTTTCTGCCTTGTTTCTCCATAAATCAAGCTCTTCCTGTTTTCTTTTGAGAACGACACGTATATCCTTCGTTTCTCTTTCACTTTTTGCTCGTTTCAGTTCTATTTGTTGAATTATTCCCTTCTTCTCATCTAACAGTGAATTTAGTTTCTTCACTTTCTCGTCAGGAGTCGTTTTGGAGAATAGTATTCGCTCTATTTCCTGATGCTCTTTATGCTCATTGTGAATTTGAGCTTGAGTCGTCTTCAAAGATTGTGCCATTTGATCATTACGAGCAGAAACCTTGCTCAATTCCTTTTTCATGCTCTCTAATTTGTTCTCCCATTCAATGGTACTGAGCCCAGCCGTATCAATGATCATGCTTTCGATGAGTTCTGACACCTTTGAGTCAAGGGTGTTGTTGTTATTCTCAAACACCTGACCTCCTAAATCGTTAAGTAATTGCTCGATTTGATTCTCATGTGCCTTGATAGCAGAAACTAGCTCAACCATAAGCTCATGCGCTCGTTTTTTGACAGAACCATGTTCTGGGGAAGACACCTCTATATGCCCAAATTCACCGAGTGAAGCTGCATGCGAAGGTTCCGGAGAACTCGAATTGAGGAAATGTATTCCGTATTGAAGCCTTCGATCAATACTCGCTGCTCTCGAGTGAAATTTAGAAAAGGTTTGGTTCGTAGATCTCATGCTTGCGAAGGAAATGTCACTGGCTTTTCGTCTCACTGAAGGAGTTTCATCAGGGACCTCATCAGGACTAGTCAGCATCTTATGAAAAGGTGAAAAGGGTGTATGCTTTGTTGACTGAACTCTTCGATGATTCGGTATCTGTCCCCATTCTGCGTCAGAAACTTTCGGAGAGCCTACAGGACTTTCATCAACAGCATCAAGCATGTCTAAGTTCCGAAAGGATTTTGAGAGAAGCCTTGAGCTTCTTTTCTTGGCTGTACGTTTGGCGTTAGAAGCCATGTAATATTGGAGTCGGAACTGGAGTGCCTGGGTTTGAGGGATCTGAGGGTTCATATTCTTCGTATATGCCAGAAGCGTTCTCAATATGGGTAGATAAATTTAATTATTAAGATGAGCTCCGAGTCAGCTCCCAAAACGAATAATTCGCTGCTATTTGAGGAGAACCAGAGAATCCGAAAAGTGTATTCGCCAAATAAAAATAGAATGCATTGTTACTGCTTCTATTTTTAGAGACCAAGTCTACAACTATTACATAATGTATGAAGGAAGCATTAGAAGATCGGTATTTCAAATCCAGAAAACATCCCGAAAACATTTGGTAACTTGTGTAAGCTCAACTTATTATTATTGTGTTAGATAAAATTGATTGGAAACTTCTATTGAAAGGCCGAACAGCAAAATGTGAACAGTTAATCTCATTCTAACTATATTGATGGGTGGTGTTTTGGTTTTAATGTTTTATTGCAGTATTAATAAACTATATATTTTAGGAGTTTAGAGGTTTATAAGTGCGTCAACATGGGCTGCATGACAACTAAACCAGCGTTTGTTGAGTCAAATTATGAGCGGTCATTTAAAATCACTGAAAGACCTGAAGAGGAAGAGGAAAGTAAAGAAGATTTTAGAGAAGATGGAGATACTTTTCTACCTGCTACATACAACCCGCCGATAAAAAACACGAAAGTATGTTCAATTGCAGCAAGAATATGAAACTCATTCGCCTAAGGGTAAAGAGATGGTCCCTCTAACACAAACTCCAGAGATTAGAAACCCAGTGGTCAGAGAATTGCTTGAAAAGTTAGGAGACTACATATACCGCAATGAGAAAGAGGACCTATCGATTCCATATCTCCAGCCTTATAAGCTGCCAGGAGGTGAGATCTACATTGGACAATGGAAGGATGGCATGCGGCATGGGAATGGAAAACAGCTGTGGCCAGATGGGAAAATTTATGAAGGAACTTGGCATGAAAACGCTATAAAAGGAACTGGTCGAATGATTTATCCAAATGGTGATATGTACGAAGGAGCTTGGCTGGAAAATCAGCAGCATGGAATTGGAACTTTTACATACTATTCTGGGGCTAGTTACACAGGTGAGTTCGTTTTCGGCCAGAAACATGGGAAAGGGACGGAGAAGATACCCGGAGTTTTCAAATACGAAGGAGATTACTCATTGGGATGCAAGCATGGAGCCGGCAAGATGGTTTTTAACGATGGGAGAGTATATACAGGCCAATTTCAGAACGACAGATTCCACGGGACGGGAGAAATGATTGGTGACAACGGCAATCAATATCGCGGAGAATGGAAAAACGATCTGAAAGACGGAGTAGGGACAGAAACCTCAGCTGGAGTACAGTATGAGGGGATGTTTAAGAATGACAAAAGGCATGGTGAAGGCGTACTGACTCTTCCAGACGGAAATCAGTATAAATGTACTTGGGATAACGGCAAGCCAAACAAGGTGAGAAAAATATTAAGCGACCAAAGAGAAATTGATTTTGAGCTCACAGAAAAAAGTCCCTTATGGGTTCATTTTTTCAATTGCTGAGGCTTAGAGTTGCTATATGTTGATACAAATGTACATCTTTTTTATAAAGTTTTCAATTTACATCCATCAAGAAGAAATACATACCAAGGGTTAAATGGTGCTTGTTCTACTAATTCGTTAAGCTAGGATTGCTCTTCGAATAAGCACTTACTCAAACTAAGTTTAACTTAAAAATTAAAAATCTATAAGGACTGTGAAGTTTTCATCATAAGTTGATGAGGATATCTAAGCCTAGAGTCTTCTTTCCGTTCGTTGTCTGGGTGCTATTGGCTGCAAATGCTTGCTGTCAAGCCTCTTTGCCACCAATCTACCTCAGCCAGAACGAAGTTCGTCAATACTATCTCAACGATTATTTTGTTGGAAACAATCTCACTTTTGCAATAAATACCACTCAGCCAGGAGTCACACTCACGCAAAAAGTAAATAGGACTTCCAGCCTAGAATTTGCTTCAAATCTATCGATTCAAACGTCTCATTATCTACAGAATGGAACTCAAGAGCCATTCCTGGCAATATTGAACAGCAATAACACGCTTTTAGTCTACAACATCGGTTCTGATACTAATATGACTCTTGATCTCGAAGCGAACAGCAGTATAACCTGCTTCGATTTCGCATTTGTAAGTTCAGCGCAGGTGTTTATCGTCGATTGCCTTTTCGAAGAAGGAGCAACTCGAGAAAATATATTCTATTTTATTAATAGCACCGGTGGAGTGACTACTCACACGAATATAGGGCCTGAAGCCGATGTCAATACCACAGCGCATAGACATATTCAATTATTCAACTACACGACAGCTGCTGGAGCTAATATATCATGTCTTATTCGATACCAACGAAATCCGAAGAACGAATCGCTTGTACCTAGCGAGATGTTAGATTTCTTTGATATGAGTGATATTTCAAACTATTCTCTGATAGCGCAGTTTAATGTCAGCTCCCTTAAAGTAAGTGGATTTCAGCTTCAAGACGTTCAAGTCGGAGCTGCTGATGTTTTTATCGTTGGTAAGTCAGGCATCTACTCTCTGCCTTTTCAAAATATTGGGACGAACAACACTGAGAGAGTTTCTGATTTAGAGCAGATATCGCTCTCTTTCGCAAGTTATGAGGAGTCTACCGACAGTCTAAACGTTTTTGGAATGAGCAACAGTCAACCTCTGATGTTGGTAATCCAAAACAATTTAGTCGTGAAGCAAACTGTGCTCAACGCCACCATGAACTTTTCTCTCTGCACGGCCAAAAAATCTCAATATTATATTGCATTAGTCTGCGAAACGCTATTGCCCGCATCTTATGCGGTAGAAAATAAGGCAAATGCAAGCTTGAGGATGGATGAGCCAGATCCAGAGCCAGACCTAGGAAATCAGGTTAACTACTCTCTCATTGTGATCGACCTAAATTACCCGCAACAAATTTTCTATTCGTACAATTTTCCAAATGAAACAGCTTCTCTAGCTGGATTCGACAGCAGTGGGAGGAAACTCTACCTGGTTTTGCCTACCAGATACATTGCGTATGACTTCAACGATGCGGTGGTCGCTCTTAAGTCTATTCAGAATTCTGGTTCTCTCCAACTGCAGGTTTCTGGGGGCGTCCCTATTTATATTAGTTATGTAGTGATGCAGAACAGTCTCAGTGATTTGGCTGTCGGCAATAATCTCTCATACAACACATTTTCAAATTTCGAACGAGTCTCTATCGATGGAATATTTTACGGCGCAGGTGTTCAAGTTAATGGAACAGCTGTAGCCATGCCAAATATGTCAGTCGTGCTTCCTAATTTGATTCTGGGCAATACTGGTCCGCTCTTCCAGAATAAAATCGTGGCAAAGGTATCTTTGGATATGAACACGAGCCTTCGTAGTTATCGTGTTCTGGCTTACGATACGAATTTTAATTGGTCTGAGTACCGTTGTGGACTAACATACAACTCAGGCGCTCCAGCGACTTCATCCATCCAGTGTAGTCTCTCCAACAATTCGCTGGTGCTTCCGGAGAATACAATCTCTATCAATTCCAGTTGCAAGTCCTATGATGTGGTGCTATCTTCTACAGATTCACAGCAAAGCTTTAACTTTTTGGTAAATTATAAGCCAGTATTCCGTTATCAACCAGATAGCTCATGCAATAGCGTATTCAACCAGGATCCAGCATTATACGCAAATCCGTTTTGGTTTTGCGTTCAAAATTCACAAATTGTAGCCTTTTCTTTAGCAAATTTCCTGAGTGGTAATGCATCAGCTTCAGTAATCAATCTAACCTCTTTGAACTTGCCTCAAGGCACTTGCCAATTCCTGAGCGTTGTCAGCAACCCTACGTTAAATGGCATGCTCTTCGTTAAGTGCTCGATGCTCGTTCTTTTAGTGGATATCACTGAACTCTCGCTAAATAACACGATTCTTATCTCTCAAATCACAGTTAACTCTTCAATTTTCATTACCTACAATCTTATTGCCTCTCGGTCGCATCTTGTGATCATCTCCACTGCTCAGAACATTATCCAAGAGTGGAACATCGATCGGTTAACTTCATCGTACTTGCGCAGAGAATACTATTTGTATAACTACACTCTGTCAGACAATTTCGCTTATTCAGAACTCTCGAACCTTCTCTACATGAATGCAACGCAAGAGAACGGAAAACCTACGTTGCTAGTGTTTCGACCTGGCTATTCTGGAAACAGTCTCCTGCAATATATCATAGACTTGAGTGCTTTCCCTGGGTATCGGCTATTGGATGTTTCAAGCGTCGGTGGAGTAAACGGCTATGAGGGCGACTTGGTGAATTTGGTTTCTTCAGATGGTGTTATGCAGAATATGATTATTTATCCAAAGTTCTACGTTATGTTCCAGAACTACTATCAGAAGGCGTCATCAAAAGATTATTTCAAGTCCCTTTACGACAATTCAGCCAAAGCAACACTAAAAGCTACTTCTACAACTGGAACCACATCCAGTTCGTACGTAAATTTGAATTTAATGAAGAATATTCAGATTCTGGTGACCTACAATGGAATCAATCAAGTCTCTCTTCCTACCAATATCACCTACCTGTCTTCTCCCGCCAGATTTTTCTTTCAAGGAACTATAATTGATCTTGACTTTAAGCTTGATTCAACTCCTTCCTCCTTACCTTATACATCTACTCCTCCGGTCTCTCAGACAGCAAATATGTCCTTCTCTAGCATGCTGATTTCGAATTCTTTGCCTGTAGATATGGCTCTAATAAATCGTCCAGGAAAGGAGTCATTGTATATTCTATATAGCAATAACATCATATTGGAGTATGATACATGTTACGGAACCACCTTCCAAAAAGATAATTCGATGAATCTTCCGGTGGTTGGCTCTTGTTCGAGTCTCATTGTTGACCCTTCTCAGCGATTTGGAGTTTTCAATTGCTCACACTCTGCTGGATTTTCAGTGGTCATTGCTAACATGAGTAACATTAATCAAACCGTGATTGTCTCTAACACCAGCATCGTCAAATTTGCGTTCGATCCAAAAGGAATATACCTCGCATTATTGCTGGGTAGCAATTCTGACGACATTCTCCTGGAATTATTCAACGTTAGTTCTATCTTCTCCGACCAACATCCTCTGTTGCGAATCCCAGTGTATTCTGCTCAGGCAATTTTCAATTATCCAACTTTCAGTATTGTCGATTTCTTCCTTGATTGGGATCCACAGTCAGGTAACTTGCTGAATCTGTTTCTGCTGGATCGATACCAAGGGCCAATAATCTGCCAAATCAACTCCAATCCGTACCCACCCTCCTACCAATTTTTGACAAATGCTTTCCCACTCACTCGCTTGCTCCTCAACGATTATTTTATCCTAGGCCGGTTTTACTTTACTGCTTTGCACTACATCTATTCAACCGTTTCATCCTATCAGCTAATTCTTGTGAGTGAAAACTTCCATAGTTACGCGCTGACGTACTCCATTGGGCAAGGCAAAGTGGGTTTGGCATCAGTATCTCTCTGTTTCCTCCGCATGAACGGCCAGCAAGTCATAAAATCCGTGGCTAACTCAACTTTTTTCATAACTTTTGCCATAAACCCAGCTGGAGAAATCAGGGCCTTTGGATACAGCACTGTTCCAGAATCTTCAGACATAAGCGGGAAATATAACCAAGGCGTAGAATATAACTACAAAACCACCGAGTACTCAGTCTTAGTAGCAAATAATTCAGCAGTCCTAAGTTATATGATGACTGATGAGCAAATATTCAGTAAGAAAAATGTAAACTTGCCAATTCAAGCCACAGGAAACGGTACGGTGGCAAGGTTTTACCTTCTAAACCCTTACCAAAAAATGATTCAGTCTTTCAATTTCAAGCATAATATCACGCTGAATTGGAGCGAGGCAATTTTTGACTATAATAACCTTACAATTATTGCTTCCAATCAGGCATACGTCGCGAACTATACATTTGTGATCTCTAGTGACTTTTTCCATGCGCATCTCGCTTTGATTTGGACGATAGGTGTGACGGTGTTGTTGGTGATCGCGGTTGGTATCTTTATTTGGAAATGTCTAATGGCGAAGAAGAAAAAGAACCCGAATGAGCAGGATCCTGCCAGCTTGGATGAGCTGTACGTTGACGACTTTTTCCTGTAAATTATATTCTTTTAGGAACGATTTATTAACTACTGGTAAATCATTTTCTAGGCCTTAAGAAGGAAGAGCAAACTACACCCTTAATAGACGTCAAAGCTTTAAAACGCGAAGACTTGTTTCAGTCATGGCTAAGAAGCAATTAAATTCTTTTAATTATTAAGTGATGAGAACCTATATTGGATCCTATTTTTATCCTTGAAACAGACAGCAAATATGCTATTGCTTTTTGAAAATCGTTGCAGGGTAATTGATTATTCATCAGCTCGGGGTCAATAGACTACCTTTGTATATTTTCATATTTTAGTCGATTTGATTTGGCTAAGTGCCGATTTATGTCTTGGGTTATAAGGAACGAACTCAAACCTTCGTTTTGATAAACAGAGCAAAAGATTTTTTGATACGAAATAAAAACAGATGCAGATTATCCCTGAATTAAAATATAAATATGATAGTTCTCCTATCAAAAAAGCTTCAGCAATGGAAAACCCGTCGCACTCTTCTAACCACAACGAGATCCCTTTTTGCCTTCCAATTCAATTACAATGTAAAAAAAAAAACAAAAAAAACAACCCATTTTGCTACAGTTTAAACATCGGATTTTCGAGTCTTTATAACATTATAGTGAGATTCCCCGACATCCTTTGAATTTGTTTTAGTTTTGGACGAATAGATCAAATGATATATACCCAAGAGAGTTTGAACCGCTTCTGCCTTAAAGATTGCGTTTTTATATCCTTTAAATGATTCTTCCAAATCAGCCTCTTTTGAGCAGTCTGAATAGAAAGTGTAAGACAGTACATAAGACTTTCTCATTTTATCTCAGTCATTACCTTTTCACCTATAGCTTTATCACATCCATCAAATACCATCATGATTGTTTTGTCAAGGATTTCAGCCTAAAGATTTCCATGGAATTTAATAATAAATCCTGTGAAGGGAGCATTGAAACCTTTCTTTTATCTTCAAGCTCTTCATCGATGTACTTCTTGCGGATCTTTTCTTCCTTTACTTTATCATCTTCATCAACTTTATGCATGAACAAATACAGATCCTGCTCGTCAGAGAAAACTAAGCATGATTGGATCAATTACTCATTCCAATTATAAAGAACCTTACTTGATAAGAATTTATCCCTGTCAATGAAATACACTTCTGAGTCGCCATCCACAAGCACATTTTCTTCCCTGGGTGTACAATAAAGCATTTCTTTAAACCCAATTAGTTCTCCTGGTAGAATCTCCATAGCCACCTCAAAAGTTCTTAACCGTTTCCGATATCCCCATTCCCACATGTTTTTGGTTGCTGGCCAATTGTTTACGGTTTCTGTCGAAAGAGATGTTTCTCGATGAATCTTTCCTTTTGTCATTAGGTAAAGGTCTTTCGCTGCTGCTCCTTTCTTATAGATAACTTCATTTCGATAATACTTTTTATATTTGAGTGCAGTGGCTAGCTTATAGATCTTGAGATCTGTAAAATTCTTGAAAAATGGGATCGTTTGCAAAAAATCAAATAGCTCCCGAGCATCAGCCTCTCTATTCCCGCCTTTCTTACTAAATAGATCATAGAACTCTCTATTCGGTATAAACGCAAGACAGGCTCCACCAGGTGAGCTGATCATAAGATCTGCAGCTCGGACAGTTTGATTTTCTATGGCCTGTCTTCCGACGACATCGTTTACAGTAAACTCTCCTTTGAGTACCCCATCCTTCTCTACAATTATTGTTCCTTCTAGCACTATCCAAACCCCATCCGCGTAATCTCCTTCGTGACATAAGTATTGCTTATACTCATAATTTCTCGACGACATTGTTAGTCCTAAAGCCCACAGAACGTCGAGGTCGAACCCATTCAACAAATCAACCTCTTTCAAAAAATGCGCAATGAGCAAGTTTTCTTTTTTCTCTCTTTCCTTTGGTGGCTTCGATAGGATAGTGGGGACTTTATGCAACTCAAAATCTCGTGTTTTTTCCATCTGCTTCACGAATTGACCTCTCTTTTTGAAAGATTCGGGGATGTATGCGCAGTCTTTGACGGCAACTCTGGCATCTAATGGCGACTTGCGTGCCAAAACTCTTTGAGTTGAGGAGTCTTCTTTCCCTGCAACCTTCCAAAGCTGTGCTGTTGACAAAACTGCTTTGATATTTATTCCTGTAAGAGCTATCAATTCAAGGTCGACACCATGCGCATTCAAAATGCTCTTATCATCTCCTTTGGAGCCAAAAATTGAATCGCGCTGAGAGTCAAGAATCCGGTCTGTTGATGGTCTGATGTCTGCAACATCGGCTTGAAGGAGCGAAGGATCCTGAGTAGTGGCCGATCCTCGATGAGGAGAAGAGCTGGTCAGGTTTCGATTTGCACTGCTGACCTTTTCTCTAGTCAAACTTCGTCTTGACTGCGGGTCAAACCCTTCTTCGGTGCTCGTACGATAAGTACTCAGAGCGCTATTCGAACGCTGGAGCTTTTTGCGGCGAAGTATAGATTTCTCTCCACTCAGCTCTCTTTGTTTGAGCATTTCATCCAGTCTGTTCTTCAACTCGGCCTTGAGGACCGGATTCAGCTCTTTTTGAGGTGAATTTTGCCGGCTTCTTTCAGTTGTTGGCGTTTTAGTACGGAATAAAGGTTCTTCTCTATTGCTTTGAGGATTTGCTCGAGTCCTGTACCGACTTTCTGAAGTCTTCGCTCTCTGCTGAGCTGACATAATCACTCTGCTGTTGATTTCTCTGGTGGTAGGCCTTAAATTTAACCTCGCAGGCATTGTTCTCTCGGTTTCGCTTGTTTGCGTACGAAAAAGATATGAGTACTGGTCGATCGGAGGAACATAAAAAGTCAGACTTTTTGGTTTCGTGATAGTGTCAGCGGTATCTAGCCTTTTTGTTGAGTATGCGGAGTATGTTCGTTTCAGCATTTTTTCGAATTGACTGGAAGATTCAGATTCATGACTTCTCAGCCTACTTAGCACTTCTTCAGCATTCTAAGCAGTAGTGTAATGTGGAATGAAGTAAATATTCTTCTTACTAGTTGCTCAAAATTGGGCTCAGATGTATGTCGTTTCATGCAAATTAAAACTGTTAAGAACCGATCTTGACGCGAATAAAAAATATTTTACTACTAATTTGGAAGCTTTCAGAAATTTTTTCGCTATAAAACTCCCTTGAGTCAGCAATGAGCCTATCAAATTTGTTTTCAAATCAGCTTTTATTTATGAGCTATCCTAGACAGCAGGATGACACTTATGATTGTTTCTTGAGATTTTTAAATGCCTAACTTAAGGAATGGCTCACTTTCTATATATAATACTCTCTAGGTTCAAATTTCTATAGGGGTAACCTGCTTTGGGACAATATTATTCCAGACTTGCACTTCAACTGTTGGCTCTCCTCCATTTAGGCTCTCGCGGTTGTATGTCGCCTTTATCACTTGACTTTCTCCTGGAAGAAGTGTGAAGTAGTTATCGTCCCAGAGGATAGGAAGGACCATTTCATTGTCTGAACTTCTAACTATCTTCGCATACACCATGAAAGCGATTCTGTCTGATGGATTCGTGATCGTAACCTCTGTGACCAGTTCCTTGTCAGTTCCAAGAGGCAATCTTTCACTGTCCTTAGAAACACTCTCATTTGTAGTACTATTAACAACAAGATCCACAGGCTTTAACTGTTCTAAAAGTGAGAAATCAGAATATGAACTGCAGCCTGTTGTGTAAAAGGTGGAATTTGTCCAGTTAAGAATGTCAGGAGTAGTAGAGAGCCAATAAGTGTTCTTCGTCAAAATTTCGTCGGTGGTGCTGTTTTTCACAGTAAGTCGAAGGAAATAAGTTGACGTCAAACTTCCGAGAGAAGATGGCAGTTTGAATAGGTTCATTGTAGCATCTGAAGAGAGTATTGGAACTTGGACAGTTTGGTTGTATTTCAACACTGCATCAAAGTCATAAACATCAGCGCTCACAGATAAATTGTTGTGAGGCTGATAAAGCGAGTTAACAAGCCAAATAGATCCATCATTGTGGTTGTAGGATGCATGGATCGCTTCCATTGCCTTCTTAGATCCGTAATATGCGCCGCCAGGGTTATGGTAGTAGTCGTACAAGTGCCAAATCATTTGTGGGAATGCGTTGTTCAGCATCCATTGAATGACTCCTGTTGAAACGTACTTATTCAGACTGTAGCCTTCGAACATCGCTCTGTGTGACTCGTAGGTCGCAGCTTGAGACTTGTAGAGATATTCTTGCACTGAAGCTGAAGCACCATATCTTGTGTCCAGCGGAGGGTTGAACAACCTGAGATCCCTGAATTTTCCTTTCTCATTTCCACAGTGGAAGTCCCATTCAGGGTTCACAGGCCAAAGCTTGTCCTGAGGAACTGTGCGAGCGAAACTTTCGTAAGTCATTGGATTTTCTCCAGGTCCGCCTTCAGTTAAGAAACCATAGGCTCCTCCGAGTAGTGAAGTGTCATTTAGCCAATAAACTGGTGGCACCCATGAGTAAGGGCCAGACATTTTAACACCTGTAGGGCCAGTAATGTTCGAAGTTCGATCAGACGCAGAAGCGAGGACTGGATTTGGCCACTTTTCTTCTTCAAAGATAGCCAAATACGCTTTTTCGACTTTTTCAATAGGAAGTTCGTCGCTGCTGTAGAAGAAATCCACGTTCGAGGCATAGATCCTCAGTCTCTTTAATTCGGATCTTAAGCTCTCGTTTGCGACAAGGTACTGCTCAGGTCCCCAGTATGACCAATGTTGCCAAGCATCACAACAAGCCCAGCCAGACATCACGAGAATTCCGAGTTTATCTGCTAAGCTGAAAAAATTCGTCATGTTCCATTTTGCCTTCCAATCTGATAGTGTTCAGATTCATATCCAACACATATCGCATTTCTACGAGTAATCTTGTCATATTTTTTCTCAGAAGGAGATCTGGAGACCATCCAGCTCCTCTTATAAGGATTGGTTTGCCGTTGATGAAATAGACCCGATGTCCTCGTTCATTTAATTTTGCTGTTACTTGACGGATACCCAATTCTTTTTCGACTCGATCAGAGATGGCGCTAGGGCTAGAGTAACCGTTGAAGAAGACAGTAAACACGAAGGTGAGGTTATGAAGATTTTGCTCTCCCATTTGCCAAGGCCACCATAACTTTGGTTGCTGAATGCTCAGCTGAGGGTAATTGCTGTATGGGAATGTGACTTGACGGGTTTCTAAAGGATTCAAGGCCACCATTTGCTTGAAGGGCACTCCATTGATATATCCTATAAGATATCCTTTGACAGGACTATTCTTGTAGTTAGTGAGTTCGACATGGACGTTCAAGTGAGCAACAGTGCAGTTGTTGTCAAAGTTTCCGCTTTCCTGAGAGTAATTATCAGCTTTGTTACTCCATTCGAGAGTAGTTTCAACGCCTGGATATCGGACCGAGACAGGACCGCTCAGAACAGTTAATTCGACGTCTCGCCAGAGACCCATGCTGTTATCTGGAGGAAAAGGAGCCCAATCGATGAAGGAAATTCCGAGATCAGTGCTATTGTATGGCGGAGTCCAGAGATCGTCTTGACGGCTGATCTCAACAGCAATAACATTAGGACCTTGAGTGTAAATGAAAGAAGTAACATCGAAATCGAAATAGCGGAAAGCACCTACTATTGTCTTCGAGTCGCCCAGCAAGTGACCATTGCACCACACGTTCGCTCTGTAGCTGATCCCTTTGAATGTCAGGATAACTCTTTGATCTTTAAATAAAGGTTTATCGAGACTAAATTCCGTTCTGTACCACCAGGTAACATCAAATTGCTCAAGAGAGATGTTTTTTAGGTTCATGCTGTAGTAGAGCTTATCATTGCTGTAG